>Ga0116227_10002878_pt1 | contig 38725 bp, 35 predicted proteins | sample S1TSphgellanicum_FD_89693 | JGI IMG/M metagenome (GOLD analysis project Ga0116227, IMG submission 89693) | Host-associated microbial communities from peat moss isolated from Minnesota, USA - S1T2_Fb - Sphagnum magellanicum MG | ecosystem: Host-associated > Plants > Peat moss > Unclassified...
AAAATCTTACAAGTACATCATTAGTGCTTGAAGATTCTTCTACAGACTAACTTAACCTTGTCATGGCGAAATGCTATTGTTAATTATGGGCTTGTATTTCCTATATATCAATAAATCACATCTAATTCTACATCCCCTTTCCCTTCTCTTCAACATAAAAGGGATAATGTACTTTAAAAGGTTTACTAGGTGCTTAACTGATTAAATGTTACATCAACTGAAATAAAGAAATACTATATGCCTAGAAATATCACAAAGGCTTATTCAACTATTAATAATCACTACTTGGAACCTTATAAGCATTCAAATCATTAGTACTAAGGAAAATTACGGAACTAAGGCTTAATTAATTGTTGAGCTATAATCCATGGCTCACAGTCCCACAACATGAAAGAAACAAAGTTTTATAATTGGTTATGAATCAAAAGATGATTAGACCACCACTAGAACCACAAGAAGTGTGTGATAGTCTAAAAATACAATGTCTGAACCCTTGAGGATAAAAGAGACAAGAAGATGGACTATTTTTGCATAAAATTTGAAGTTTTGATTAATTTATATTCAAATTTGGTCTTCCTAAACCCATTAAATTTGTAGTTCACAATATGAAAAAATAGAACCAAATGTAAAGGGAAACAATGCATATTTACCAAACATGTGCGTAAATCTTGGAAAACAAGCACGCATCATGGTGAAAACAACAACACTCCAACAAGAAATGGCTAGCCAAAGCAAACCACACATGGAAATGGTTGAACAATTTTTGTTATTGCAAGTGAAAGGAAACGACGTGTTAAAATTAAATCGAATAAAAGCAAAATAGTGTAATACATATAATGATCTACATTGTTTAGATTTAAAAATTAGATGCAATGGAAAAAAAATTGAAATAAAATGGATTCAATTGTGACTATGGATCAAAAAATGTATTATGTTTAACACATTTTCAACAAAACTAAAGGTATATATGTGAGGAGAGAAGCAAGAGGAAATAAGACCCTAAATGGCAACTACAATTGAGAAACACAACTTCAACAATAATGAATAAAAGGTTCTACGTATGCATATGCAATTATTAATAATTAACACTGGTAAGAAATTAAATGTGTTTAGAGTTAAATATCTAGAAAGAATAATGCGTTCACATGGTGTCAATTTTAAAATGATGAACTAGCGCCAAGTGGGACATTTTCAAACATTGTGCATTTATAAGGGATCAACATGGAAATATTTGTCATGATTGTTGAGATAAATAATCACTCTTCAAATAATAAAACGTTAGTAATTGACAACCATAAATGTTCACATCCCACACATTAAGAGCCATGTTACAAAATGATAAATGCAAAACGGACACAAACCTCTTCAACAATTGTATGTAATGAGAAGGAAACATTGTGGGGTGTAAATGAAGGACGCATAAATTTTCCTTTGCAAGTGTTTGAACTATGGCAATGCTTACTAGAACTCCTAGAGATTTGGATTTGTATCTAGCAATGGATCGAAGAGAGATGAAAGTGATTGATGCAAACTATAGTGTTAAAGTGGGATATTAGGAAATCATTTGCAAGAATACAACTTCTATGCCACAATGAGACGAATGTTCGATCTAAATTTCATGAATAACTTGCGACAAGTTCTTTGCGACAATCATGGTTGGCCAAATCAATGAATTGTAACTATAAAACACATGTACTACATTAAGCAAAATATTTGTTGAGGACACATTGTGTAGAACAATATACATTGATAGAAATCTCATGGAAGAAGTGACCAAAAAATGCCAATGCTCCAAAAGACAACAAATATGAGTTGCCAATTTTGAAATACAATGCAAAAGAAGATGCATTTGTAGCAAAAAAAGAAGGAAACCCAGTGGAAGAAGAGCAGGAGATGAAAACACCATCGACATCAAAATCTAAAGATGGAAAAGATTCAAAGAACACAAAGGAAGAATCTTGTGGGTCATGCAACTAAGTCACTATTGAATCATGGCTTCAAAAGCAAACAGGGTCACCATCATATGTATGTGATTACAAGCATTGATACAAATGAAGATTGTTAAGAAAGTTGTAAGTATCCCACTATTTGTAAAAAATTGAAAAGTTGTTGAATAAAAGAAGTTATAGTCTATTGAAGTTGTTTCATAATATTCAGTTTTGGTCAATGGAAATGTTCAGTGCATGATTCCAAGGAATACAATTACACATATGCATGCATCGAGGAGTTTTACATTCCTCTAGAAACTCCAAAAATAGAAAATGAAGGAGGTGATGCAATCATGGATTTTGGTGATGTGAAAATGGAACATGTGAATTTTTTTTTGGAATTCATTAAAACACCTATTGAGAGAATCACAATGAAAACATAGAAGTTGTGGATAAGCATGAGCAAAGAAATGCAATAGCAAGGAATCATAGTTTACATCCATTGTCGAATTATCTAATCATGAAAGTGAGGTGGAAGATTGCAATTTGTTCCTTCAAGATTACGATGAATATATTGCCACAAAGAGATTCATTTAAGGGTAGAAATCCATTAAAGGAAGGAAAATTGTAATTAAATGAGGAGGTGCAAGGAGAGAGTTGGGTAAAGACACACTACAATGTAATTTTATGGAAGTCATAGTGGTAGTTTTTTTGGTTTTGTCAAGTCTTGGCTTTTACAACTCAAATGCATTAAAAGAATTCTAAAGATACAAGTTGAAAATTTGAAACACCTATTCTAATCCTCTTAACTTTTGAAATTTGTTTTTTCAAAAAGTTCAATATTTAGTGAAAAATGAAGTTGACAACATTGGCCACATCTAATGTCACTTGTTTTTTTTAATTTTTAAAGGTTATGGACTTTTTTCTTCTAGTGGATTTGGAGGACATGCTCAAAATTTTTGGGGGCCCCTAAAGAATTTTTTTTTCTCATTTTAAAAAAAAGTCAAAATGAAAACCTCAAAACTCACAAAATCCATTTAGATATCCAAATTGATTTTTCCAAAAGCCATATTTATAGAGATGTTTTAAAAAGTTTTAAATTAAAAGCACATGAACTTGGATATGGAAAAAAATGTTGACTTCAACATGATTTAAATATTTTTATGTGAAAATACATTGGGTTTGGACTCCAAAAATGGACTTTCAACCGCCATTTTTGGTCCACCCTAGTGTGCTTTCACCCAATTGTAAATTGCTCCCATGTAATTTTTCTTTTTAAATTTCTTATGTGTGCAATTGTTTTCCCAATAGAATAGTTTAATGACATTTTCATTGAACCTTTTTAGTACTGGGAATGATTGGGGTCTTGAGTACAAAGTCCTATCCAAACTCTAGTCAAGACCCTAAACCAAAGTCTAGTGGAAAGTTTAGACCAAAGTCTAGTGGAAAATTTAATCCAAAATCAAGTTTAGCACAATTTAATGCAATCCAGTTCATGAATGCATTTGTGTCCCCACTTGGAGTTGCATGTTGTGTTATAGTCAGCATTGACCATAGGGGAAGAGTTAGAAGTTTCACCAAACCTACATTAAAAATTGATGTAGTGGAGTCCATTTATGAGGCTAGTTTAGTATGCAAATTTCCTTGTTGAATCATTTTCCCTTTGTTGGTTTAAGTTCTTAATATTACATTAAAATATTATGGTCATTTGAACATTTTATTATTGATGACTGACTTCAAATGTTTGAGAAGCATTGAACATTTTGTTGACCAAGGGTGTAATTAGATGTGTGCAACCAAAACTTCCAACATGGTGGTTTTTACTTTTTCTTATTATCCAATACTAAAGATAAACATTATCCTATAGTTGGCATTGAATATAAATACAATAATGTAATGAACTAGGAAGGATTAAAAGGCTAGGAAATGAACTTTGAGTAAATATTTTTATAAATGTAGTTTTTAGGTTGAATCACAAATTAGTGAAAGATCATGTGCATCCCCATGGAGTTCGACAAAAGCTATAATAATATAATGCACTTGGGAAAGATTATTAGGGTGGGGGATATCTCCTGAGAGTAAATATTTTTATATATGTGCTTTTCAAGTTGATTCACTCTAAATTGTGATGATGGAGAGTTTGAATTCCTATCAAAATCAAAAATGATGGAACAAAAAACAATTGTGGTAGGATGATATCTAATCATGTAATTTTTTAACAAAGAAAGCTCAACATAGATCCATATGTCAACAAAAATAAGATACAAAATATATTATATTGTGTGATGAATGTGATAAAGATAAAGAGATGCAAATAAGGGTTTTTAGAAATTTAGGTGTACAACACAAATTTGCATGTAATTGAAATCCCATGTTGATGAAAGTATGTCAATTAATTAAATTTGAATGTATTGAGCTCCATAGGCAATATTCCCAGAAAAACAATGTTTTACATAATTAAGATGCTAATAGATTAAAATAATCATAACAAAAGACTTATGGAAATACTAAACTTACAAGTTAAGTGTTTGGGAACTTTCTAATAAATATTTTAGTTACAATAGTAGCAAAGTAAATTTTGATAACAACCACAATGAAATTCAAATTAGAGACATAAAAATTATAATGTGACAATGTCAATGACAAATGACAAATCAAATGTTGCAAAGGATGTGGAGCTCAAAATAACACAAAAGCATATTCAAAAACAAAATTACAACATGTGGGAAAAAAAACATTAAAAACACTAGAGGATTTACTTAATAGCAGGTAGTCATCAATGAATATGAGTACTTGTCTATTATACTGAGTAGAGGCCGTTGTGGAAGGAGATGGTAGGGAAGACAAATGGGCAGTGATGTCTTCAACATACTAAAGCAAATTGAAACTGCTAGGAGGGCTTGGAAAAAAATCTTTACAACCAAAGAAAAGCAATGGTGAAATTTCATGTGATTGGAAACTCTACAGTGACGAAACAACACTATTAGTTTACTATTGATGCAAAATGTGTAGAAAACCATATCACACATTGAAGAGGACAAACTTACTCATAATCAAGTTCGACTTTCGCTTTCTTTGGACTGGTTAGGTTAGAATTTGTGTTGTGTGGGTTGAGAGAAGTATCGTCCCCAACCTTTAATTCCTTGAATAAAGGTTCCAAAAGCTCTTGGTAAATCTCTTTGTCAAATTCCAGAATGAGGCCATATTGACCAAGAGCGTTGCATGCTTGAATGAAGTTCCCTAAAGTAAAAAACACAAAATTCAATAACAAAAATTAAATTTTTTACATACAAACTTAAGATTAATGAATAATAACCCTAACATACTTGTGGAAATTTGAATGCTCACAACGAGACTCCTAAGCCACGAGCAACCTTGGATGAGATGTTACAATATGGAGAGATGAATATCATGCATAGCTCTAAAAAGGACACTTGAATTAAACATGTCCACTGTTTCCAATGTCAACACACTGCACAGAAGATCATCCTTGCCTAGTTGTAGTGCCTTTTCAACATCAACTTGAGGTTGGAATTAGAATTCCTTGTTGTCATGAACAAGCAAAGTCACTTGATTAAACATAGTTTGTAAAAAAAAAGGAAATTGTTAATGAAAAATGGTGAAGAGCAAGCACCAAGGAATTGAGGTCAAGTGAATAAATCACCTTCTTTCTAATAAATTATGTGTTTGAATCCTGTAGGCTATTGATAATTGACCAACACTAGATAAATTTGAAGTTGTTTTCTAGGAATGACATGTGATGTTTTTAGTAACTCGAGGGAAATCCTTGTGAAATAGAACCATGTAACCATTTGGTTCAAGGTATTTGTTCAAAAAACCAAACATTGAAAACATGACATCATCATCAAGGTTGTTCTAGCAAGGAGCCATTTTCAAGGGGCTGGATACGTGGGGTACAAGGAGGTTAGAGGGTATGTTTTCGAATATCAATGAAACCTTTTCCATTGGTGAATCCTAAAAACCACAAAAAAACAAGTCTTCAATGAATCCAAAATGAACAACACTATTAGAAATCTTGTCATTTGCAACCCATCCTTGTGTGATTACATGCAACCAAATGTCACTTGCAATTACAAATGATTGCCTCTGCAACTACTTTTCAAATTTGGATGAAGTTTGGTTTTCTTTTCAACTAGGTTGTGACTATGACTTATTTCATACTTAAATTGTGTTATTTTTTATAATGTCTTTGTATTTTTTACAACATTGTATATACATTTAGTTGCAAATGTAACCAAGATAGTCACATGTTAATTGTATAAGGTATCTAGGCTACCTAGCTAGTAAGGACATACCTAGATATATATATATACCTACCTACCTACTTATTAGATACCTACCTATTTATAAGCTTAGGCCACATGGTACCTAACCTAGGCTTGGTGACATGTGGCATTGCCTATGTCTACATATAGGCCTAGACATGACATGTGGAACATAGGTTAAACCTAGGCCATGTCACGTGGTATTTATGCTAGGCCTAAGCCATGCCACATGGCATCTATGTTAAGTTTAAGCCATGCCACATGGCACTTAGCCTAGGCTATGACATGCCACATGCCACATATGCTAGGCCATGCCATGTGGCATGGCTTAAACTTAACATAGATGCCATGTGGCATTTACGAAAAGCATAGGACATGCCACATATGTTAGGCCTAGGCTATGCCATGTGGCACATAAGCTAACTCTAAGCCATCCCACATGGCATGTAGGCACAACATAAGACATGCCACATGGCACATATGTTCGACCTAATCCATGCCACATGGCACATAAACTAAAGTTTCAGCCATGCCATGCCATATGGCACCTATGCTAAGCCTAGGCCATGCCATGTGACACATAGGCTAGGCTATGACATGACATGACACATGGCACACATGTTAGGTCTAGGCCATGCCATATGGCATTTAGGCAAGGCATAGGACATGCCACATATGCTAGGCCTAGGCCATGCCATGTGGCACATAGGCTAGGTCTAAGCCATCCCACATGGCACCTAATCATTGCATAGGACATACCACATGGCACCTAACCATTGCATCGGACATGCCACATGGAACCTATGACATGCCACACGACACCTAACTTAGCTTAGGCCATGCCATGTGGCACCTAAACTAGGTTAAAACATGCCACATGGCACCTAAATTAATATAAGACATGCCATGTGGCACCTAAACTAGGCTAAGATATGACATGCCACATGGCACATGTGCTAGGCTTAGGCCATGCAAATTGGCACTTAGGCTAGGCCTATGCCATGCCATGTGGCATTAAAACTGGACTTATCCATGCCACATGGCACCTAAGTTAAGTTTATGACATGCCACGCATCACCTAGGCTAAGCTATGCCATGACATGTGGCACATATGCTAGGCCTAGTCATGCCATGTGGCACCTAGGTTAAACATAGCCATGCCACATGGCACATATGTTAGGTCTAAAACATGCCATATGGCAATTAGGCAAGGCTTAGGCCATGCCACATGGCAACATGATTAGACTATGTGCCACATCATAAAATGTGTTAATTAATAAGCTAGGTTAATAAGTTGTAAGTTAGGTTAAAAGTAGTAGGTTAGGCTAAGTAATCATTAGTAGCCCAAGTAGTTGCACAACTAGTTTTAACTACAAAATTAATCCCATATGTTTTGCTTCGCATTTTAATTTTGTCAACTACATAAGGAGGTGCCCTAGGAGCACAATGTACAAATTAAAATGCAATTGCATTTTGGGATTTAACCAATCAAAAAAACTCAATATTAATTAAACCCAAAAAGAAATATGGTATTTTTAGTAAATGCCATGTGGCTTAAGTCTAAGCCTAGCCTAAATGGCGTAGGTCTAGACCTAGCCTAGGTGCCATGTGGCCTAAATCTAGGCGTAGCCTAGGTGATCACCTAGGCTAGGCCTAAAAGTGGCATGTGGCATATGTTTACACCTAGGTGCCACATGGCATATGTGCGAACTTAAATAAGTTAGGTGCCATGTGGCACTTAGCTTATGTGGCACCTAGCCTGGGTTTAGACATGTGCCATGTGGCCTATGTTTAAACCTATGTGCCACGTAAGCTATATAGGTGCCATGTGGCATATGTCTAAGTGGGTGCCACGTGGCAAAATATAACTGGTGACCAATATAGTTGTAATTGTAGTTACAAGATCGCTCATGTATACACTATACGGTGGCCATATACGTATTCAATGAAAAAAAATTTCATCCGTCACATGCGACTAATTTTTGCATATGACTTGTCATTTGCTATTACAACCAATTTAATCGCAAATGTTGTTTGTCATTAAAAATTAGTTGTAAACGATAATTGCATGTGATGGTATTTCTATCAGTGCAAGTAATGCATAGAAGAAATTTGGATAAGATTTTTAAAAACCTTTGAAAAGAAGTCATAGATCTCATCAAAAGAATTAGGCTAGGAGCATGTGGCGAACTTGGTTTTCACAATAGCAAACCATGAAACATTGAATCCCATAATGGGGTGGGATGATGCCATTATGCACGGGGGATAATCGCTACAAATGGAGGTCACACAAAAGTAGCAATTGATTACTTGACCTTCTAATGCACAAACCTACATTTCCGTGGTGTAGGGGACTTTTCCTACGAAGTCAAACCCAACAATTCGGGTTGTGGAGTAATATCCACATTCATATCCTAGGCTTGAATGGCACCATCTCCAAACACAATAGCCAATTTTTCTTTCCCCTTTCTCTTGCTTTATTTTCCAAAATCCTTTATCCTCTTCGCTTCAACATTCATGAGCTTTTTCATAAAACCTACATCAAATTATTCCCGCATGCTGATCTTTTATGCTAATGTGCAATTATTAGGGTAGTTTATGTACCACCCATAGTGAATGATGTTCGATCATGTAAAGTGTGTTGAAGGGTGGACAACCCTGGCCCTATCATGTCTATGATTTAACTAACCTTTATTTTAAGGTCATGACGATTGCGGTTCATGACATGCAATTCGAAGACGCAAAAGCTCAATGCTTGTTGTGGAGGAAGTTGAACACAGATGTTGAAAGAAAAGGATGGGTACGCTCATGTTCAAAGGGTTCATGGCGGATAGTGTGTAAGCAAATTGGAATGTTGTTTGCATTAATTATGGGATTGGAAATCCTATGGTCAAGATGGTTGACAAAAAGTGGATGTGGTTTTTCCATTGGATTTAGTTTCTCAACAAACGTAATAAATAGTTGCTCGCACGAAAGTTCCATGATCAACATAAAGCCCTTTGTTACAAGTTCAAAAAAACCACGTCCTTGGAAGAAGTTGACCTTCAGTACGCTTCCATTTGGTCTTGGTGCTACTCATTAGGAACTACCAACAAGGGGACCATTCACAAGCTCAATAATTAGATAAGCTTCTGGCACTTTTGTGTGCGACAATGGGGAGGCTTCATGTTGGATGTAAGTTCTTCCAAAGTATTATATTCAACTTTTATTTTCCATCTATCCTTGCTCAATTCTAATTTCATTCCTTTTATGTGCTTGTAGAAATTCTCTTTGGAAGAGGAAGCCGACATGTCGACTTGTAACTTATCTGAGACAATCCATAAGATTTAGCTCCAACAATTTGGGAAGAGGTGTATTTGCCTCTTTGTTACGTCTAATGATTACGTGCAAGCATTCAAGTAGTCCTCATTATATTATGCCTTTTTACAAGGTGGTGCATCTTGGACTAATCTGGACAAGAATGAATCGCAATTGCATAAGGCTAGTTAGTTTGGGGACCTAGTCCAAATTGTTGCTATAGTTGTTAAACACACTTCAAGCTTTGGTCCTTCCCCTAGAATACTACATTTGGAAGGTGAGGAAGTGTTTGGATCAGCTAAAGACAAAACATACCTTCCACATGGGTCAATTGTAGATTCACATCAAGATGATTGGGTGAACTTCTTTTGTCCAAAAATGGTTAATGCAACAACTACAATCAATTAGTCATCAACTATGGATGTGGGGGAGACCAATGGCCTTGTGCCTACTATCACATACAATGGTGCAAAAGTCCTTGAATGCCTTTGTGGTGAAAGCATTTGGCGAATTCAATGATGCCCCCCCCAAGTCTAACACCTCACTACTTGGTGTTGCAAAAGACACAAAACACTACTACGTAAAAACATGGTAAAATATACAAAAACAAATAAGTTTCTCTATATTTACCTTGTATCATGCATATAAAATCAAACAAGTAGCATAAAAATGGGTGGAAATATAATTGTTCCCACACCTCTATTATTACTATAAGAATTCACTTCCAAAAAAATTAGGACCAAACAAATCTGAAAAGTAGATGAAAAGTATCCCCATTTGCTAGGTGGTAAATTTGTAAATGGGGATACTTTTAGTTTACTTTTAAAACTAGTTGTTTTATTACTTTTGGGCATATAGATCTAATTATAGTTTTGAGGTGTGGCCATAATAAAAAGGAAAAAAACCTATTTATTAAAACCTACTTACCACATACTTTACAAGAGTCTTTCACTACATATAATGGAGTTTGAACCTACTTGCACTTCAAACAGTAGACAAAAAACCAATTGAAATAATTTAAAAGTTGAAAATCAATACACAACAATGAATAACTATTGTTTATATATATATATATTGTAAAAGAAAAAATATAAACCAATTTTTTCATGGTTTTTACTAATACTTTGTGTCTACTTTCATCCAACCTTGACAAGTTAAAAGATATGTACAATTTACCATGCTTACACTTTATTGCAAAGCCAAAATCATTTCAAAACGAACAAATGGTGGTATTCTTGCTCCGTGCTATGTTGGTGTCTAGTCTATAACTAAATGTGCATCAATTGAACTACATAAGTTTTGGTTTTGTAATGATGACCTTAATCATTGTGTGGGAAGGACAAACAAGAAATATGCACTTGATAGGCCAACCTTGCTTTCATTATGGCTTGTGCAAGTAGGGATAGATCTTATTCAAATTGAAGCAGTAACATTAAAGCAAGCTAGTTTCTTGCTCTTTGAGAAGCCAAGATTTCCCCTCATCCATTAGGTTGGGGATGATAAATCTACACCCCTAAAATAGCCTTCAACATGTGCCTCTCAAAATCTCTTTAGCAATGGTATTGTTGCCCAGGTCTATAAGCCATCGGATCTAGATGCTTGGCCCAAATCAAGGAATGGGAAGAAGATTTGTTGTCTTGACACATTTGAACTACTCATTTTGTAGAAAACAAGTGGGATGTGGGATGAATACTTGAAGCCACATTATTAATTACCTTAACCATTCCTCCTTCAAGATATGGATGGATTTACCACCTCATCTCAAGACTGCTAGAAAATTGTAAGCAACATGAAGTAACGATTAATGATTACTTAGCTTGCAGTTGCATGGATTTTTCTTCCATGATGTTTGCGTCCCTTGGTGGGCAAAGGTCGTGGGTGCAATGTAAGCACTTGTATTATATTTTGCAATATGTCATGTATTTTAGGATTAGAGAACCATTGATCCACTATCCATCTTGGAGCTAGAATGAGATTCATAGATTATTAGGTTGTGCCAAAATCTTGGAATTAAAGTAGGTTGCATTGTTAAATAGGACTGTTATGGGTTTTGTTGTTTTAGAATGCATTATGTTGCAAAAACAAAAATATTCTTTAGCATGATGTGTGTAGTGCACTATTCACTATTTTTTTAGCATTTTCCCATTCCATCATGATGTGGACTTCCTACCTTCGACTTACTGTGTGACTTGATTTAACTTACACAAGTTATTATTAACCCCTCTTACATTGTAAAATAGTTTTTTGGAGTTTCAACTTTGACACCATTTTTCATGGATGAAATTTGACATGAAAATTATGTGCGTAATTTCTATTTGTGATAAGTTTTTTGAAAATCTATACATTTCAACCAATCAAAACTTTCATCCAAAAAAATCGTGTATTTCCATCTATCATCCAAAAAGTTCCATGATGATCCACTTTCATCCAAATATTTCATCCATTTTATAACTTTCATCCATGTACATGTGGTTTTCATCCAACATAATTATTTTGGAATTAATTTCATACATACATTTCAACCTATCAAATTTTTCATCCAAATAATTTGTCCACTTGCATTTATCATCCAAAAAGTTTAGTGATGTTCAACTTTCATTCAAACTTTTCATCGATTTTTTGACTTTCATCCATGTACATGTGGAAAAATATTTCCCACGTCATTCCTACGTGGCATGGGGATATGCTAGGAATATTTTGTCCCCATCATCAAAATGTTCCAAATATATTCATTCTAGCTCATAGGTTCATGCTCACATACTCACACTCACATTCATGTGCTCACTTTGTAGCATCATTGGTAGGTAGATAGTCCATCTACCTACCTACCTACAACCTACCTTCTAAGAACTACCTACATGACTAGTTTATGTAACAAGATGTGAAATAAAATAAATTGAAAAAATTTATCACCTTATAAGGGTGTGAAGCAATGGTTAAAGAATTGGTTTATCCTTGTTAAAGTGAGGAGTTCAAGTCCTCATACTTGCACCCTAGAAGCTAGCTTAAGCTGGGCTACATAGGTAGGTGTAAGAGGCTACATTATGTAGTTAAAACATGTTACATCGTGTGTCTATCTATACATAATTGTAAATGTAGTTGTGAAGGTCAAGTTTTGCTTAGGATACATTTGTTCCATGTCATAATCATGGTTTGCAACTATTATTACTTTTCAAGTATTGGTATGACTTCCATGCCACATGGTCATGACTAAATGATAAGCATTTTCCTTACATGATGGGGCAACATTGCATGGCCCACAAAACAAATCTAGTTGTGGAAGCATTGTTTAATTTGCCAATGGTGGCTAAATAAAATGGATATGCTCCAATCATTGCATTATTAAATTTTCAAGCTTCTTTGAGCAACATTTGGAGTTCACTACACTTGTCAAGTGTGTGGAAATAGGACTAAAGATCTTGAGGAGTGTCAAGATGTGGTGGATATGAATGTTGGAACCCATGAAACATGTCTTAATAGAACACAAAATCTCGATTATCAAATGTCACAATACAACATTTAGTTGCTCAAACAAGGTTGAATCTTGATCTACTTTGGGTCAAATAAGATAAATTACACCCCAAATTTATCTTGTCTCCTTGTAGTGCATTAGATTGAAAGTATTGCAAAACCCATCATAAAATTGTTACACATTGAATGTTTTGATTTGAATGATGAAAGACAAGATATTTTTCATTGTTATGTATTCAATTTCAATTTTCAACTTATTTTAATAAAATAAATTATCTACTTTTTTGAAATGTAAGTAGTTTTGTAGTTTAGTTTTTATAGTTTGAAATGCTATAAAGTACCTATAAAATAGGGAGGAAATAGGTTTCAACATTTTTTTTAAAAAAAAATCAATCTTAAGATTAAACTTATCATGATTTTTATATCTTAATTTAATATACACATATCTGATTGAATATTGTGTGTTTAAAGTACATTCAAACCCGTTTTTTTCCTCTTTTTAAGTTATGAATCTATTTTCAATGTATTTTGAAAATCCATTTTCTGTTTTTTTTGTGCAAGTAGGTTTTCATAAGTTCAATAGAGAACAAGGATTTTTTTTATCATACTTCCATTCATTTTGATGCTACTTGCATGTTTTTATATGCATGACATAGATAAAAGTGAAAAATACTTGTTCTTGTGTTCACTTTACCATGCTTCTACCTTCTTGTGATGTTAAGACATTTTTGACCTTGTCTTGTGTGCTACCATTGTTGCAAGTAGTGAATTCTTTGATCAAATTTTCCCAAAGAAGGGATGTCATCATTTTAGATTTTGTGGCAATTGTAAGGGTCTACCAAGCTAATATTTAAATGTGATGTATGTTGACCCTATGACCAATTACCAACATTAGCATATCTATGATGTTGTGGAAAACATTTCTACCATAATCACCCAAGATTGGGTAACTTATCTCAACATGGGTATATTTCACATGGTTGGCCACAATTAACAAGTTCAAAATTTCAACATGATGTCGTTGGGGTTAATTAGTTAATGTGGAAGGATGTTTTCATGGCAAGTGAAAGGTGAATGTTTTGATGTTATGGACGTGCTTGTAAATGAATTGGAGAAGCACTTTTCAGATTCTGAGTTGACATTTATGCTTTGGGCATTATTTATTCACAATTTATGATTCCTCTTTCTCCTTGCATTTTTGGGGTCATCATGAAACATTATTGTGAAATGAAGAGTGTGGAGCCCTCATTTCTACAAATTATATGATCTTTAAATGCTAACAACTTGGATTTGCAAATGTGCATATTCAAGTTGACTATGAAAGTCCTATAAACCTTGCATCTATGATTATGGTAGAAATGTTTTATGTTTCAAGTTGATTGTGTCAAAGTGACTATTAATTAACACCTAATGGTTCAACCCTAATCATTCATGTTCACTTCATTTTTGTATCATGGACTCTAGTGTTTTTGTTTCCACATTTTTGACAAGCTTGGAGCCTTGGTCATTGGTGAATTAATGATTATTTTCATTATGAGTTTTCTAGCATTTGGGTGTGATGGATGGAACTTTGAATTACATCAAGCAAAGTCTAATATTAGATTGCGGTTCAACTCCCCTCTCAAAGTTTGTAATTTGTGTATATTTGAACTTGTGATTGGTTTTATGTTCTGTGTGAATTAGACACTTCTAATTTCTTTAATGTCATATTATGAATTTTCATACTTTCTATGTCGTAGTTAACCAATTTCAACAGCTTTATAATATTCATCATAGCCACCTTCTTCATTTTTTGGGGGTGCCAATTGGACTTAGTTCATGAATTGTTTTATCACCACTCCAAACTCACTTCAAAAGCTAGTTAGGCATATAGGAGGGTAATCCTATTGGCACTCACGCACATTTTATAACTTATAAAAACAAAGTTTAAAAGTAATGTGCAAAAATCTTATCTAAAGATAACTATTACATTGTTAGTCCAATCAAGATAACTAAGAAATTAAATTTAGACCACCAAATCCAGCAATCCCATTGCCTTGCAAAAAAAACTCTTCAAGCCTATACACAACCCTATTTTGTTGAACATTGAAAATAATGGTCCCTTTCTAACATTTCCATTGGTTCCCTAAAATTATCACAAATTTACTAAATCCCTTTACACACGTAAATGCTACATCACTCAAGATAACTAAGAAAAAAATTAGAGACAACCAAATCTGACAACATCATTGACCATAACATTTTTCTGCACACTTACACACAAGCCTATTCAACACCCTCAGAAAATTAGTACACTAATACTACAACCCTTGTCTGTATAAAGACAGTTTAAAACCCTGCATTGAATCCTAACAAGGTCTGCCTACTTGGCATTACTCGATAAGGCTGCAAATGCATTTGTTGCAAGCAGTTGCTACTATGCTTAGGACAATCCTTGCAATAACTAGAACAGGTGGGTCTAATTATGAAAAGCTTAAAGCCAAAAATATTAAATCCAACCAAGGTCTCCTGCTTGTGCGAAATGTTTGGACTTTAGACATGTGAGGCTAATAGTGATACAGGCTGCGAAGACATTTGTTGCAATCAATCAGCGCCATGTATTGGTAGGTCATTGCAACAACTAGACTTGCTGGCTTTAAGTAGACAAGTTTAAAGTGACAAAGAATGCAACCAAGGTTGCCTACTTGGGCCCTCTCCATTGAAACATTACATATAGAATCCTTCCTCTAGTGTAGATGGAGGCTCCCACATACTTATGGTCAAAATGCGTCTGTAGATGGAGGTGCCATCAAACTTAAACATGCCTGAATACTATTTTCCCTTTGTTGTGTGACAACCTCCAAAAGCAGAATGGACCATGGATCTCCATGAGACAGATGCCTGTTCTAACTCTTAAGGTTCATCTCTTTTAAGAAATCACCACGGGGAAGACCTCTTTGGTTGGTCTTACAGTCTCCTACAAGGTTCTCTGTAAAAACTATCGCAGTTAGAATCTCTTTGAATGCACCCACATGACACTAAGAGTTCCTTCACAAAGAAGTCATACTATCTTGGAAGGGTAAAACACATTCCATATATCATCTTGGCTCTAGAAGATCCTTCATGATTCAAGGGCCACCTTCAATTCATCCTCATTTCTGAAAGTACTGTTGTCAACAACATTTTGTTTATTCCCTCACCTGATTCAGTCTCCTCAAAAATGAACAGATGAGCTGAGGTGTCACATTCCAATGAAAATTTTGATTCAGGAGGATTAAATAAGAAGCAACATCATCACAAAATCTTACTCCACCATAATTTTGACAAAAAGTAGCCTCTGATGTCACTTCTCTGTGTCACTCCTGATTCGGAGTCTATGGAAGGCTCACAATAAGCAAAATCATGATAAGTCATCATTTCTCATGTCCAACATCAAGTTCTCCATGTATGTGCAATAGACCTTTCCCTTGATGTTTACAAAAGACAATGTACAGAAAGCACACTTTTGTTGCGTGCATGACATGTAATTGTATTGCATCCAATCTGTTTCACCCCAAGCACACTGCATTCTCTTCATGTAATGTACTCAAATCTGTGCAATGATTGAATCTTTTGCTGCTCTCCTGGCAGCCACCATCCGTTGATCGCTATCCTGCATTACACCAGACACTCAATGCTCCCCATCAGCCCAACTATGAGACTAGTGTACTGCATAAAGTCAATTTGGCTGGTGTATTTGCATTCAGGATAAGAATTTATGGGACCGCAATTCACAATACTTCTACATATATGAATGCTCTGGAAATCCAGTGTGAACTCTTGAAGGGAGACCAAGACACTAAAAGGTCTTCTGGTAGGATGCAAACAATTTGCTCAAGCTTCCACTAGAAAAAATGCATTAAGAGAAGCATTAGCACCATAGGCTTGGCTGCAACTTTGTGAACTTGGTGTGAGGATATATCTGAATAGTCACAAAACTGCATGGGCAAACATACTCTTCAATTGCCTCATCTCCATATAAAGTTCTCAACCTAAAAATTGTAACATGCTCATATCAGGTGGACAGAAAATGGACAACTGAAAGCAATAACATTGCAAAAGGAACAATTGAGTACTTGCCTTCAAACACTGTGTCTGGCAACGCCGCATGCAAATGTCATTCCAGTTAGGGACATGATGAGCATTGGCACACACAGAGAGTGCACAAGCTTCTCCACAAGCATCCACCTCACTCACCCCACACACAGTGACACAAGTATCAGGGGTGGGATCTTTAGAGAAAGCTCCAACTCTATTCAGCATTTTCTTTGAGGTACAGACTCGCTCACAGACAAATTGATCTGTTGACCCTTTGTTATCACGGCTCCGCAGATTCTCTTCCTCGCGCCGTCGGTTTGTTTTCACCACCTGCCGCACCACCAAGGCTGGGACAATAGTCCCCACCACTCCCCACCACCAATCCACCATCTCCTAACTCTGCTTTCTCAAACTTGCAGAAGGCTTATTGTCAGACCTGCAGAAGGCTTGCAGCACACTTCTCCACAAGTGAGGCACGGGTGACATAATTTGAAACTCTACATTAGCGATAAACCAGGAAATACTGTTGTCCTAATTTTTGCATCACACAACAAAACCGGGTGCAATGCAAAAACCCTAAGTGCGACTGAGCGCCCAAACTCTCAAGAGAAAGATACTGCTGGCATTTCGGCATACCTTTGATAGGATTTAATGTCCACGCCTCAAGTCAAAAGATCTCTTCCATTCGATATCTGCGACAGAAGAACTCCTCCAGAAACAGTTGGAGATATCCAAAAGCCGTGGCAAATTCTCACTCTTCTCAGTTTGTATCAATCTTACGACCTCTGCTTCTACTACTGACTATCCCTGATACCGGAAATCGGAAGTGCAACAGCAATATAATCGGTAGAAGATAGAAGGTGCAGAGACGTAAATGTTCGCATAAACAACAAGAACACAGAAATGTAGGGCATGGACGTCAATGCCGTAACGACTATCAAAGGCTAATGTGCTAAAGATGGATTCACGAAATCTCTGCAGCAAAAGCTCTCAATGCCTTGCGCCCTAAACCTAAAATCTTGGTAAGTCCAGCCATATAAATCCGGTTCCAATTAGGTTCTTCTCTACTCCCTTGGGGTAATTGTGTAAAAATCATTTTGGCGCAAGACTTTGCTCTTTCTCGACTGCCATCTTAGGGTTTCTTTTTAGGGTTTGGGTGACTAGAGGTCTGAGGTAGCTACGCTTCTTCTAGCATGTGAATATGTGGGAAGAATGAGCTGAGAAGGGCGGTGGGAGTTTGACCTGAATGGCAGTTTCAAGTTTCAACTCTTAAGTACCTTGTAATTAGGACTTGCCTACCTTTCAAACTGCAACTATGTCAGAATTCTGTTGATTTCCCCATGTGAATGCCTGCAATGTTGCTGGTTCTCTCGAAATTGGCAATGTGTTATTAGATCCCAAAGTTTTAGCTGGGACTCGTGCCTATGCCAGATGCCTCAATTTGTGGAAGCTCTCTATGGGCTCAAGAAGGATAGCTGCAGAATCTGATTGACAGGTTCTTCCTTGATATGGCAAGCTCAAGATTCAAGTGTCTCATGAATCAGGCCTTTAAGTCAACAGAAAAAGGGACCTGCCAGAGTTTTTCTTGGTGAGTATCTTACACTCTGCACCCTAAAAAAACCCGCTCATGCTTCATATGCTATTTGACTCGTTATTGCATTGCTTTTGTAATCTGTGATGTGCCATTTCACATGATGTTTCTCCTTTTCACATGCACTGTTGAAGAGTTCCTCTTGCAGCTGTTGCCACTGTTGACTATTGTTTGAAGCCTTATGTAGCTCTGATATTAATCTCTCTCCTTCCATTTACATAACTCTTTCTTGCAAACCCCTAGAGACCAAAACCATAGCTCAGGACTTGGTATAAATAGTCATGATTAACAGGTCTTTTAGGCTGTGCAAATGGGAACTTGTCACAACTAGGTCCAGAAACTGACCTCCAGCTCCTGAAGCTGCCATTCTCATTCTAGCCAACCTGCATGAGTTGTCTTCCAAGTCTTCATCAACAGGATAAGAAGGCAGCAGCACAAGTGGACCCTTCCAAGCATTCAGGTTCTGGGTAGCATTATCTGATGCAACATTCTTACTTAGAGGGGCCACTGGGGGCAAGGGGAGTTCACAATTGTTGGAATGACCCTGCTGATCTGCCATTAACCCATTTGATAGTGTGTTAGTCATGGGACAATCAGCAAGTTGCTATTTAGTCCTGCATAATCAACAGCCATTGGAAAGCACACATGAAATTCAAACCATTGTGCAATCATTTAGATCAACAATTATTTCTACAGTTTGGTATTCCATAAGAGAGCTATGTCTGTAGAAGCTGAACCTTAGTCCCTAGGGTTCAGGTTTATTGCAGATCACATGCCCAACACAAATAAACTTAGGGGCAAGGCCACACAAGGGCCCCACTGGAAGCACAACCATGAGATTTACAGATAAAATTGTTGAACCTGCACATGCTTTCTGGATTGCACTATTACAAACACAATCACAGATAAGTCTGTGTGTTTCAGGGAGAAAAACTTGAGACTTAGTCATGGGGCAAGCTGATGGGGAAGGCACAGAAGAGGCAAGGCATTGACAAGGCCACCATCTGTGCATGAACTAAGCAAAGTGTTTCTCAAAGAACACTAGGGTTTTCAAGAGCCTTGTAATTTCAGGCCATACTTTGAGGAGTCACCCTCTTGCCACCTTACATAATATGTATTTAAAAGAAATTTTCTGTGTGCCAGGAGTAGTATTGACATCTGAGATGGTTTCCAGTCTCATACCACATACATGCAATACAGATTAGAATCCTGATGAGGAAGGCAAAATTACTGTGAATTTTGTACTCATCTTTGCAGATGAGTACTTTCATTCCCCTTGCAGAAATAGATTCTGCCAGAACTACCCTTCACTACAAAGGTGAGCTCCATCATCACCGGTGCAGAATGATGGAGCTATTGACTCAACAGGATAGCTCTTGATTGCAGCTTGATTCTGACACACAAAAAAACAATCACCAAGAACGCATTCAATCCCCATACATGATAGTTACAAGCTAGACAGGAAATGGTCCAAATGGAGAACTTGAAAGAACTAAACAACACGCAGTCAGTACAACTAGTATGCTTTGACCATGCAGAAGCAAAGATGCTTCAAAGGAATACATCACCTTGGCAATGTACCTCCTTCAAATCAACGGCTTGGCTGCAGAGAAAGGAAAACCTCCATGATACATGTAGCCACTGACAATCATATAGCTAAGATCTGCCTGCTCGAAGGTTGAAGGAGAACCTATCCTTAACAAAACCAGATCTGCTTTCAAATGCCCCAAGTCAGAACCTCTCCATCTCCATCTCTTCATGTCTCCGGAGTTCAAAACTCAATTGCAGCAATAGCAATACGAGCTCACTGTTATCTGCAACTCAAGTTGATAGGTGATCAAACGTTCCAACAACAAGAAATCACACAATCCTCGAATATTGACGCCGCTGGAACACACAACAAACAGCTTCTGCAAATATTGCTTGTTGCAACAGAGATCCGCACGAATATAATAATCTGGAAAAACGGAGCTTTGTAGACTGTAGTTATAGTTCGTACTTTCGGAAGCAATTCTGAAAGCCACAAACCCTGGTGGCAAGGAAACGGATCAACAGACTAAACTGTATTGCAAATGGGACAAGCTTATCAAGCTTTAGCTAAACTGCATTCCGTAAAACGGTAATCTTTAAACAAGGCCTAGCTCCGAGCTGGAGATTGACTGATGGCCGTCAAGTCGAGCTTCACCTCTGCATCCGAGATCTTCTCAGAGGATGGCGCCGTGCGTAGGAAGAACGGTGACTCGACAATTGCTCCAGTGCCCTTGTCAGCGCATCCATGGACACTACTGCCATTATCATGAGCTTCATCAACAGCCGCCAGTTCGCCATCTCCCCCGCCCGTCCCTTCTTTTTACTGCAGGCGATCACAATACTCTACTCTGGAGCACGTGCACAGAAACACACAGAAAACAAGTGCCCTTTAAATGACATCCATAAGGATGATAAATATACAACGTACTCAATCGGAAACTTGCACAATGGGTGGTTGTTAGCATGGTGGAGCTCAATTGGATCCTTCAATGATGCCAGAAATGTTTCCATAGTGGACTCCACATGACCCTAGAACGTAAGCATACCAAACTTTTGACCTGTTTCTGGGTGCATCACAATAGAGATGTCCGCAAATTCACCGTCTTTCACGCCCCAACCCCTGTTTTAGTAGTATCCATAAAATAAGGAAATTTTATTAAATCTCAGTATGAAATGCTGAAACTCAGTACGAAATGCTTAATCTCAGCATTTAATGCACAAGGTTCGAGAGGAATTATAGTAGCTGGACATGTAGAAGCAGTGAAAATCTATGTAGCAGCAGTGGAGCCGCTCAGGAAAAAAGAAAGACAGGGTGAAACTCAGGAGCCATCAAAATTGATGGTTTTCTGAGTTCCACCCCCTTGAGTTTCACCACCCTGAGTTTCTGAATGCTTTTTTGCAGGTTTTTTAAAAATCTCACCCTGTGTATGACCAAACTCAGGGTACTGGTGCTGTCTTTTCCTGACTTTACTGATATCTCCACTAAATTGGAAACTTGCACAATTGGTGGTTGTTAGCATGGTGGAGCTCAAGTGGATACTTTAATGATGCCAGAAATGTTTCCATAGTGGACTCTACGTGACCCTAGAACGTAAGCATACCAAACTTTTGGCCTGTTTCTGGGTGCATCACAATGTCTGTGAGTCTCTACCCTGAAGGGCAGAGCCAACAAACACCCACTAGACACAAAAGATAACCTATCATTCAGCTGCTGCAAGCCAGTCCAAACTGTCATCCATTTATCATCCAATCTCATTCTTAATACCAACGATGATGGGCATCCTCAGCAACAGAATGTTGCCCTCTTCAGAGGAGTCGTCAATGTGGTAAGTAACTAAAGCAGCCATACCTTCTTTACATATGTTTATGTGGTTTCATTCTCATTGTGAGGCTTGTACTATGCAACTGCGATGCTTTGTTGTGTTTTAACAAAAAATTTACTTTAGGGTTTGGATGTGAACAAGAAGAAGTTTTAGGGTTTGAAAGAAGAATGTTTTCTCCTGTTTTCGGCTGAGGTTGTTTACGCATGACGGCAATGGAGACAACGAAAAGCAATGATGGAAATGCAGTGGAGTTTATGGCTTTGATGTTTTTATGTTGTTTTCTTTTATTTGGGATGAGTGAGCTGGAGTGGATATTAATGGACACTGGCTGAATGTGAGGCAAGGGAGCTATCAAGCAATGGGGAGTCAGTGGAACTCTCATTGTGGAGTTGAAGAAAGAAGAACAACAAGGCAAATAAGTGGGGGATGGGGATGAATTTTGTGGGCCTAGAGGTTTTTGGGGGGGGGAATGATAAAGAGGAAAGAAGAAAGGGAAAGAGGCTAGATTTTTGGGCTCTAATAGAAGTATTGAGAAATCCGCTACACAATGTATTTCAAATTACAAAATTTTAGTCTAGGAGGTGGATTTGAAGGTTGATGACGAGGGGGATGATGAAGATCTTAGGGGTCTCAAAAGTGGTTTAGAATCTTTTTAATGAGTGTGTGTCAGGTTGATTTTTGTGTGAATGTTGTTGATCTACATATCATGAGAAAGCACTTTAATTATCGGGAACTTCGAAGAACAGTCACATTCCGTCAAATTTTACAAGGTGGATCAAACAAAGGGGTTGTGATTTTTTATAAAACTTGTGAAGCAGTCAATGGGGAGTTAAAGTGTGTTGTGTTCCTTTTTTATGTGTTGTCAATTTGAGGGGTGGTGTCCTGAATACTAGTTTATGTAATCTATTTGGACTTAACAGTCTATGTTACAAAATGTAATTTGGGACTTGGGTTCTTGTGGAAGTTTAATGTTGTTCTAGGTTTATGTGGTCTAAAGAAATTGAGAAAAAAGGAAGGCTAGTGGGCTCAAGAAAGAAAGATCTAAGAGATTTGACCCCTTAGAGACCTCAAGCCTTTCTTTGTTGGTGATGGCAAGAATTTAAGTGGCCACTAATTTTGATTTAGGTGGCCACAGGATCAAAGCCAATTGGTAATTTTGAGAGTGGATTTACCATTTAATATATGTGTTCCTTGTTTTGATTATTGTGTGCCCTAGTTTTTGGTATTAGAGCAGGTCGACTTAGGTACACAATTTATGAATTGGAGTTAGCATTATGTGTGGTGACAGGTTTTATGCTTCGAAAAGCCATGTCCAGTTCTGATTCTAACTAGTTTGTTACTAATCTTCAGACAATCCATGATCAACAAATAGTTAGAGTTTTAACAACCCTTTTAGTCAACCATTTCCTCAAGTTGGATCGGTGGTTTTAGTGTTGGTTGGGGTGGTGACTATGGTAGGATTTAACCTTTAGAAACACAAGTTGGAGATATTGCCATCAAAATCACACATAATGGGTGTGTGTCTAAGGTGAGAATGTGGGTGAATGCACATGATGGAGCAAGCAGCTGGTGCACAAGTGCAGAATTGCAACAATAGTTCCACTTCACTTCATACCTTGCATAGATCTACTCACATCGTGTTAAAGAAAACCAAAGAAATTCTTAAGGTTGGAGATATTCGGATACCTCATTTTGTGATATCTCCTAATCACTTCACTAAAATTTTCATACTCGGAATTGAAGTCTTTTTCCAAGCAAGTGACAAGATTCTCAAAGTTGAAACATTAGGTCTATCATCACAATTGGTGTGTTGGAAGCTTTGATAGAATTTTGAATTTCAGCAAACATGGCAACTAAATAGTTCAAATGAACAAACTTTCTCACCTTTGCCAATTGTTTTTCAAGATTTTGTTCCAATAATCAAAGGAATGTAGTAAGAGTTCTTTGAATAGAAAAGTGTAAGATAAAATTTAAGTTATATTTAAGAAAAGGTCATGAATTAAAAAAACCCAATGGGAGTCATATCCTTTAATAAGATTGTATTTTCCCAAGAACATAGTGTGGAGTCTATAGTTAATAAATCAATTAATTTGCATTAGTAACCTTAGTTGGACTTTGTCCTCAAATTCTTGAAAGTTGAGACTTGGTTGTAAGAGTGACTCTGAATTTTTCATGAAGGTGGTAGCTTGGATGAAGGCCATATGTGGGAACAAATTTGTCATGCAATGTCTTTCTTTTATTAACACTCAGTACTTGTACACTAGATGAAACACAGGTATGGTTGCTTGATGTGGTGACATGAGCAAGATTTCAAACACAAATAACACACCTAAACCCTTATCCTTTAATCCTATAATGACAACATAAAAAAAAAGAATACTCTATGTATTAAATAAACTTGAAAGGGGAAAATGGATTAATAAGGCTTGGGATCATGAGAATTTCTATAGTTGCAGAGATTTTTTTTAACTAGCTAGTCCCAACAATTTTCACCATTTGACTTAAATCCAACAGATCATGATGACTAGTCCTCAAGGTATGGATAAATTGTTTTGGGGCACTAGGGACCATGAGGATGTGAATGATTGGGTTGAACTTTTGGCTATGGTAGCTGAAGTCAAAGATCTCAATGATGACAAGTTGTTTAAGATAGCCAAATTGAACTTGCATAGCCGAACTAAAGTATGGTTCAAAAAACTTAATCCACCACCGACAAATTGGACTATTATAAGGACTACATTTTTTCAAAAGTTTTGTGATGTTGATATAGATGAAATTCATGTCAAACTTGATGTAATCAATCAAGAACCCAGAGAGCGGGTTGAAAAGTATTTTGAAAGGCTAGATAAACTTTTTCAAAGAGGGAAAATCAGAAATGTTGAGCAAAGGAAAAGGTTTTTGGCTTGATTAAGCTTAAAACTTAAAAGACTCTATGTGGTAAGGACCTACATAGACATCGAGGAAATGGTGATTGCAACAACAAAGATAGAAATTGAGAGAGTGCTAGGAGACTTGAGGGAAACACCATATGATTCCCTTAGGGAGGAAAAGGATGAAGACACAACTAAAAAATCATCTACAAATAAGTAGTTGTTAATGTTGAATGAAACTTTGATACATTTTTTTAAGGAATCTAGTAGTAGGAATGGAGCTAGTGCTAGCTCTTCTAGGAGTACATCTACGTGTCAATTATGCCAAGCTAATGACCACACTGTAGTGGCCTATCCAAAGCACAAATGATATGCGGCCCAAATGCGGCAAATGTGGTGGAGGACATAAGGCTGAAAACTGCGGCATGAGGTGTTCATTTTACAATAGCTTCGGACACTCAAAGGATTGTTGTTGGAACAAGAAAAACACTAAACCTTATAATTCCACTGCCAATTACCTTGAGGTGTTGGTCAATGATGAAGAAGCCACACTAACAAAATTGAACAGAATTTGTGGTGTTAATCACCATTTGTCATCTGTAAACAAGATTCCCAAGAGAAGGCTTCTGATGTAGGCTAATGAAGCAGAAGGGATTACCAAACAAGTTGAAAGCAGTGAGGTAGGAGACAAAACCAAGGAAATAATGTCCAATTCAAGAACAAGATCTAAAATTCTTCTACATTTCATGAAGGGCCTAATTTCTCTAACCCCCATGGAGATAATCATGAAGGTCCCTAGAGAATTGGAATATTTTGAAGGATTGGTTAAACTGGCCAGAAGAAAGAAAGATGAAAAGACTAGTAGAAATCAAGTTGCAATTATCAACAATATGCGTCCATGTCAATAATGACAACCAGTATAGTACGAGAGCTTGGGATCATGCATTTGGTTTCAAGTCATGAGACATATAAGGCAACATCTAGAACTATTACCACTGCTTTGGGGAGGCTAGATGACATACTTGCACATGTCGGCAATGTGGTGTTTTTGGTGGTGGATACAGACACATATGACCTCTTGCTAGGTTTAAACTTCCTCATGAAGATTGGGGCAATGGTCAATGTAAAAAAAACACCATACAAGTTAGGCATGGACTTAGGGCTGATGTGGAAATGCTACCTTTGAATGTTTGAACATTGTATAGTATGGGGAGACACAGCCTACTTCTTTAGTGGAGCATAGTAAAAGTCTTGACAAGATGTTCCAACAACTCCAAATGGAGGACCTACTTGAAAAAGGTTTGTCTTGGAAAGGGAGATGCTCTTCAGGCCCAAACCATCCTAATGATGAGGGATCATTTGATGACAACATAATGAATTTGGGAGTGAAGCTAATGAGGAAGATGCTCAAGTAAGCTTGATCATGTAGGAAAATGATGCAACACCTAAAGATGATCCAAAGGACTAGGGGCTAAACCATCTTCTTCAACAAGAGTCCACCAATCAAATTATGAATTTAATCTTATAAGATTGGCACTACAAGCTATTGGAAGAGTTTATAACAAAAGGGAATGATTATGTTGATTGGCTTCAGTGGGCAACCGCTGAAAAATCAAAAAATCTCAAAGGATGTTCTGTTAATGTGCATGTGCTTAATCCAGTGCATTTGCATCATGAAAACATGTAGCAGGGTGTTTCATCTAAAGATGAAAGGTGGGATGAAATACGAAGCAAAATAAAGTTCGATTAGGCCCTCGATGAAAAGTAAGCTAAAGGATTATGGACTCTATTGGTGGACTTCAACGATGTCTTTGCCTGGCACAAAGGGGAGTTGGGGTGCTATACAGTAAAGGAACATGCAATTGACACACAAGGCTTTCCCCCATGTCACACCACACCTGGGAGGTTGGTTTATTAGGAAGAAGCTGAAGTGAAGTGGTTTATTTAGGCTTTGATCAAGCTTGGTAAGATGAAAAATAATGATTCTAAATAACTTGTAGGGTCAATCTACATGTTAAGAAGGATGATAGTAGGCAGTTCTCTAGTGATTACAGATTGTTGAACATGCAAACTAAAAGGGATTCATTTCTGATGCCCTTAATTAATGATGTTTTTTCTTAGATGGGAAACGGCCAATGGTTTAGTGCATTGGATTTATAGTTTGGCTTTTGGCAAATTCGAATGTTGTTAGATGACATTAAAAAGACGGCTATAATCACAAAGTTCGGTATTTTTTATTGGAATGTGATGTCGTTCGGACTAAAGAATGCAACAAGGAGGTTCTCCATAACCATTGCAAAAGTGTTTAACGATTGGACAAACCAATTTTTGAAGGTCTTTGTTGTTGATGTCAATATACATAGCCAAACATGGGAAGAGCACCTTACACATTTGAAGGTTGTTCTTGCACGATTGTGGGAGGTGAATTTGAAGTTAAACCCCGGGAAATGTTTTTTTGGTGCACAATAGATTATATTTCTCGGACATGTTGTGACCAAACAAGGCTCATATCTTTATCCAAAAAAGGTATAGGTTGTTAAGGATTTTCCAATACCCAGGACTAATTAATGCGCAGGCCTTTTTAGGTTTGATAAGATATTACAGGAATTTTATACATGGATATGCCAAAATTGTTATGCACTTTTTGATTTGACCAAGAAGGATCAAAGTTTCCTTTGGACCCCTACCTGTCATGAAGCTTTTGACACACTCAGGCTCAGGTTGATTGAATCACCCATCCTTGTAAGACTTGATTTTGAGAGGCCCTTCATACTTGATGTAGATTGGTTTATAAAAGGGGTAGGGTTGGCCCTATCCCAAAAGTAATATAAACATGAATGTGTTATTGCACATGCAAATAAAGGTCTCACACCCTCACAAAGGAAGTTCCATCCTATGGAAGGTGAATGTTATGCTTTAATATGGGGGATAATGCATTTTCGGCAATATTTATATCAGGCCTCCTTTATTGTCAAGACTAACCACAAGCCATTAGAATGGCTTGCAACAATATTTGATCCATTTGGCAAGAGAGGCAGGTGGATATCCATGCTCCAAGACTTCAATTTCAAAATTGTCCACAAGGCAGGAGTTAGGCATGCAAATGCTGATGCTTTGAGTTGCAATCCAGTTGGTTCACATGATGAGGATGAAAATTTTGGGGTGGAGATACAAGATGAGAAGAAGAATGTTAGTGTGGCACAGGTACGGATATCCACCACCTTGAGTCCACATATCCTTATTGTCTCCCAGGATGTCAATCTTGAACTGATGTAAAAGGAAGAACAAAAAAAAATTAATCAATATGGGGAATTTGCAGAAGAAAATTCTAATCTCTTAGTTGAGGTACCTGCTCCAAAAAGGAAGGTGAATAGGATTTCAACACCAAACACTAACTATTGGGGATTGATTTGCGAGGCCCATGTGATGGTAGATGCAAAAATAAACCCCATTGATGTGAGTAGCAATGAAAAGGACATTGAAATAGAAGAAACATGAAAACATATGGACATTTGGAAGGATGAAACTCACACGCCCTTGTTGTCTTGAGGCACTCTAAACCAAGTGTTAGATGATGATATTGAGGTTGATTGAGCCAAAAAAAGACTGTTGAATTACCACTAGAGAGAAGATACGTCGTTCTTCAAGAATTTGGTGGTGTTGAATCTCGAAGAAAAAAAGGCGTTGGTCAAAAACATACATGAGGAGATTGGGCACTTTAGCAAAAGAAAAACACTAGTTGAAATTAAGAAGAGATTTTTCTAACATGACAGAACTAAAACTATGAAAACGATGGTGAAATAATGCCAACACTGTCACCTTGCCAAAAGTTCAGGAAATATCAGGTCAAATGTTAAGGAAATGAAGAGCATTCCTATCTATGACCTATTCTACATGGTGGCATTGGATACTACTGGGCCTCTGCCTGAAACTAAAGACGAAAACAAGTATGTTCTAGTTGCCATTGACCACTATTCGAAGTGGTGTGAAGCAAGGCCTGTCAGGGATCATGATGTTACTACCGCCATAAGATTTCTAAAAAAGGAAATCATATGCAAATTTGGTGTGCCCAAATTCATTCTCACTGATAATGGAGGTGTTTTGATGGTTGAATTTGACTTGATGTGTAAAAAATATGGAATCACTCATTAGTTCATAGCTCCACTATGGCCTCAATGCAATGGGATGGTGGAAAGGATGATTAAAACCTTGAAGAGTGGATTATATGTTGTGTCATCTATTAATTTGGATATCAGGGATCTCCAATTACCTCGGATTTTGTTTAGCTATAAAAGTGGTGTTCAGGCTAACACCAAATTCTCTCCTTTCATGGTGTTGACTAGAAGAATCCCGAGGCTCACATGTGACAATAGCCTTACTGCATTCACTAATGTGAAAGAGGAAGAGTTCACTTTGGAAGAGATGACGCAGCTAATGGTGGAAAAGTTCAAACTCATTTCCAATATGCATTAATTTGTGCTGGAGAATGTGCACCAATCATAGAAGAGGCAATGCAAAAGCTATGTTGCACGAAAAGGTAAACAAAAGTTTGTAGGATTTGAAGAAGGAAAAACCATGGTAAAGATGAAAATGCCAAGAAAAAGGAGGGCATTACTTGCTAATTGGCAAGGTCCATATGCCTTTATGAAATACAAGGACAAGAAAGGCTGCAGAGAATTTGATGATGGTAGTCGAGTTTGAATCATAAAAGGGATTGATGGCAAGCAATGGGAACATGCTAAACGTGATTTGCAAGTGTTCAACTAAGTCCGATCATTTTGAGATCTATGCGGACACAGATAAATCAAGGAAAGAGGTGTCACATGTGTAACAAATTTTTAACTTTAAGGTTTGGATGTGAACAAGAAGAAATTTTAGGGTTTCAAGGAAAACATTTTTTCCTATTTTCGACTGGGGGTGTTTACACGTGACGACAATGGAGACAACAAAAAGGTGTGATGGAAATGTGGTGGAGTTTATGGCTTTGATGTTTTTATGTTGTTTTCTTTTATTTGGGATGAATGAGCTGGAGTGGATATTACTGGACACTGGTTGAGTGTGAGGCAAAGGAGTTGCCAAGTAATGGGGAGTCGACAGAACTTTCGTTGTGGAACTAAAGAAAGAAGAACAACAAGGCAAATAAATGGGGGATGGGGATGATTTTTGTGGGCCTAGAGGTTTTTTTGGGGGGGGGATCATAGAGAGGAAAGAATAAAGGGAAAGAGGCTAGATTTTTGAGCTCTAACATAAGTACTGAAAAATCCACTATGTAATGTATTTCGAGAGACAAAATTTTAGTCTAGGAGGTGGATTTGAAGGTTGATGATGAGGGGGATGATGAAGATCTTAGGGGTCTTAAGAGTGGTTTAAAATCTTCTCAATGTGTGTATGTCAGGTTGATTTATGTGTGAATGTTGTTGATCTACATATCATGAGAAAGCACCTTTACTACTTGGAATTTCGAAGAACAGTCACATTTCGTCAAATTTTACAAGGTGGATTATACAAGGGGGTTGTGGTTTTTTGTAAAACTTGTGAAGCAATCGATGGGGAATTGAAGTGTGTTGTTTTCCTTTTTATGTGTTGTCAATTTGAGGGGTGGTGTCATGAGTACTAGTTTATGTAATCTATTTGGACTTAACGGTTTATGTTACAAAGTGTTATTTGGGACTTGGGTTCTTGTGGAAGTTTAATGTTGTTTTGGGTTTATGTGGTCTAAAGAAATTGAGAAGAGAAGGAAGGCCAGTGGGCTCAAGAAAGAAATATTTGAGAGATTTGATCCCTTAAAGACCTCAAGCCTTTCTTTGTTGGTGATGGCAAGAATTTAGGTGGCCACTAGCTTTGATTTAGGTGGCCACAAGGTCAAAGCTAGTGGGTAATTTTAAGAGTGGTTTTACCATTTTAATATACGTGTTCCTTGTTTTGATTATTGTGTGCCCAATTTTTTTGTCACAGTGTATGTAAGTTTTCTAAGTCCCAATAGTGTTCCCAACATCATACCTCAACACTATATGTGCACATAGTTGTTATTATAAATGATACGACAATATTGCTTGTTTCTTTTTTTCACCGACTGCATTTTAGCCTATTAAAGATGTGTCTAGTAATGCCCAAACACATCTTAGTGTTGCCCATATACACTTTGGGTTTTCTCATGCATGTTTTGGGCTTGTAATGGACAACTTAGTGCCCATTAAGGTGGAAGCACACTTGAAGGGCCCCTTTTAAGCATTTTTGAATTTAATGTCAAAATATGTGTAATATAATTCTTTCAAAAGTGTGGTGCATTTAATTTTTGGTTTTAATTTCAATGTTTGGGCTTTATAATATTGATTTTATAATAATATTATTATATCATATTATTTAGAAAAAAATGAAATTCAAGGATCCATGGATATATTTATTTATGGTATACACGTATAATAATTTCTCATTTCAAACTAAATTAACATTAAATTTTCATTAGTTATTAAAATAATTTTTTAAAATATAATTTAAAATATAACTATCCTAGTTATGTTTGTTGTCTTCCATGTGAATGTGATTTTTTGTCAAATTTCTATTTATTACATATTTATCATGTCTTTCTTTTTGTTTTAACCTTTTTTTGAATGAAATTCTCAAATTCTTCACATGGTTCACAAACATCATTCAAATTATGTGGAATGATAAAGGTTTTTAATTATTTGAATATATATATATATACATATATATATTTTTTTTTTAATTTTATTTTTTGTGTTTTTCAATACAACTTACAAGTACTATTTTTGAACAAACATATTGTAACATCACATAATATGAAATCAAAAAGTGTAGTTTCTTCTTCAAGTGGTTTTTTTATGTAGTGGGCTATCATAATATTTGAAAATTTTATGAAGATTCTTTTTAATAATGATATTGTTGAAGTTCAAATTGCAAAACTTAGAAAAATAAAATATGGTGACACACATAAAAGGTCCCCCATAGTTTGTTTTCACCCATCACAAGCCCAAAATGTGCATATCATGAGTTAAAAGTGTGTATGGGTGTCTACCATCATCCATAATTTGTGAGAAAAAAATGGATTAGACCAAAACTTGACAAGGAGGAAAAAAAAGGTAATACTTTTGTTTATTTTTGTGCTACTTGCAATAACAACTATTGGCGCATATAATGTTGGGGTAGCAACACCAAAGATCATCTAAACTTCCTATCAATCCATTTAGCTTCATTTTTTCATTTGTCATTCTTATCTTCCATAATTTGAAATATTCATGGTTGAACAATCTTTTACATTTTACAATGCAAGTTGTTCAATTAGGTAAAACATTTTGAAGTATGGTTGCTTGATTTTACATGGGAACCCATTCACAATCCACCTTTCTTTGCCATTGATTATATCCCTTAATATAGAGCATTCATTTTCCTTTCCAAACTCAAGAGGTATAGTTCAAAAGTGTGTTGAGATCTTAGTCTTTGGGACATGTTCAAAATAAAATGCAAATGGTTGTTAATCATGAAAATACTTGTTCTAACTATTGTTGGAGTGAAGTGCAAACTCCTAATTGAACTAGGTCTTTAGACAAATCAGTGAGTTCATTCATAATGTGAAGAAGCAAATACAAAGCAATTTTGAAAGACTTTGACCATTTGTGGGCAAAAGCAAAGGCATTATGGAAGCAAATCTACACATAGAATAATTCAATGCATCATGTAAATATCATTTTTTTTTACTTAATTTTTGAATAATTAAATTGTTGTAATAATCAACATTCTTTCGATATGTGCAAAGTATTGTTGTTTTGTCATCAATGTAGTTTTTTAATATTTGATCTTTAGCAAATATATAAAATTATCCCCAAAAATTGATCAATTTTCCTTTTTCATTGGCTTTTTACAATGAATTATGTTAAGAATAATATTCTAAATCTTCAACATGACTTATTGAAGTTCTTAAAATGTTGCGAGTTTCTAATCAATTGCATCATAAATTTAAAGATTTTGGCAAAATTTATCTTTGTCTAAGAAATGCCAATGATTAGAAACTATGTGTGATCATTGACAAAAACCACTAATTTTGAATAATATGATTAATTTCTTTCATTAATGACTTGACGTAATCAAATTTCAACACTTTGTAACATTGTTGTCATCATTAACAAGTCATCAATTGTTATAATACTTGTTTTTAAAAATTATTATTTGATATTCAACATTCTTGCAAGCATTAAAACATATCCTTTGCATTTGATACAAAACATATTGTTGTGGTAACAAGAATTCTTTTTTACCACCCTATGATATTTAGTCAAATATCCTTAAAAAGGTATTTCTACTACCAACTATCCTTGATAAAACATAACATTACGAAACAATATGTATAACTTCAAAATGATGTTTGACAACAACAAAGGTAGAAAGTATCATTAGAAGAAAAATGTCAATTTGCGATTGTAATTTACAACTATGAAAAGTTACAATTCAACACATGCAACTAAATTCCATTAATTACATAAATGAAATTACATTCAACGTCTAACCGTAAATGATGACTCGCTATGATGTCAACACATTCCACATGGATGATGTATACGGTCAACATATATGATCTCATCCGTTGACCATTCATATGTAATTTGCAATTAATTCATTTTTGCAACTAAAATATAGTTTATTCACATATTGATACTTGGTGCAATCAAAATTTGCCACTTGGCATAATTGTAATATGCCACATGACATTTTTATTTATAAATTTTAAATCAATTTATGTAGGTAAATATGTAAGTATGGGTAGGTATGTAGGTCAATAGGTCAGTAGATAGTTAAATAAGTAAATAAGTACATTGGTTGATAAGGAATAGGTAGGTAAGTATATTTTTAAATTTAATTTAATGTTTAACTTTTAGGGATCAATTTTTTTATTGATTCATCCCCAATGGCATGTTCTTTTTAATGTTGTTTGTTTTTTTTCAATGTTTCAAGGGCATTTATTTATGTAATTTACAAGATTGAAATGGAGGACAAAAAAAAATGGGATACTAGAAAAATTTATCCTAAATCTTTTGTTTTTTTTTTTTCAATGTTGCAAACTATCGAAGTTGATGTGCATAATAATTTTTTTAGTTCCAAATTAAAGTAAGATCCCCCTAAAAAAACTACCTACCTACCTACTTATTCTAAACCTATTTATTTAATTAACATACATACCTGCCAGCTACCTATCTACTTATGTACCCACCTAACCTCTTGACTTATTTTTCTAACCTACCAACCTAATTAATATGGGAATATATATAATTAACTTAATTAAGTTAGAGTACTACCTACTAACTAATACCTAGCCTAACCTACTACCTATTAACCTAACTTATTACCTACTAATTACTACCAAGTTTAACTTGCTATTAATTAACCTAACTTACTACCTAATAATTAACCCAATTTATTAGGTAAAGTAGCATATCACACACCTAAATTAAGTTCACATGACATTTATGCCTAAACTTAGGCTAAGTTTTAGCTAAACTGCATTAACTAATTAACAAAAAAATTGGCCAAAGGTTGACTAAACATTGGTTAAATTAAAATTTGACAAAAACGTAACAAAAAATTGGTTAAATTAAAATATGGCTAAACAATGACTGAACCTTGGCTAAACTTTGGTTAAAACTTGGTGAAATTAAATATTGTCAATAATTAATAATGAATTATTTGATATATAATATATAATATAAGTTATACCTACTAATTATTAATTATCAACTAATTATTATTATTTTATTAAAATTATTAAACTAATTAATTAGCTTGTAATAAATATTAACTATTATTTATTAAGTATAGTATATAGTTAATGGTTAATAATCTTGTTTTTTTATGTAATTAATTTGCTTACCAAATAATTAACCTGCCTTAAATACCTATTTACATACCTACTTACCTATTTATTTAACTATTTTCTTAGCCTACTTAGCCCACCCACAATATATGCAAAATGTATATTTGTCATGCCCTAAATACAACATAATCTATAATATACCATGATATATTCCAAAACATTGTAGTGTACTTCAAAAGTATAAGTACACCACATAAAAATAACCAAGTTGCGACTACGTTTAAAACAAATTTGATATAGAAGCCTTTTATTGTATGAAAAGCCCTAAATGTTCATCAACATGGACTTAGGATGAAAAACTTTGTAATTACAAATTAATTGCACCATAATTCCATAATAGATTGAAAGGATGGTGACTAGTTATAAAAATGAACATAGTTGCAAATGACAACATATAGTCACAAATTGAATGATTGCATAATACAAAAAATTCTCCTAGTGTATTAAATCAAATCAATTCATTTAATATGAGTTGAGCGATTAGAAACCATGTTATTAGTTACAATTAAGGATGAAATTTTTAATGTAAAGATGATAATTATAGGGTGTGTTTCATATTAATTTAATATATAATCACATGGCTAAGATCATATGTCGATCATTTCTTTTGAACAAAAATGTTGAATATATCCATATGCCATGTGTCCAAGCTCAAAACTAAGATTTTCAAATAGTCATCATGCATATTATGCCCAATAATTTGGATAAACTAAACACATAAATTGCAATTTTTATAATGTAAGGTATTAATATCCACATGCCTCAATGTATCTTGTGATTCTTCAAGAGGATGTTTCAAGTTATAAGTTTATTTAATACAAATAGTTTTCACTTATGATCACATAAAATTGTCTTTTCTATTCAAGTTTTGACACGATTCAAAATTTCATCATTTGGCAAAGGTGATTGTCATCATTTTTTAATTCACTACACCAACTATGTCCATGGATTGTGTAATGAAAAATATAGATTGCATGTTAGGGATTTGAATGAAAACAAGGTAGACTTGGATAATCATGAGGTTTTATAATTAATATAATTTTCAAATGCTTTGAAATTACTCCAAAAATTTCTAAAGTTCCATAATACATATGTGTAAGAATCATATTCATTATTGGTGAACATGTTGGGTACTTGTAATTTCTAAGCAAGAAAATAAGTATCTTTATTACTCAAAATGGATTTAATTTCCTTTGCACTATAATATACAATATTTTCATACAAGTGATGATTCTAAGGTGTTAAATCTATCAATCATATTGTCAAAATACCATTGCACTAAACAAATTAATGCTCCATTTCAAACTTGCTAGCCTATGGGCACAACAAGTCTATGGTCCACACTATGTTCATGCTCTTTTTTATCTTACCATGTCCATAGCCCATGGGGTTCATTATGGTCTCCTTACCTTGCATCTTGCCTTGAAATTTTGTGTATGCCTCCTTTTATGATGAGGTTCTTGTGCAAGAGGGATGTAGGCTCTAGTGCATCATCTTGAACAAGTTCAAAGACTTCTTATTCTTTAGTGTCATTGCTTGAAATTAACAACCTTGAAAATCAATTTCTAGAAATACTTCTATATTTCACAATAGGTTTTTGTGTAGGAGATGGAAAACCAAAGCTTACAAGTACAAAAATTGCAATTAGTGACAATGGTATGCCTTTATTTGGAGTGACAAGAGGCCTTTGACCAAACATGACATTGATGTTTAGTTGCCACACATTTTTCCCCCATGCATGTTTTCATTGTTATTATTTCCTAGCCTCATCAAATGCAGTTAAAATTTTAAAACTCTTAAACAATAATGATGCATTAGAAATATAAACAATTGCAACATGCAGACCTTTTGATTTGTAATGTACATACACAAGTTGAACAAGGTATGCCTCTTTGTTACAAATCCTACCAACTTTCATATCTTATGTAAATGAACATTTATGAAAAATCAAATACAAATGTATTGACAAAATGTATTTATAAAAATGCAAAAAAAATACATACCAATTTAAATGAACTTGTATTCAATTGATAATAGATGCACACTTCTTAGGTAACAACATGAAACTTTGAAATAAACATAAACAAGGTGATGCATTTTTTCGAGGTTTTTTTTTTAGTCTACCGAAAAATATGCGGAATATGAGGTTGTTTGTGTTCTTTGTACATGTAATATGACATGGCAAGAGCTAATCATAACATTGGGGAATATATAAATTACAATTTTTCAAAAAATAAACAAATATTTTACATTAAAAAATAACATTTTTAAAGACTTAGTGAAGAATTTTTTTTATTCATATTGAATTGAATCACATTTACAAGTCAATTAAATGGAAATTCATTTTTTAAAAAATAATTTATATTCATTTATTCATAGCATGCTATTTTAATTTTTTAAATTATAATTGCTTTTAAAAATTAAATTGTTCAATAATCTTAAAGATCATGTTTCCATTTGTAGCGTTTGAGTAAATTTTGGGAAAAAAAAAACGTATGTTAAAGTTTGAATTTTCTAAACAATTTCATGCCAAATATAATAAAGATAAAATTTTTATTTCATGTTATTAAATGATTTGATGGTTAAGACCTTGGTGCATTTCCATGAGGTCTTGGGTACAAACCTTGATGGTTGTTTACATTAATGTCTATAGTGTGTATATACATTGATGTATCATGTACAAATGTAATATTCAAACATGTACAAACATAGTTGGTGGAGAATGGCACCAAAAGTGTTTGTTAACAAAACTCAAATAAAGAGGGAAAAAAGTTTTATTTTCCATGGCATAGTGTATTTTTATCATGACATGCGGTGAAAAAATACAATGCATGACTATATGACCCAAAAAAAAGTTGTATGATGATGTGACACTTTAGTTCACATGATATTAAATTAGGACTTCATAATACCATGTCAGAATTTTGTAACTAGATGTTACTTAGTGCAACATGTGACTATCCAAAATAACTAAAAACAATTCACTAAAATGGTTTTAATCAATTAATCATTTTTTTACCGAAATCATACAAGTTGCATATTAATCAAATTTTGTCTCATTTCATTGAAAACCTAGTGAATTTGGATAATTGCAAATGCCATGATTCTTTCTTGTGGAGGGAAAATATGACATGAACTTTAAATAGTTGTCATTTAATTTGGTAGTGGTGAACTACCTAAGGGGAAGGGAAACACTTGGAAAGGGACCAATCTAAAGGTGTGACAAAGTGTAGAAAAAAGTTGCCATTCCTAGAATAACATAATTTTATTGTGTGTGTAGCTTGGTAGTTCAAGCATTGGAGATGTATGTACTTGGTGGATCTTGGAATTTAAGTTATGGACTTGTTTGGTGTGAAAATATAATTTCCACTACTATAGTACTATTCATTCAATTTGTTTTCAAATGTTTTTTTTTTTGTTATTGTAGTATTTTAACCAAGGTACAAAGACCCACTTTTGATAGTTCATGTTTGTTAGTATTTTCTTGGTTTTTTTAGTATTTGGATAGATTTTCAACTCCTATTGTAGTCATAGTTTACAACTTGCAAACTACAACCTTGCCTCAATTGTATTGTATAGTTTATTGTTGGAATATTTTTTACTTAAACATCTTAATAGAATTGTCAATTTTGTTTCCTTAAGTTAATTTTGCTCTTCTAGTTCCCATGAAAGTATTTTTTTCCTAAAGGAACAAAAAAAATTTAGCATATGCCTAAAAAGAAATGTAGAAGCAAATGGTTTGAAAAAGTGATTTTGTTGTTGTGAAAAACCAAATCACAAGTCATAAGTGGGTCTGCCACAAAAGAGGTACAAAGTCCATAATACATACTTGGGGAAAAAAATGAAAAAAAAAGAAGGCTCAATACATATGAAGGTTCCAAAGGATTAAGAACCCATGGCATTGTAGCCATAAAGTGGATCTAGATTCTAGGGGTTTATGCTTTGGGATTTATATATAAGATTCTTAACTTTAACCTTCTAGAGATGAGG
>Ga0116227_10002879_pt1 | contig 38723 bp, 24 predicted proteins | sample S1TSphgellanicum_FD_89693 | JGI IMG/M metagenome (GOLD analysis project Ga0116227, IMG submission 89693) | Host-associated microbial communities from peat moss isolated from Minnesota, USA - S1T2_Fb - Sphagnum magellanicum MG | ecosystem: Host-associated > Plants > Peat moss > Unclassified...
ATAAAATAAAATATATAGTGTATTGTTTTTTATTTTTTGGGTTATTTTTGTTGGTGGGGTGGGGGGGGGGGGGGGGGGGGGGGGGGGGTACAAATCTTGTCTTTTCTGGACAAAAAATAGGGAATTTTTTTTTTTTGTTTAATGAAATTTGCCTTAATTTTTGCTAACTTTTTGAAAAATATTCGCCAAATTTTAAAATATCACAAATTTGAAAAAAAATTCATGAAGTTATTGACCTAAGATTCAAGATTTTTTAATTTTTTAATTTTTGGGTTGCTTTTTCTTAGTTTTTACAAGAAAAAGGGAAGAGAAAAGAATTAGATTTGCCACATTGAAAATCAAACCCAAAAAAATTGAAGATCTAAAGTTTTGAAAAAAAAAAAAAAGGAAAAAAACTGGAAAAGAAAAACATTAAAAACCAAAAAGTAGAAACCAAAAGTCAAAGTCAAAAGTGGAATTTACAACCTATCCTATCCTATTTTTTTTACTCCTAGCTTTGTGGATGTTTTCTGTCCAAGTGTGGTTTGTTATCGATGCTTTCTATCCAAGTGTGGACGTGTTTTCATTGAATGAATCGCGGTTTCTCATCCACTAGGAGTTCAGAGACACGGGAAGCGGAGCGCGTGCGTTTGGAGGGAGCGAGGGAAGGAGGGAATGGGGAAGAGAGCGCGCACTCCGGTTTCTTCCTCCGCACGCGGTGACGAAGCCCCAAAAGTCATGGAGCTTCGAGACGGATTTCTCTGTCGAAGTTGGAACTCGGGAGAAGAGTTAGCATGGTAGTTGTGAGAACAAGAGGAGGCGAATCTTGCGAATCAAATATTGTGCGATTTGGTGGAGAGATCCGGAAGTTGTTGCCGGATCTGAGAGGGAAAGGAAGGCAGGCAAGAAGAAGAAGAAGAACAAGACGGAAGGATTCGACATCCGTCGAGGTTGTTGTTGCTGATGCTCGGGATTTCTTTGTTGCAGAAGCCGGCCGGGGTGGGAAGAAATTGCGGTTTTCTTCTTCTGCTTCTTCCCCTGTTTTCGGCGACGCGAGAATTCGAGTTCCGGAGAAAGACTTTGTGGTTGCGTGGACGAGAAGTAAGGCGCTGGGTTCAGAGAAGGAGCAGGGATTGTTGCGCTTGGCGTAGATGCAATTTGTGACGACCTGAGAGGAGTTGTTATGGTGCAGTATGAGGAGCTTTTCGGGCACGCGAAAATCAGGGGTCTGGAGTCGCAACAGGCCGCGACGATTCCTGCAGTAATAAGAAGAAAAGGAGACGACGGCGGGTGCAGCGGACGAGGATCGTCCCGACGATATCCAAGCCGGATGCTGTTGAGGAGGACGACTCCTCCTCGGCCTTCAGTAGTGCTTTCTGCTGCTCCCGCTCCCGCGAGGAGCTGGAACAAGGGGCTCAGCGTGGACGTGCTGTGGAGGGATGCTTGGTGGGAGGGGATTCTGTTGGAAGATTTGTCGCTTGAGAAAACTTCACGATTGGGAATCTACTTCCCCGACGAGGAGGATGGTGAAAAAGTTTGTACCATCAACGACTTGCATCTTCGCCAGGAATGGGACGAAGAAACAGCCCGGTGGAGACTCAAGGCGCATGGAAAGCTGGCGCTCCTTAAACCCTCACATTCTCCAGTGCGGAGGAGTCTACGGAATTTCTGCAAACAAGAACCGGTTCTTCTTGCAGCCAAGAAGCTCATCTTCAAGCGCATGGTGAAGAAACCGAAACCTGTGAAGATGGAACAAGAGTCTGATAACGAGGAGTCCTCGTGTTCAGGAGGCTTGGACATCGGCCGCACCAGCGTCAGGAAAAAACATTCCAGCATTCCTAGCATCCGAGCATTGAAGGCTCCTGCTGCACAACCATTACTACCCACGTGGCCCAGTTCTGAATTGTCAAGGAAGCGCAAGCCCACCACCTCCCCTGGAAGCAGAGGTGGGGACAAGACTGTATCTGAGGTGCAAGAGGAGCAGCAGCACAAGAGGTTGAAAGCACAGGAGCAACAAAAATCAGGGGGCAGGCAGAGATCCCTTCGCAGTTGGAAAAAGAAAGAGGAGGAACAAGGCAGTGATCCTCCTCATGCAGAACTTCCTATTTCACAAGGAGCTCTTCTGCTGCAGAACTCTCGCAGAAGACTAGTAGTGAGGAGTGGCTCAGAGGGTCTTGGAGAGGATAGTGAACATGTGAGAGAGAAGCTTGTGGACATACTCATTGTAGAGCAATATTCTCAGACTGAGAAATCCAGAATTCAGAGTTCTGTCCAGGATTTTAGTGACATGAGGAATAGCTCCATAGATGTTGGAATTTCCATAGTGCTCCGAAGACGATGGTGTGCATCTACTGAAGGAGAGTTCAATATGGTGGAACTAAGTGAGAAGGCCAACATGGATTGGAATCTGCACAGAGCAATGCAGCATAGGAAACCCCTGTCATCAGACAGTCAACATTGCAACTTAGACACTGAGCTTCATTCCAAGAAAAGAAGCAGGTTTAGACCTACTATGAATGTAATGGGCCAACCTCAGTTGGCGCAAGATGCAGTGGTGAAAGCCTTGAAGAGTGTGGATGTTTACAAGGGTTTAGGTTGGGGTCAGGAGAAAGTAGGAAAGAGAAAGGGTGGGGGCCGGGGAGGTTGCCGAATGGAGGTGAAGCTTTCTGCTCCTGAGGATCCAGCACCTGGGGGGGAGGCAGGGACAATGATGATGTCTGTGAATGCAAAGAAGAGCATTCTTTCATGGTTGATGGATGTGGGAATGTTAGTTGAAAACCAAAAGTTGCGCTACATGCACCGCAAGAAGGAGTTGGGATTGGATGGTTGGGTGACATCAGAAGGAGTTCTATGTGGTTGCTGTAAGACAATAGTGACTCTTTCCATGTTTGAGGCACATTGTGGCAGCAAGCTTCATCGCCCATGTGCCAACATCTATGTTGAAGATGGTAGGACCCTCACTGAACTACAAATGGAAGCACTAAGAAAACACAACTCGTCTGAGAGGTCCATTTATTTCCATCCTGCGACGGGTCCAGGGAGGAGACAAAGTGGATCTACAAAAGGAAAAGAACATGCAGCAGATGGCAATGATGACACTTGTGGTGTATGTGGTGATGGAGGGATGCTTATTTGCTGTGATCATTGCCCATCAACATTCCATCTGACATGCATGGAGCTTGAGGTGAAGTTTCCTCTCCTTCGACAGCTTGTTTTCACCCTTGCTCTGTGTTGGTTCATTTTAGTGTCAAAACTATATATTTTTATTACAGATGTATATAAATTTACACAGAAGATGTTCATGGGATTAAGGTCCATGCAAGTGTACAATGTAAGGCTTATTGCTGCGCTGTGTAGCATCTATTTTTGTACTGATAGATTAACTTGCTGGTTCATTATGCAGGCTGTTCCAGAAGAGGACTGGTTCTGTCCCAACTGTCGGTGTGCTATATGTGGTGGGCCCCCAGTAAATGCAAATCCTGATGAATTTAATGAGATGGTTGTGCTCTCCTGTGACCAGTGCGAGCGAGAATGTAAGTTTGAAGCTTGAAACTTGGTTTACTTGGACCACTTTGTACTCATGTTTCTGTGAACTTTAGATTTGTTGGGCTGAGCATTATGATATCTCGCTTGTCTTGTTCATTCTAATAATCTGAATGTTGTTTGCATGTTTCAGTCCATTTGAAGTGCTTGTATGCTAGAGGCTTGCCAAAGTTGGATCAATGTCCGACAGGAAGCTGGTTTTGTGGCCATTCATGTGAGAAGGTACTTTGTCAAACCTTGAAGAAATTTCACCTTTTTCTGATTGCATTTCTGAGGGATAAATGAGCATCAATTGAAGAGACAGTGTCTTTCTTCTTTTTTTCTTTCAATTGCAGGTTTTTTGGTACTGTGGTTGTTCCATACTACTAGTAGTGTAGGTTGATCTAGCTAGCTGGTCTTGAAGAGTAATGAGGGTGATGTTGGTGCAGATTTTTCGGGACTTGCGGAGACTGGTTGGCACCAGTAATCCTTTGGAGGATGGATACTCCTGGACATTGCTGCGATCTCAAGAGGACTTAGAACTTTCAGCAATGGATAAGGAGGTGATGGCTGAACAAAAAATCAAACTGGCGATTGCTTTCAGTGTGATGCAAGAATGCTTCAAGCCCATGATTGATCCTCACACCAAAGTGGACATAGTTGCCCATGTACTTTACAATCGAGGGTGAGCCTTGATGACAATTGGATGTTTGAGTATAATGTGGATCATAGTCCTTTTCCTTCAAATTTTTGCAGTTGTCTTCGACCAAGCAACATGGGATGTATTTGTGTGCCAGTTGATAGACGTGTTATCAACATAAGTGACATCTGAGTAATGTTAAGGTCCTGATAGCTTCTATTGCCCTTGTTTTGATACCAATCCTTTGTTGTTGCTCAGGTCAGAAGTCAGTCGCCTAAATTACTGTGGGTTTTACACGCTGATATTGGAAAAAGGAGATGAGCTAATATCGGTGGCTACAGTGAGGTATGGATTGATTCCTTCTCTCTCCTCAGCCTTTCTTGTTGGTAGACTCCACTCTGTGAGCAAGTTGCCAGCTCTATACTGCTGGATTCTAGGTCCTTGTCATTCCCTCTTGAAGAGATATCCAGCTGTAGTAGGATTATCTGTTCTCTGGAGTTCACACTTGAAAAGTGGTGAAGCAGAGCTGGCAAACAGTGTATTTTTGAATGCTTGTATATGGCAGCTTTTTGTTAACAAATGGTGATGGTGCAGGGTTCATGGAGCACATTTGGCAGAAATGCCATTGATTGGAACCCGGTTCCAGTACCGCAGGCAGGGCATGTGCCGTCGTCTCATGAATGCTCTTGAGCAGGTACTTGTTTGTGACTCTCTGCTTTGCTGGGACTCAGGTCAGATGAGAAGTTTCATAAGTGCATTTCTGTGTGTGCTACTGTTCCTGGGTCTCCTGTTAGGTCTAGCCAATGTTGGCAAGACTGCATAGCTCCTTGTGTCAAGGCATCATTCAGTAAACTGTTGTGGAACCTCTCTGTCTGTTGCTAACCATTCTGGTGTTTTGGAATGCAGATGTTGCAGATGATGGGTGTACAAACATTGGTTCTTCCAGCTGTTCCTGAAATGAGGGAGTATTGGTCAGGGGCATTTGGTTTCCAGCCTATGGAGGATGCCCTGAAAAGGATGCTGATTGAACTGAATCTTCTCGTTTTTCCAGGAACATCGATTTTACAAAAACCTTTGGCAAGATTACCGATGCCAGCAGCTCTTCCAAGTATGTGTCCTGATCTTTCTTAACTTCTTTGATAGGTTTCATGTACAGTACACAAGTGTGTAAACTAATCTCCATTTAGATTTTAAGATAGAGGTGCAAGTGGCAGCATTGCCTGGTGTCTCACTGGTGGGTAAGAGGTGATTATGCTCTATTTATTATTACATTGTAATATGGGTATCTTTGTAACCTGAGGAATCTTCCACAAGTTCTAGGACTTTACTTCCTTGCATCCTCATCTGCAGATCTAGAAGGGAAGGTCCATTATCTGCCACAGGACTCTGAGCCATCAGCATTTTGTGCTGCAGTCTCAAAGGGAAGGCCAACTGAGGGTGCAAGGATTAGACAAAGCACAATCAGGCGTGTTGCAGGAGAACTGCAGATTGTGTTTAGTAACGTCCCCAAAGAACATGAGAAGAGAAATTCTGGACTGGACTCCGGTGAATCGTTGGACCCATTGGCAGCATGCCAGATTGTTGAGGCTCTGGTGCCTGTCACTACAGTGGGAAATATGGTGTCCTTGCCTGTGATGGACAAATCGATTTCTCCAAGCTATAATCTTTCAGAAAGCTCTGTTGTAAATGCCCATGAAGATTTGGATTTGCGCAGCACTGACATGCATGCAACCTTGGAACAATCTCCTGCAGATGTTCCTAGGGCTCAGGTTATCCAGCACCTGCAGAATGATTCTCAGGGAGACAGGTACCTATGACACCATGATCTTTTACCTGCTTTTGAAGCTAAGGGAAAATGTGCAGAATGTGAAATTTTTATTACTTAGATGGTTTAAAGTCTTGAAAGAAAAGAAGAGGATAATTCTTTTGTATTTAAACACTGACGTAACTGCTCTTCATCATTGAACCAGATGGAAGTTTTGAATGCAATTTATGCTGGATTGTAAACTGTTCAGGGATTTGTGTTAAAAATTCACTACAAACTTGTGTGTGGATGCGTTGCAGGTATTTGGAAGATGGATGCATGCTGAAAGCATGTGAGGAGGAACTGTGCATGGTAGAACCAGTTGTTGAAACCACTTTTCCCAAGTGTCTGGTAAAAATGAGCCCCTGATGTTCCTTTCATTTCTCATATTGCTAGTAAGTTTGGACAGCATCAGTTAATAGTCTTTTGAGGGTTATCATTTGTTTGAAATTCTGGTGTACTGGCATCAGGACACACAGTGTTTGATCTATGTGAGAGCACTGGAAATTGATCTTTTGTACTCTAGGTTGAAGCTTTTTATCCTCTACAAAATACAGATAAGCTTGCACCTGACTGCTGTGGCAGGTGAATACATTTTCTCTAATGGGAGAGGAAGGATGTTTAATGGCCAACATGTCTCCTGACAGACTACCCATAGGTGAGGGTGGGGGGCTTGTTGATGTTCAAGGCAATGTATCTGGTGGAGAAGAGCTGGGAGTAACTTTTGCAAAGCTCACTGCCACATCTCCAGAGGAAGAAAGCTCACTGCCTTCTAATACAAATAGTTTTGTTCCTCTGTTGAAGATTCCCCAGCTGGGGCACCATGTGAGTAACACTGGATCTGGATATCACTTCATGCACAAGAATGGAGGCAGATTAGGTTTTGAGGTTCCTGCCTCTGGTGATACTACAGGGCAGCCAGAAAGTGGAGGTACAACCACAGGACAAGGCAGTGGGTCCCTGGTGCAGGAATTGCTGAATCTCTGTGACAATGCTAGGGAGGAATCTTATCCAACACCTGACATGCAGCAGCCAGAGAGTGGGGGTACAACAAAGAGTCACACAGGTAACTGTCCAATTCAAGAAACAGTTTGTGCTTCTCAGGTCTCCTTGGCGAGCTGCTCTGAGGGTGGTATGGAAGTGACTCCTCTAACATCCTGCATGGAGCAGCTAAGCACCACGGGCAATTCATTGCAGGAGTCAATGAGTCCCTCATGCCCTAAGTATGCTACGGAGGGGGCCCCTTTAACAGCCAGCGCAGGGGAGCCAGAAATTACAAGGCAGCCCAGTGACACTTCACTGCAAGGGCTGCAGAGTTTATTGGCAAATGCCAAGGACGTCCCTTCAACACCCAGCATGGGGCCACCAGAAATTTGTTCTGCAATGATTGGACGAGCAAATGAAAATCCAGAAATTGGTTCTGTAAGTCCTTCTAAAGTTAGTTTTTCAGAGAGTGCACCTTCAACACCCGGCATGTGGCAAGCAGAGAGTGAGAATGCAATGGCTGTGCAAGGGGGTGACTCTCCAATGCAGGAGTCAACAAATTACAGTAGGGTTCCAGCAAGTTTCTTTCAGGATACTTTCGAGGGGGCCTGTTCACTGCATTCCAGCATGCAGTACATAGACATTGAGAGTGTAGCAAGCAGGTGACTGTCCAGTACAAGAGTTGGTGACTCTCTCCAGGACCTCCTCAGCAATTTCCTCTAAGGATGCTATGGAAGGGAGCTCTTCAAAACCTAGTTTGGGGCAGTTAGACAGCAGGCGTGCAACAAATTGACAAGTAGGTGAACATGCAGTGCAGGATTCGGCGAGACCATCTATAACCTCATTCACAAGTTTCACTGAGGATGCTCCAGAGGTTGTAGCTTCAACCCTTATGGTGTACTACCAGAGCAAGGAGTTGATTCTTCACTGCCAGAGTCATTAAGGTCTCCTCATCTTTGTCCCTCACAAAGGAGTTGTATTACAGCTGCCATCCACTCCAGAATATCAAGCATTGGTTGGTGATATTATCACTACTGAAGCATGGGCTACTGGTCATAGTACCCCAACAAAATGGATAGGGATGTGAAGATGGGATGAATCCATTTCCCAGCTGCAGGTCAAAACTTTGTTGAGATTTTCTCCTACACTAGATTCAGAAGATGAGCTGTTGACCTTGCTGAAGCACAAGTCAACCTTATATCAGCTTCTTCGTGTCACAGAGCCATACACAGAAATGTGTCTTGCTTTTGGCAGTTTTGGGAATCAACTCCAAGTCCAGGAATTTTAATCCTGTTCTCTGGTGATCCCATCCGGCATTGTAGATAAGTGACCAATCTGTCTACCCAGCATTATTGTACATCTTACCAACCCTAGTGATGTACGACAGAGGATCTCATCAATTTTGTTGACATAAGATAGTCAGACAGCCATCCTTGAGCAGGAGCCACTAGAGCTAAAGTTAGTTCCAATACCTTCCTGCTTCACTCCTCTCGCATTGAGAGGCAAAAAAAGGAGCTCTTTGAAGAAATGGTGCAATCATAGTGACTATTTTGATTGAACCAATGCCAATTTTGTTCCTCAAACTCAGGGACCCCAATTTTTTTGTTTGATGTATCAGCACATCATTGTTGTTGATTGCTGAATCACATTGGGAATGCCTAGCCTTTGCTTTTGAACATGAGTGCACAATTTGGTCCTAATTCCAATTTTTTTGGCTTCCCTATTGTCACTTTTGCTGTTTGTGCATTTGTGGGGTGGTTCCATGTTTGGTATCATTTTCTTAGATTGGGCTCATCCATTGTAATGGATATTAAAAACATGTCATTGGATTGGGTCCAATTTGTAGAATAGTGAATGGCGTTTGTTGGCTCGTTCCCCAAAGGCAAAAGAGACTCCATGTGTTTGTAAGATTTGGGGATAAACTTTCCAACTTTGAACTGTTAACCGAATTGTGAATGTAAGCTGGAGACTCAACTGTATCTTTAGGCTTTCTTTTGTTTTAAGAATCAATTTCATTTTGCATTCAAATCATCTAAGTAGCTTTTCTCAATGTACGTTTGATCATCTCTCATGGTTTCATTTGAACTTGCACAGCACTGTTCTGCATGACATGGATATGGCGACATGGGTATCAGAAATGGCACCACGCGGCTGCCAGTTAGTTATCACGGTGGTTCTTTGGTCCTGTAAAGCACTGCCAGAAATTTCAGAGCATATTTCATGCAAATTCACTTGATGATGGACTATAGGTGTTGAGAGGTACCTTTAACTTAAAATATGGAGCTACAAAAGTTTTCCACCATTTTCCCATTCATAACCAATTTGTTTTTCCTCACAACCAATCACAACTTTTTGGGTTCAAAGTCTGGTAGACTTTGCACTTGTGAAATCCATGCACAATGGGTGAAATATTTTGGCAACGTATGATTGATTACTTGTCAACTTTTTATCCATTCAAGTTTTTTTTTCTTTGCTCTTTCAAACTTAGTATTGTAGATCACAAGTGGGTTTAGGATTGAAACTACGTTCTCATTTGCACAAATATTCTCACTTTTTTCTTTTTTTTGGAATGTATAATTAGTATGGCACATCATTCCTTTTTATCATGGATTTCACACACAAACTTTGTCAAAATTATTCAAAACAAAAATATCAATCCTCTTCACAATTTTATTCCATGAAACTTTTCATTTCATATAACAATTTATTTTTCTCAAATGACAGTGTTTCCAAAGGTTGTAAACATTCATTTATATATTAACCAAAATAAAATAAAATAATTAAAAAAAACAAGAAGTTTACACATCACATAGTTCCTCATATGATTCAACATGCACATTAATATGTCAAAAAAATTCATAAATTATCATGTAACAATCAAACATATTAATTAAAATTATGACCAAATCACTATTAAATTATGAAATCTAATTACCAAGTAAATCATCAAATTTAATTAGATAATTACATAAATAATAATCTAATTACATCAAGTTACAACACCACCTTTAATGTGAAATGAACTAAAACATAATAAATCTCCAACCACATAAGACTATTGCATGTCAACTTTTCACCCATTCACATTTCATTAATCTCTTTAAGCATTCATCCATAATATAAAATAAACTAATACTACTGCAACCTTTTCCTCCAACCAGGGATTCTTTATTTCAACTCTTGAGCAGCCTTTTTTTTTTGCTGACTATATATCACCAAAAAACTACATACAAAAAATTGATAGTGTAAAAATCAATCACTTTTTGAGATTTTCAATAGCCAAAATTCGACCAAAATATAAGAAAAATCACCAAATTTCTATACCTGGTTCAAGTATGTAGCCAAAAAATATAGAAGGATGTTCTTAAAAAATGTACTTCCATATTTAAATTGTAGCCAAATTTGGCTATATCTTCCTGTGGATTGTCACCACTTTGGCTAGCCATCACAAAATTGACAAAAAAATTGACACTGCTGTTGAGGGCTCTCAATCTCCAGTGTAAATGGGCCCTAATGAAGGGTTTCAGTCCCAAGGTACGTCAGCTTTCCATGTTCTGTCCATCTCCAGTGTAGAGGTACACTAATGCAGGCTCAAGGTCCCAAAGCTTAGCTCTTTTTGTTAATACTGTTTGAATCTCCTTGATTAAATCCACATGGCCATGGTGTAAATCCATGAAAGCCATTATGTCATCGTGCATGTCAGGCACGGGCCATTCATTGTACCCATTTCACTGCAAGTTCAGAAATTTGGGCTCACCCAATTTCCTCATTAGGCACAATGGCCTGTACATGGCACGCTCCAGAATACAAAATTCGTTTATCATGATAGTAAACAGAAACACAACAATAGTCTCGCTGAAGCACACGACTAGCATAGGTGCAGATAGTTAAGACACAAAAATAGTTCTCATATTTGTGCCTTGAACCAAAATGAAGGTTTTACATAAACAGTAGTAGCACATATAGGTTGACTGAGAACCTTTGAACTCATCAAGGAGAAAGAGTGAGAAAATTATCCCATTGTGGAGAACAATATGCTGTGATGTAAAAATTGCCCAAAGAGGAAAAATAGATCATGGAGAGTGTTGGTGATTCATACCCACAAGACTATTATTGACCCTCTCCCATACACCATTCACAACCCGACCATCTCTATTTTGAGAAAGGGAAGGGTTGCAAGAGAGCGTACAGAGAAATTGAAATCTCTTGTTGCCTTGTCACAAGGATTTTGATCCTGGTAATTGGGTGGATGTAATGAGCATAGTAGCTGCTGCTGATTGACTCACAGAGGTAAGTCTGTTTCAGCAGCAGGCTGTAGTTCTACATGATGTCTGGACAATTCTCCCATGCCTGTCTTTCCCGAGCTTCCCAGTATGTGCCTTTGTAAACCCAGGAGGGTTCCATGTCCCCATTGTCAACAGTTTTCACTTCTGTCACTCCTGGTTCTCTCTGCACACCAATTGAAGAAGAAGATCACTCCAGTTGAAAACAAACCTCTTATCCATGAGAAAACAAACTCATTGCAGAAAAGAAAAATGCCTTGATGATACAGTGAAAGTAACCATCATGTCAGATCCAGCCAGATCACAACAAACGCAACAAGAAAGAGTATGGTCATAACCTTGTGAGTGTCACTCACAAAGTATGAGTCGACCTATCACCTTCATCATGACATTAGTTCCCCCTGACTTCATCAGCTCCAGATGGATGATGAGTATAGACAATATTATCTTCACAAGTGTCTGGAGAATCTCTAAATAAGAACCCTGAACCCTAAATATTTATCTATGCTGCTTGGCAAGCCGGTGGCCAAATGTAACTGCGAGTAATAAAAGAGTGAAAAACCTGGCCAAACCACATGTCCTGCCATTCCAGGCCTTGCTCCTTGCGAGTTCGACGGGCCAATCTTTGCTTCTCCTCCAGACGCAGCTTCTCAGGTGTAGCTTTTTCCAAGTCTCCATTCTCCTGTGTGAAGAAGCCCAGCATTATCCACAAAGAGGAAGCTTCCATATGGGTCAATTTCCAAGAATGAAGAAAGAAGCATTGATAATGGCATACTTCTCAGGCCACTTTGGAGACTGGAAAAAGTTTCACCATATAAAGTCACAGGCATAGAAGAAGACAAAATCAAGTACATGACCCATTGATTACACACATTGAAAGCAGTAAGGGGAGGCTCATAAGGGGTTGACAAAAAAATGTATATTACCAGAGCACGTTGGTCAGGTCGAAACCTTGAGTCAGTGGGGGGGAGCACCTCTGCCAACTTGGGTGTCAAGTCTGTTCATATGAACAGGAGACAATAAGACTAAAGCTATTGTTAAAGGATCTGTTACAATCTTGATGAGAATTGCAAGTTCAGATTAAGAAAAATGTGGAGACCCACATCCACAGACAGGCATGTCAAAGGCTACCTGCTGCCTGCAGTGATCCTAAAAAATTGCAAAACTAAAAGAACAACTCACCATTAAGGCCAAGAGTGAAGGCTGTGAAGCAATATTGTTGATGGTAATCTTCAATCATCTCTGGCGCCTTCCAAAGAAGCCGCACATCAGGGCCATTCACATCAAAGTTGGTGCATGCCTCTGGACATGCATAAATTCGGTCCATGTAGTTGCCAAATAATGTATACTGTGGTGCACCAACGGCATCATAAATCTGAACAAGTGAAAGCCAGTTTCATCAGCATTAAGAGATCATCAAGCAAACTGGATCCAAAAGCGAGATATGAAGGAAACTAAAACTACTGACTAGATCACTACTAAGAATGGACAACAAATCCACCTTTTGCAATCAAACTTTCAGGGCTGGTTTGCAACTACAGAAAATGATGAGTGGAAAGAGTGTCAGTTACCTTGCCACTGATGTGGCACTGTTGTTGACTCGTTGCTTTATGAAATCGCACTCGAGCCATCTCCCCAGTGCTATGGTTTCGAATCAAAACCTCTCCATAGTTGTCAATCCACAATTTCCCTACGACCACATTGTGGATACATAATGTTGCTCGGTTCCATGTGATGTGATCCCCAAATTTGGGTATCTTCAAATGGACCACTCCATTACATAGCACCTGCAGATTCAACGGAAAATTGCTGCCTAAACAAAAAACACCTAAGTTGATAACCTGAAAGCCTAGGATCAATTCCAAATCCAAAATCACTTCTGCAGCGCACACAGAAAATTATTTTTTCTTGTGAGTGAGTTTTACAGAGAAGTCCAGAAAATCAAAATTTCCTGAAAGAAAGGCTTTCAAGGAAGGAGACTCACCTCAATGCTTCTCCCCCAGAACTTGTTCTTGATCTCAATTTCACCATAACACTTGTACGTTGCACTATTACTCTCTGTATGGAATGCAAAAATTGGAGGATGGTGGCTGACCTGCATATACCAGGTCTACAGAAAATTAGCCCTTCTATTTCTTCTCACTCATTTCGATTCATACTTGATGTAGCTAGACTTGATTTCTCAATCACCAACTTCATGTTACTCAGACTATTTTGTCAGAGAAAAACAAGCATAATATGTAGATATCATTATGCAAAAACTTCTCCAACCTGCTCAGCAAGAAACCATGAGGAGCCATCTTGAAACTCATAGGTTTCCCCCAGCAATGGATTGAAGGGTTTAGCATCACGATGGATGCTGCCATGATAACTTGCACAGGCAAAAGCAGTTGCGTACAGCAGACGCTCCAAAGAATTCTCCTTCTGGACCGCTTGCTCCAACAACTCCCTGCCTCAGAAGAAATAGCTGCTAAAGAAGTCGCCCAAAGATAATGTCTCATAAATCCTCTGTCAAATCGTACCTAGGCACCAATGGGAATAATGCAGTGCAAACTGCATACTGAATGTCCAATGCCCAACACTGGCATTTTGATTCACTATTTTGCACAAGTGGCCATTTTCTACTTCATGGGTGGAAGGAATCTCAGATAATGAAAGGGAAAGGTAGAAGATTGAAAACACTTTTCAAATCTTCTCTTCTGATCATGAAGAATGGAAGAGCAGAAGTGTTGAGCTACAAGATATGGAATTGAATGAATCACCTAAATTGAAGCTCTTCAGCGCATTTCTGTAAAACAGAAAGAGGCTCGTTGATGGTGGCAGGCATGGTGATGTGACTTAAATCTCTGCCCACTGCATTCTTGAGGACTGTCCATACACTGAAACCTCGAGAAAGTGGTCTAGGTGCTGGTAATCTGCAGGCAAAATGGCCAACCACCTCGATTCAAAGACAACCAAAATTAACAGCAACAGGGATCATTTCAGAAGAGACAATAAGGGATTTCCCACGACTTGCATATTATCCATGTGCTCAGTGACAAGATTTTGACACTCAAAATTCCCAATTAGATGGATCTTCAAAAAAACCTTCTTACTAAAGATACTAGCTTATGAAGGACAAATAGGCAGGAATTAGATTTAATAAGATGGTCCAAAATATCAAATCCAGAAATTTATGGAGATCCATCCATACCCAAAAAATGAGATTCACATGATTAGGATTATACTAGGTAAACAGTGTTTTAACGAGCAGATGAGTTGCAAAGCACAGCCAACTTGAATGTCTAACTTGTGAGTTGGAAGCTTGTTTAAAGTGAGGAGCATATGAGCCAAAATTAGAATTTAGGGTTTAAGGGCTAAATTCTTGGTCCTATACTTGGCAAGAAATTTCACAAGAGAACTTACCCCTAGACATGAGATTTAGAGAGAAAACCCAATCTTCAGTTGTTACATTTATATTCCAAGGTTCTATGGAAAATGTACACATGGATCAAAGGAGCAATCTGGTAATGAATAATGAGGGGAGGAATTGGGAGGGAATGCCTTTCAGATACAAAAGGGCAGATATGGAAGGCTCAGATACACAACTCAAGGGGGAAGGAAATGAACTTTTGAGGGAGCAAGCTGACCTTGTCCTGGGCTGCTCAAAATCTTCTCCTTCTGCCTCTGACAAAATGTCTGTGTCACCAGTGTAGTCTCCTTCCTCGGGGGAATCTGGGACACCATCAACCCTCTCAGCCAGGCTTTCTTGGCTTTCAAGAGTAGTGACTCGTGCCAAATACTCATGCTGATTTAGTACCTCTAGTGCTTCAAAGTATTCCTGCCAGAGAAGAAGCGCAAGGTCAAGTTGATTATATATAGTGTGATCAACCATCACCCTAATTGTAGGCTGGCTGTCAAAGATTCACAAGTCTTGGAAATGAAACACTGGGGGAAGCCCATTTGAAGATGAGCAGAATATATTGCAAGAAACACTTGTGGTTTAGCTCTTTTATTTTGTGCAAGATGTTTGGTAATACCTCATTTGTAACTTCAGTGGGTACAATGGAGATTTCTTCCTCAGTGTCATCACCTTCATCATCACCTTCCTCTCCATCTTCTCTGTCTGACAGGTTCTTCTTAACCCCACACACACACTCCTTCTGCACCCAAAACCCCCAACGCCACATAACTGACAAAAAAGAACTAGGAACCTATCAACCAGCTTGACAACAACAGACTCAACAGTTCAAAATGGTTTTGACTTTCCAAAAAAAAATTCCAATAACCATGAGGTTCCCATGAAATTGCAAGTGAGATGGTGAAAGAAAAATCCAGCAATCAGGCACCTGAAAGTGTTCCTGCAATTTCAAAAAGGCCATGCGATCCTTTCGCAATTGTGGCAGGGTTGCCAGTGATTCCTGTAGAACAGCGTTTTCTGCCTCCAGTTCAAGCACCCTTTGAATCTCTTCTTTCAATGCCTGTCCGACCCACCACCAGCACAAAGACCAATTCTTAGCACGGATCACACTTCAAGCATCAGTGTCTCTCTTACCTCTGATTGATTACCTGTGTGGTGTGTGGGAAAAAAGTCTGAAGAAAATCAACTTACATCAGTGAATGTCTCCTGCATCCGATTCCAAGCTGCATGAAGGGGCCCTTTTGCTAGGAACCCTCCTCCTCTCCCGGTTGAGCTTTCCCCATCCAACAACTTGACTTCCTTTCTCCTCAGGTTTGCAGCTTGAGACAGTTTAGACATTGACCCATTTGATGGTATTGCCTCCTGCTTTGGATGAATTGATACATTATTATTACTTTCTAAGTTTTTTTTGATAGAGTTTGTCTCAGGTTCTTGACAAGATGTCGCCCGGGTGCTGGTGGTGGTGGTCATGCAGGAGAAGTCACTCCCCCCATCTCCTTTCCACTTCTTAGACCCCAATTCTGTGTCTGATAGATGACCACTTCCACGGACAGTCATCTTTCGTCCAGGAAAGCATTCAGCACCTATACAGCTCCCATCACGAAGAAATTCATCATTGGGATCATCAAGTGATAATGACAGGCTCCTGCGCCGTTCTCGTTTGAATTTCTTCTCACCTGTTACATCTACTGCCAATGTAGATTTATGAGACCTGCAGGAGATCAATACAACAACAAGAGAACATGGTTATGTGCAACAATGCCACCTCTATTTATGAACAAGCAAGAAGGCAACTGCAAAAACCAACACATACATTGAAACTGACAGTCTTCACTTCATGTCTCAAATCTCCCCCCCCTTGAAACTGAAAAAGAGTGAAAACAGTAACCTGATACTAATACCGCTGGAGACTTTGCTGTTCTGATATTCACTGTCACTTTTCCACTTGAAGAGAGAACGTGAAACTGGTCTTTGATGCACACCATTTTCTTGTGAGCTTGATGGCAGTGGTGAAAGCATATGCCTGGCACGCACATCTGGATCACTGGATCCTAAATCTGGCGATGAAAGCTTGTCATCACTTGGTATCACAGGATGTTGTGAGACATTGTCTGCAACAAACATGCCGTTGGATCTCCAAGTCACCTCAGGCAAACTTGGCAGAGTGGACAACACTGTACCGGTCATGGGTACCCCCGAGGAATTGGCAAATCCAAGCACTCCTGAGATTGTTGATATTGACTGTTGTAAGGCTTGCAACTGTTGTAGAAATTCTGCACAGGCAATGGGAGGAACAAATACTTATCATCTGAGTATCACTAGAAGCAAACTGCACACATTTTTGTGGTATCTGCACTAGACACATACCAGCCTTTTACTGACATAATTTTATCTCAGGCTGTTATGGTTGGATGCCAGCGACCAAACCATAGGACACACATACCCACTATCGTGTGCACTGTGGAAGCTGACGTGAGAGGACTCATTTGAAGAGAAAAGAAAACAGAGGATCAATACCCCTAACTAGAGACCTGGCAGTTTAGTAGCAGCCCTGAGGCATCCCAGGCCTTTTCTTTCTAATCTGCAGAAAGGCAATGGAACTTCCCAATATCACAGAAGTGGTGACCAGGAAATACCACGCCGAGCAGGCTCCACATCCTGAAGGCGTCCTGCTATCCTTCTGTTGAGCTCCTTATCTTGCTCCTCCCAGTCACCTCTCACATGCTGTATATTGAAAAGGTGACAATGTTCAGCTATTTGCATCAAACTCAAGGCAGCATACAGGATTAAGATCATCAAGCCTTGTTTTGTTTCTGCATTTTTTGTTCAGATTCTCTGCTTATGAAGTTTTTTGAGTCCAACTCTTGGCAGTGAAGAAGAAATCAGTCCTAGAAGATTAAACATCAGGGCGTGTAATTGGCCCTGATGCATAATCAGCATGACAAAAAGGGTGTCACTGGTTTGGCTTCATGTTACCGAGGGTACAGATTCTTGAGGCAGCAAATGGCACCCCAAAGGCACAGCACCCACTCCTGCTTTTTGAAGAGACTTGTTGTATGTGTGCAACGATTCTTGTATGGTGTCCAACCATGGCTGTGCACCCACCAACGCATTCACAAGGCTCCCCCACCCACCACGAATTCAGCTGATTTGTCTTCTTACGGGTAACAAAACAGATCAGTGCCAGCCCTCTCACTTGCTACAGAAATGTTCTACTTCACACTTTTCACTTCACCAAGAATGAGAAGTGAAAGGTTTTGCAAGTCACAATCATGTGATGTTGTCATTGAGTCAGTAATGTCATCATCATTAGACAATCAGTGATGTTCTCTGAAGAAGAGGGAGGAGTCTCCGATAATCCCCCAAGATAATTTACCAACCTGTCGATAGTCACGGTTTATGGTTCGAAGATAGTAAACAATCGAGCCCTTGATGATCTTGAATTGCCGCTCCTTGCTTGTTGCAGGAACAATTGATGCTCCCTGTTGTTCATGATGCCCAGCAGCAGCAGCAGATGTGTAACAACTCAGTCAAAAGGAATTGAGGCAATCTGACAGATGAAATTCACACCAAAAACCCAACAAAAATTGAACAGAGAAGGAGAAGCAAGGAAAGGAAGGAAGGAATGGGGATGGGATGGGGATGCTCACAAGTAGGCTAATGCATCCAGGTCGACCAATCTGGTCTGAGTTTTTGTAGTGAAGAAGGAGACCTGGAGGATGAGCCACAAACCAGCGGCGACGCCAGCGTTTGAATCTGCCAGCCCAGATAAGAACCCAACCTGCTGGAGGCTGTCCACTCACATGTATCCCACTGCTACTGGAGCGTTTATGCCATCTGCGAGGATCATAGATGCGCCTGTTCATCATCACCCCCCACACATGATTCAAAGCCATCATCATCAAGCAAGCAAGCAAAGCAGGGTTTTGAGGAATGAAGCTCCATCATCAGAATGTAACAGCAGCAGCATCCCATCTTATGTGAAGTGCAGAGCTGGGTGACTAGGTAAACTACTACTTACCTGTTTGACTGTGCAATGTCCTTTGATTTCATGGAGGATGACCGTCGCCGTCTTCTCCTTGGCTGCAATGCCATCATCTCCATTCTAAGGGTTTCTAAGGGTTCAGGTTACGTGGAAAGAAAAAGCCACACGCAATTGTTGAAGAATCCAATGGCGTTGCAATTTGTTTGATGCTTTTTGTGCCCAATTGAGGTACATACAGTACTGCAGCCACAAATTTCTTTTGGCAAAAAAATAAAAAATGAAAGGAAAATTTGCTTGATCTCTGGAAAGTTGCAAACTACAAAATCATCAAAATTCTCAGAGGATCTTGCGTCTCAAAAGCCTTTTTCCGCAAAAATTCTTCTTCTCGGAGGAGGACAACAACAACAGCGACAGCGTTGCTGCATTGCCAATGTCATCACGAAGAACTCTCAGGGCTTCTTGCACGGCACGGCGATGGCGTGAAAGTTCCTTCTCGGGAATCCGCGAAGAATTGGATCTCCCAATCTCTTCATCCCTATCTATCCCTCAGAAAAGAGCACATGGTTGTATCCTTTGCTCAGATGACCCCTTTCCTTCAACTCCGATCTAGTTTCTCACACATATTCGATGATGATCCGTGTGCCTCCTCATCCTTGTCCTCTCTCTAACTTCCGAGGATTTGCAATGAGGATCGCGATCTACCTACTTCTTCCCACACATTGCCGTTGATAGGTTTCTTTCCGTCTGTTCTCTGGATCCTCCTAATTGCAAGCTTTCTGAAGCTTCCAAGACCACGACAGATGAAGATGAAAGGAAACTCAATCAAATGCTCATATCTCCAGGAGAGGAGTGGGGGGGGGGAACACACAAGGTCTCTTCTTCCGTTGTCTGGAACCGTTGCTGCTGCTGGGACTGTTATTCCTGGCGGCAAACAAACACCCAAAGTTGTTAGCTTCGCTTTCTCCTCCTCGCGTTGTTGTTGTTGTTGCTGCTGCTTTATTTTGGGCATCACCCGATCTCATCGACCTCCTCTCCGATCGCAAGTTCACCCACGACAGACGAAGCGCAGCCCATCACCGAGCTTCAGATCAGGGAGCTTCAATGGATCGGTTTCCGCTATCGGCTGCCGGGAAGTAGCGGACCGTCCTCGACGCCGCGAGAGGTCCGTTCGTGGCCGCTGCTGCGTGCGGAGCGTTCGCACTTCGGCCATGGCGGAAAAAGAAGAGGATGAAGAGGCTTCCGTCTTTTACGCATCTTTTTCCTTCTTTTCAGAATCCCATCTCATTTTCGTTGGTCAGCCGGGAAGAAGATCCCAATCTATCTTTTCATTTCTTCTTTGTTTTCCCTCCTCGCACCCGAGCCAGGCACGTCGGCCGCCCCAGAAATCGAGGTCCTGAATCACGAGCCCTGAATAATCGAGGTCCTGATGAATCGCGTGCCCTGAAAAATCGAGATCCTGATTAATCGCGTACCCTGAATAATCGAGGTCCTGAATCCAGAGGTCCGGTTAATGTAAACATGCAAAGACCTCCGAAGGTTATCAGGGCGGTTCTTTGAATCTATGACTTCTTGAAAAAAATCAGACCTGGTTTTAGGTATTGTCGATTTATCCGTAAAGTCAGGCGATTAGGGGACAAAAACGGCCAGTTTCAATATACCGTAGTACCTTGGCCAATTTAACATTAATTTTAAAATAATTTTCAAAAATGTTGAAATTTTCAAATTTTATTCCTTCCAAATAAGAAAATATTGGGAAGGATAATAGTGTATATTTAGGAATATTTCATTTTTTGAAATGAATTTTCTTTAATTAATTAATTATTCGAGGAACAAGTGTTGAAATGGCCAAGGTACTACGGTAATAATCCATCAAACGCTTAACTGGGAATGAAAATTTTACAAAACAAAATAATTGGGACCCAAACTAGTTTTTTCACCGATTTGGTGGTAAACTGAGAGTTTAATCCTGTCGTTCCTTTTTTCCTAAGCGCCTCCACCACTGCTACATATATTTTCACTGCTCCTACCTGTACAACTAATATAATTAGTCTCGAATCGAACCTTGTGCGTTAAATGCCGAGTTTCAGCATTTCATAGCGAGATTTAATAAAAATTTCATTATTTTGTGGATACCACTGAAAGCGGGGGATAGGAGGTGAAAGCAGGCCCCAAGAGAGGGTGAATACAGGGTGACTTTACGGATAACTCTAGTATATGACCGCAGTTTCCGTGTTTTAAAAAAAATGATAACCAGCCATAAAACCACCAGTTCATTTCCTTTCCTTTTGTGAGACCCACGAGTTTTTTTAGGGTTTTTTAAATAACCGGGACTGGCTGTTCTTTGATTCTGATTTCTTCTCAAAGAACCGGAGCTGGTGGGCCGGTTCTCTAAATTCTGGAATAATTTAAAGATCAGGAACCGGCAGTTCTTTGGAAATTCAAATAATCACACAACATGGGTCATGAAATACAAGCTCCGAGGTCCTGAATCGCAAGGTCCTGAATGAAGACCCAAAAGTCTGTGATGGAGTCTTCCAATAGAAATGAATTGCAATGAATGAAATTATGTTTATAGAATGGATTATTTTATCACTCATGTAATTGGTCATATGGATGAAAATTACATCTCCGGATGAAATTTGACCTATCAATTGTAAATTGGTCATCATGTGGTTGGAATGAGATTACATGGATGAAATTACACATGGACAAAAAGCTAATATTGCAAATGAATATCAAACACCAATGTCCTTGATAACATGGATGGGTAAACACAACATGGATGATTCAATTAATCAAATTGAATGAAATTTACCATACAAAATGTTTGGATTCTACAAATGTTTTATGAAATCAAATGAAAAAAAATCTTCTTATGTTCTTATATGGTTCATCATTATTTATGTCAAATTCCAAAATTTTGCTTTTTTCATGTCCATGTAGGTGGAGAGGGGAAAGGGGTTTAGTAGATAGGCTTGAAAGACTAGGTAGGTTATTAATTAATTTAATATAAATTACATGGAAATGATAATTAAAAGTCACATGTTAATTTGCCTTTTAATATGCAATTAAGTGGGTAGGGGAAAAGAGTGAGGTAGTTGGGTTTTGAAGAGGTGGGTTTAGTCAACACAAGGAGACACAACTATTTGTATTATATAGATTTCAACATTTCAAACAAGTAACTTTTAGAAGTTTTGAGATTTTCAATAATAATTTAAATCAATTATTGAAAAGGTACTACAATATAATTATTTTAATATCATTTTAAAATAATTTTTAGTAAATTCTAGATACCAAAATTTTCTGACAAGCACTAATGTATTTTTTATACTACTAAATCCATTTTTTTTTAAAAAGCTTTTATTCCATCATCCCATTCAATCAAAAATGCAAATTTCATATCAAACTTATGAGCCCTTAAATTTTTGGGATTAAGAATTGTATGATGTATATGGATTTCAATTGTGTCCACATGAGAAAAAGTTTCAATATAAGTGATGCATTTGTATATATGATTTTAGTAACAAATGGATTTAACCTTGCAATAACTTAATTGATTCATGTTAGTGTTGTGCTTCATTTTGAGCATCCATTTCTAAAGAATAGTTTTCTTTCATTTATGTATTGATTGGTATCAAATTCATGAAGCACTTGGACCTATTGTGAAAAAGGATTTTCCATTGACCCAAAAATTCAATAATCATAAACAAACTCACCTAATTTAAGGGCATGTTTAACATTGTCCTTAGGAAATGGATTTTTGGTGATGCCTTTTACACACAAACTTGGAATGATTCCCACTTCAAAGACCAATGTCATGGACCTTTACCTCTAAATGTCGCAAGGTTTTGAAATTTGGGATAAATGGACCCTTGGCATCAACAATTTGAACATCTTGACATTGAAGAACAAACAAACAAACAAACAAAATCATACCTTCCTTCATGATCTTTTTCCATGTCCCAACAATTTGATCATTTAAAGTAATTTTTTTCCAAGGTTTTCAAAATATTTATGACATTCTAGATGCTTGGGCTCTTCGATCCACTAATCTTTTAAGTTATCAAAGATTTTATCGGCTAGGCACATGGTTTGACACCTTGTAATAAATTTACAAATGAAAGAAGGAAATAAAGCATTAAAATGTTATTGTAAATTCACAAAACACACATTAACTTTTTTTTTGTCTAACTTTCAAGGTATAAAAATTAGAAAATACACTAGTTGGTGATCAATAATTTCTTTTTAGAAAAAAAATTGTGTTCTACAAAAATGACTATAACCTAATTAGGCTTTAACAATTGATTTGTTAAATTTTGTAGCAACATGGAGAAAGAATTGTTAGTATAGTTTTGGCTCATCCAATTTAACTATTTGTTACTTGAATTCAATAGAAATGTGTATTTTTCATTTGAGATAAACACATTTGACATAGAATCACATTCCTTATAATCATATTTTTAGTTTCAAGTGCTAGCCAATTCGATTTTGGGAACTATGTATGTATGTGTGTGTGTTTTTGTCTTTGGAATTTCAATCCTCCAACAAAGATATCGATCAACAAACCTTCAACTCAAACTACAAAATCCCAAATAGTCAAATGAGAATCAAGACACCATCCCAATCATAAGATCTACTTCTTCAAGATGTAAGAACCATGTGCTTTTCAAAGGGGCCAATGGATTTGATGGTGGTCCCAAGTTGTAAATTTCTCTCATGGATCATCATATGGCCATTTGGCCGCCGTGCATCTTGAAGTCGTTTCAAACTATGGTTGAAAAAAATAATGTATACATATAATTATATTTGGAAGTTTGTCTTTTTTTTTCATCAATTTCCTTCACTTTGCTACCCCCAATTATTCCCCATTGTCTTTAAGTGTCCGATCTACCATGGAAGGAACATGATAGAGCCCACCTCCAAGTCATCGGCACCTTGGAAGGCATCTCGTCAATGAGTGGACCATCATTCAAAAACAATTTGCCAAAAGGGACCCACATATATGACACCAAATTCAACACCCATCTTCATAGAGTCTACCCTAATTTTGTTCTCACTATGCAAATATTTGGAGTTGAAGACTCAATGCATCATTTCATACAAACTTTCACTAATAACTTGTCATGTATTGGGAACTAATCCTCATACTAGGACATCATATACTTCCAATGGCAATGTGGGTTTTCTTTAACAATATTAATCCACGTAATAGGTCTTTTTGTCATGAAATTACTTGCATTTATTTTATTTTAAAACGTTTATCATTGTTTTCAATATCATTAAGCTCTTAGCATTTTGCATGAAATCAACCAATATAATTTATTTATTTTGTAATTAGCTCTTATCTTCTCCATAGTCCAAATTTGTAAATATGGAAGTTTCATTATGTTTGTGCAAGTAATAAGCTAAAGACTTGTAGGCCGAATTCTTAGGGAGAATAAGCTTTCTCATTAAGTGCACATATGAAAGTTGTTTTGATATGTTGTGTTTTGTGATCACAATTTTCATTAGGCTACATTTATTTGGCATTGGTAATTAAAATGTTAACCCACATGGGTTAAATAACATCAAGCAAATAGCTAAAGGGTTATGAATCCTAGGAACCATAGTGGTTGTGGTTTCAAGTCACCACTAGGCCATCTTCCATATTACTTATCAAAACCAACCAACCCTAACTATGATTCAATGAGTCAATAGGAACCATATGTGTACATAAGGTTTGAAATTTAGACCTTGGGGAAGGATTGAACAAACATGCTCTTATAACAATGTATGGAAAATGGCCACCAATGAAAAAATATGAAGAAATCAATGACAATGTTAAAAAAACAATCACCTATTTTATTGTTATATTATGTGTTTTTTGCAAGTTAAATATCTTTATCCCACATTTTCAATGAAGTTGGCAAGAGTTTGTCCCTTCGTTCAAATTTTTGTTTCATGAATAAACAATAATTGTGAATAAATGATAATATGTATCTACATGAGGTAAATTAATATGGATGAACATGATGCATAGATAACATGCATAGATATGTAATTTAATAATTTCGTAGACATTTATATTTCATGAGAATTTGTCATATTATTGGTTGTCATTTGTTATTGGAAGAGATTGGAATCTCATGTGTGTAACCTACATGATTTGCATAAATGATTTTATCTCTAAGATGTTTGAGAGCTTTTATTGTCTAGTTGGAGATGCTTGTTAAACCAAGCATCAAATTGTGTCACAATTGGCTTTACAATTCTTTTCTTCAACAAGATTATGTTACTTGAACAACCTCAAAATACTTTTCACACTCACTTGGCGTTTGTGTATATATTACAAAAGTTTTGATTTTTCGCAAGATTTATAATCTCGTTGGAACCTAATTTAGTTCCAACTTCTTCATATTTAGGGGTTGTTCCCCAACGGGTGGTCGCTATGGAGTCTCATCTTTTTGTGTTACAAAAGTAAACTCGACCATAATGTAGGAATGTAAATCTAAAAGTACACACATAAACAAGAGGAAAAAGAAAACACTCGCACTCCAACAAGAATCACGCAGTAGGGCACATACAAAAAAGTGGAAAGGATTGAAGGGGAGAACCTGAATGGTAATAATGACAACCCACCAACAGCATTGAAGCTCAGCTCAATAGGTTGAAGGAGAAAACATAGTACAATATGATGGGCTTTCTTGGCCAAACAACACAAAATGGTGGGATGGGCTTCATCCTATGCAATCTGTGTCATTTGGTTTCACTATTAGTTTATAACTCTCTATAAATCACCTAGAGACCAGAGAAACCCAAGTGTGTAACTTTGTAGGAACTGGTATAAATGAATAGAGAGACCCACAATGTTCGTATGTTTGCTTATGAGTTTGCTTGTCCATTTTCTAATGATGAGATTTGTTATTTGACATCTTGTCTATAGTCATTAGATGGCAGCTAATATTAATGAGTAAATCGATAGTGTTCAAGGGGTTTTGTCCCGATTCAGTAGATGCTAGCAATTTCACTAGTGATACAATTGGAAAACAGTATGTGGCACTGGGTGGCTCAATCTCCTATTTTAGAGCAATGAGTTGAGGGGCAGTGAGGGATGGAAGTTGAGAGCTCTCCCTGGAGCGGCTGCGGCGTCGCCGATGTTGGGTACTGCTGTAATACTCAATATGATCAGTTACAGCCATTGCTCTGGCAATTTCAGCTCTCCGCCTTGCAATTGCAACTACCCTTTGTTTCCACACTTTTCGATCCTGCAGATCACAACAGTGAATAACATTAATGCTCATCACTGATGTTAGCCACTCACACCTGAGATCAGTGAAGATGAAAACAAAACGTGCTGGAGATTATAATGCTTGCATGATTGTGATGCTGTCACAAACAAAACACTTGCCCCAACAAAAACAAAAACCTAAAAGGTTGAATCCTGGAAAACTTGAGATATCCTTTCTAACAAAACAAACTACAGTGCAACCCCATACCCAACTCAAACCCAAAAAAACAAACAAACGAAAAAGAAAAAACAAGGAAATCGCTTCTTTTGCACAAAACACCTACTATAAGGGACTTGTCTTAAGATTCTTGATCATTACATGGACAATGCATGGTTCTGGTGCAGGGCACTGCACAGGTCGGTCTATATCACTCTGCTCCAACGGATGTGGCAATGGACTAAATTCCTCTACATGCTTGACACCATTCAGTAGAGCAGAATCTTGGTGCTCCAAACCATTGACACCATTGACTCCATTGGCCTTATTCCAAGGCCCATCTCCTTCCTGCAATAATTTTCTCATTCAATCATCAGCAAGTTGGTAGTAAGCAAGCCTAGAGTCTTCATCTCTGGCTGCATCACTCCCCTTTCTCATCTGTGACAACCCCATCCTGCTGATAGACTAATCAATCAGCACAGAAAGGAAAATGACTTCCCTGACAACAATATGGGAGGGATCTGTGCTTCTTCTTCATACAGGACAGAGGAGTAACAAAACCCCATACTCACTCTCACCTTCTCTTTGTGATCTCATCTTCAAGCTCACGGAATGCACATGGATTCACATGGTAAGTAAGAACTTTTTTTCCAAGAGTTGCTAGATTTTGCCTAAGAGTAGGAGTGGAAGAAGAAGAAAAAGAATGATATATGCTAGATCAGATTCCACCATGCTTTTGTCTCTGTCAAAAAGCAGGTGAAATATGTTATTCTTCCTCAGATTCCCTTTGCAACTGTAAAAGAAATCACATACTAAGTCCTAAGTCCTATGTCTTCACGATCGAGAATCGCGTCAGATTTCTACAGATGCGGTTTTTGTAGTCGACGGATCCGCATATCGAACACGGCTTACACGACTTGAATCGGTGGTTTACAAAAATCGTTCCTCCGAGCTCTGCTGACGACAGTGAAGAAGAAGAAGAGGAAGCAGCAGCAGCAGCAAAAGAAGAAAGAGAGGAAGAAGAAGCTATGATAGTATTTGCGTTCCCCGTGCCAACAACGGAGATTGCTTACGGGGATTGCTCTCTCGAACAATTTCCTCAAGATACAAATGTCAAGAAACTCTAAGAAGTCTTTCGTAAGCAAGAACAGAAATTCTTGCGCTGCAAATTTGAAAGAAAAATGATGCAGCCTCTCTCTCTCACACACACACACAAATTGTTTCGCGGCAAACTTGAGAGAAAAATGATGCATTCTCTCTCTCTCTCTCTCAAATTGTTTCGCGGCAAACTTGAAAGAAAAACGATGCAGCCTCTCTCTCTCTTTGGCGCGCGCGCGCGCAAGCACGAGGACACACACAAGCACAGATATAAACAGAGATGAACACAGAAGAAGAAAGACGCACCATCCATGGCTCCATAGATGCAGCAGCAGTGAGCAAACCTCCGAAACATCCTCGAGAACGCTGCTGCTAGGGACACGAGAGAGGAAGCTCTCCGTTGCGCAGTAGTCGTAATAGACCTTGGTAGGGATGCAGAGGAAGAAGAAGAAGAATAAGAAGAAGAAAAGAGGAATATACAAATATACATGTGATCAGTACATATGTCCCGCCATGCCTTCTCAGTGCGCTATTTTTGGCTTGTGGGAAAATCAAACGCGACGACGACGCACGCGCCCGCTCCGACGTTGTCGTGTAGTACGCCTCACGAGACGACAATCTGACGAAGAACTTTCGTCTTTCACAACGCGCAAGAAATGCAGTTCGACGACTCCCTTCACAGTTCGACGACTAACGCGCAGTAGTGCATCTAGAGCGACAAGCCCAGCAGCAGCACTGCACCTGCCAACAACAAGAAGCACGCGGTTCGACGATTACTAATTGTCTCTTTTCCATTACAAACAGTGTGCTCTGATCACAGCAACCTAATGGAAAGCCACTGACATAGAGGTCTTGTTCCTTGCTGCACGGATTGGTGCTTTCCTTTTCCATTAGAGGACCTGCAGACTAATACAACTGCATTGAAAATATGTAATAAAATCTTGTGAACTCTTAGAACCCGTGTCCATAAGGAAAAAAAACGGACAGATGTCATTTTGTGCTGAGTCGCAGTTTGATTCATAGCTCTCAGAGCTCCTGAATTTGGTTCATATTTGAGAGTGGGTACATTGACCAAAACGAGCGAGAGAGAGAGAGAGAGAGAGAGAGAGAGAGGATAACTTTTCTTTTGTAGTTTTGTACAAATCCACAAATTCAAAGTTTATGATAAACAACTCCACACAAGATTTGCTTCATCTATTCTTCATGATCATTTTTGCAATTAAGAAAAAACTTTTGTTGCATTGTTGTCTGGCTGTTGCAAGAGATAGAGTGATTCTTGAGGACTTATGATGGGAAGAGAATGACAATTGTAGGAGAGGAGACACAGAGAGAGAGAGAGAGAACAAACAAGAAGGAAAACATGTCTTGAGCTTTGTTGAATGACAATTAGCAAGAGGAGAGACGGACAGACAAACAGACAAAGAATGACAACAAACAAGCATAGCTCAAGACATTCGTGTAGACAAATCACAAAGGGCATCATCATCATCTCCTCTGATGCAAAGCTGGTTCCGCCAACACCATAACCTATAGCTTCAATACAAGAGCTAATTTATGGGGGAATGAACACAATTCAAACCTGAACAACAAGCAAGAAGACTAAAGATCTTGGATGATGCAAGAAGATGATGATCATAAAAGGACAACTTAGGGGTGTGTGAAGAGCACCTAAACTCATTTGTGGTCACATGGCTCTTCACCATCCATCCCACACACCACAAACAATGGTTTATAGTTCAAGGTCAAATTCATCTTTTTCATGTCATGCGTGTGATCAAACTGGCAACATTGAGGAGTGTGATGAGATACATACATGTGCAGCAAGCAAGCAAGCTGAGGGGCATTACAACAGAGCCAAGATGATGACAACAACAACAACAACAACCACCTACAAACATAATGAAGAATCTTCGACTTTATGCAGATGTACCCAAGCTCAAAGTTAGTTGCCATCAAAACCATTAAGACCTGCAAGAGACCTGCAACAACATCCACTCCAACAACAACAGCAAAACTCATTCAATTTTTTTACCATGCAAAAATGTAATCTTCAAAAAATCGTCTACAAGAAACCAAAATCCTTCAAGATATTGTAACTCTTATAACTAATCTTAAGTCTCAACACAAGCCAAAATATCATTTCTTTCACAAATCCTTATATGAAAATAGACCTATTATTTATTACTTTGGGGGCCAAAATCCCTTAAGCTACTATACTCTATAATGAATCAAAACACAATATCCTAATTGCCTTGGTAGTAGGCAAGGCCAACAAATGCAAAACCAATTTCGACTAACAACCCGTCCTTCCCACCTTCTTTACAAATCAGGTGATCTTTGCCATCTCCTTTTCATTGAAAACAAAAGAACCTTAAACCCTAGACCTAGGGGCTTGCTAAATTGACCACCAAAATGATCTATAATTTAAAGATTAATTTTAAAATTTAGGGTAAAGATAAACCCTAAACCTTATACCTCCTACTTAAAAGTGGGAGGGTTTTTGTGTTTATTTTAAGTGTAAAATCCCTTGCAAAATAGGTGTAAGGTCCTTCCCTCATAAGGAGTCAATCCAATATTGCTCTTCTTTTTTCAAAGGGCTATTCACGAATATAAATTGCCCTTCAAATTCACAAGGCAATTTATGGTGACAATTAGGCTCGCTTTACACTAGGGAGTCCAGGCCAAAAAGAACTTGGGGCCAACTTTGAGCATTTTTTGGGTTGCAAATTAGTGTAAAGCCCTTTGGGGCCAATTTCAACTTTTGCACCAATAGGAATGCTGGATTTGGGTTGAAAATTGGCCATGACTCCTAGTAGTGTAAAGCGGGCCTAAGAATGTGGTGCCATTGCCTTTCAATGAGTCACCATTTAATTCCATTGAACAATTAAAAATAAGAGCATGACACCTTATAAAAAGGAAAAATAAATAAAAATTGCTTATTTATGTGTTAAGTGTCATGTATCATCCCAAGCTTTAGTTGCCAAAGGTGCCTCCCTTGTCACATTGAAAGGGGAGAAGTTAGTTGTGTAAAGGTGGTGGCATGGTGTATAGCTTGTGTAGTTAAAAGTGAATTGCCCACATTTATGCTCCAAGTTGAAAAGACATTCATTACTTTAGGAAGAAGATGTATGGGAGTTTTTTCACATCCTTACTACTTGCCCATTGTTGTGAAATTGAACCTAACTTGCATTTTGGTTTTCAATTAAAGTTGTCAAAAGGAGTTAAAGCTTGACCTAAATTGTTGGGGGCATTTGGCAACTTGTTTTCGCAATCTCAAAATTTAATAGTTGGCACCAAGCTCTTTTTTTTTTTGGACAAATTTTCACCACTTGGGGAAAACTATATAATCCTATGCAACTCAAACAAGAATTATGTGGAAAAAATGCATCAAAGTTGGGAGATTTTAAGGAATTTTTTTTTAAATTATCATATTTAGATAATAGAAATATTTGTAAAGTGTTTTAAATATGGGATGACTCATTATTGGGTCCAACCGTGTTGGAAATGTTAGGTGAATGGTAAATGTGTAAATTAATTTGCATTGGGTGTCATAGTTAAGACCAAACTCCTTTTAACATCAACCCTCTCATGCTAAATTTTGATGTTTGGTCAAGGTTTTTTGAACTTTGTCAATAACATTAAAAGGAACATTAAAAAAAATAAAAAAATTTAAGATATGAAATAAGGGTTGGATTGGGCATGACTTCAAGTATCACTATAATAAGTTTTAACAAGTCATCCAAATATAGCAAAATTCTTAAAATTTTATATTTTCCACTAAACTATAGCCAAAATTGGTTAATTCCTCTTGTGGATGATGGCCAATGTGGCTTATACATCCCAATATTGAAAGAAAAAACCTTTTTTTGGGACAATACACAATGTTTTTTGGTCTTGACAATTGTGCAAATGTAAGGTGAAGGATTTCTTGGAGAAATAAGCATTCAAATGAAATTGATGAATCAATGCACCAAAATGGTACCAAGTTTCAACATGTAACATGTGTTTAGGCTATACTCAAGAAAATAGTGGACTATTTTAAGGGGCTATAGTGGATTACTCCTAGTAGCCAAAATGGAATTCAAAATCAAAGGCCAAGTTAATTAATCGTGTGTTTATACAAACCCTTCAAAAGTAAATGAATATAAATTTGCAAGTTGAAGATTCCAACAACCATAATACCAAATAGAAATCTTTAATCCCTTGGTATGGTTTAAAAGGAAAAAAATTAAACATATTTTCTCTTCAGGAGACCAATAAGGTGCAAAATACATGAGGTTCATGTCTTGATATGTACATTAATTCTATATAGTTTTAAACATAATTGCATTTCAAAATACCTCAATTATTTCATATATAAAATCTTATATTTCTCAACATAATATTTGAAATTAAATTAAACAAAAAAAAATCCAGAATGTAATGCAATTAAATGCATAATAATGGAATTACTTTTTTTTAAAAATGAAATTGAATCAAATTATTTGACTTTCATACCTTCTAGTCCAAAGTACTAGCTTGGTTTTCATAACTTGGTTCTAAATTACTAAGTATTTTATATAGATGAGTTTGAAAAACACATATTTCAAATCACAAGGTGCACATTAAGGTAGTATTAAGGTGTTATAAACTTGGTGGATGCATAATCAATTTCCAAAGGAAAGGCTGATTAGTATCAAATGTTGCTTACTTTTGTAATGATTCAAATTATTATAAGATACAAGTATGTTTGAGGAGACAACTCAAGAGAATTGATCCTCACACATGCCCCAATTATAATTTATTCTATGATAAAAACATAGCATCAATGAAAAGAGATTTGAGCATGTGTCAAATGTTTGGAATTTTTTTTTAATTACGGTATAAAATTGAAAAAATGTTTACTAGTTGGGTGGAAACCTCATGAAGTCATAAATATGTTTGAAGCAAACCTTCACATTTTATGATGATAATTTCATGGACAATTCCATATTGTTTCATTTGGATGCATTTTTAAGCTTTAAAAGGACAATGCAAAATTAAAAGGGAGTGGATAGTGTGGTCCAAGCCAACAATCTTGAACCTTTTCCGAATCATTTTTAATCCACAAACTAAAAAAATGTTTGAATCCCAAATTAGTTGATATTTCATGAACAAATTGTATTTTGATGGAGTTTCATTTGGTAAGATTTATTATTGCTAGAGGTCACCATGAATGTTTTTCTTTTTATGTTTATTGTATTGTTATGTCAAAGTAATCACATAAGAAATTAGTATTATTCAATTATTTTTATAGCTCATTTACATTCCTATTAACATAACAGGAAAATCATAACAAGAAATAAACAAGATTGATTATCAATTTGGAATTGAAAAATGCAAAAGGTAAAGAAATAAGAGGAGTAAGAAAAGAGAGTTTTGAAACAAGAATGAAATGACACAAAACACATTTATCACAACACTAACCTTAGGTTTTAGACCAAGGTTGCAACAAGACAAAACAAAAATGGGCATGTTGTAAACCCAAGGCATGGTTTGAGCCAAATGAGATGAATTACACACCATACACTATTTTTCATCCATTTTTCTTAAATTAAAATTCTTCACATTTTATGTGTAGCTTACCATAAACTCAATGGAGTCCACCATTACTTCATAATGAAAGCTTAAAAACTTTTGAATAGTTTTTTTCATGTTTATGCCATAAAAATGATCGTGACTACATGTGTGACTAATTTTGTTTGGCATATTTTACCATGTTTTCACCTTAAATCACATCCAGTTCTCGCAACCTTTTGTCCAAATCATAATGAATTAATAGTGTGCCCCAAGTTTATGGGATTTATGTTGTTATCTATCAAAACATATATTTGTATCACCAATACCACTTGATAAATCAATGGTATGTAAACATTCATGGCATATATTACATGTAATAACAAAGGACATTTTTTGGTGCTCAAATTTTGATTCAACAAATGTAGTAATGACCTTCTAGATTAATTTGAATGCACTCCTTTGTATGTAGTGAATCACTTTGTCCATGTGTTTTTTTTAACGATATGGGTTTAAATTCTAAACTTAAATATATTCAATTTAAGGCACATATCCAACTTGGTCATAGATGAATGCTTTGAAACCTAACACTTATTTGTGGATGAACCAAAAAGATATATCATCAAATGATGATATCAAAATCTAATGTATAAACATATTATTATATCAAGTGTTGTTATAGGATGCTTAAATGAACCACAATTGGGCACACATGAATGTTTATAACATGATAAATTGCAAAATGACCATTATAGCCTAATTAAATACCATATGAGTGCATGTTAAAATCACTAAACACACCAAACAAATTCACAAGATTCTATTTATGGGTACATTCACAATTGGGATACATAAAAGGTATGTCTTGCCCCAAAATCACTTTCAATTCACCATTTTGAATGAAAATTAAGTTTACAAAATAATTTATTTGGTAGATTTTCTTTTTTCATTAGATAGTCACATACTTCTTGATTAAAATGGTGGGTAGATGCAAGCTACGATGGCTCAAAAGCGTCAAGAGTCCCAATCCCAAAAATCCATATAAATGGAAAAATTAACACTAAAATGGGGGAAAAAAAAAAAATGTTAAAAACCAATGTTTAGTGGGCCCTATGTGGCGATTAATCATTTAATAAAGTTCATATGAAAGGCTGCCCGTTTTAATAACTCATTATTATACATGTTAGGGGGAAAAAATATTAATCTAACAAAAAATGACTAAGATTGGGACTTTTGAAAATATGGCCCAAATTTGGTCATTCAAAAGTCCATAGTTATTTGTCTGTTAAAGTTTTTGTTGTAATTTTTTTCAATTCATGTTCTCTTTCCCATTATGTATCATATATTGAGTCTTTATAAAAAATATTGAAATGAAATCATAAGAAAAAATGCATTTGAATGTTAATGCAGAATCCAAATTATAATCCATATGTCCAGTTTAAAAGTCCATTACTATATTATTAGTGCATGTTTATTGAATTTCGTTCATTAATACATATTTTTATTCAAATCAGAAATCTTAATCCATAATTTTTTTGTCAAATTGATGTTTGTGGCATTTGAATAGAATACATTGTATAAAAAGTCCATAAGGTTGCAAAAAATGAACCATCGTAACTTACATCTACCATGGTGGTGATTTTTTGTGATTTGGATGATTAAAACATATCTTTAAATGTCTTGAAAGATGGCTTAAAAACCATGTTTCACTACGTAGTTTTATCAAAAAGGACTCAACAAGACTAACAATATTTATTCAAATTGCTACATATGTTCTGTATGATGGCACAAATTTTTAGCATGATGAATCACCAAATTTTGTGGAATTGATGTTAAAATCTTTTTTTTTCATAAAACAGATACGTTAATAAGGACAATCAAATTAATTTTGTTAATTACAAATTTACATTCCAAAGGTTTGGAAAGAAGTATAGGAGATGTGGGTGTAAAAAATAAGACATTATTTGATTTTTTAATACAATTTTGACACTTCAAATGAAAATATGTCATTCTAGAATGTTTAAGTAATCTTACATTCCTTTTTTATTTATACTTGAACATAACATTCAAAATTTATTCAATTGATTTGAATCATTCATTATAACATTTATTGGTTGAAAGTCTAAACATACATATCCCCCTTTCATTGTTTAACATCTCAAAATATTTATTTTGTTAAATCCTTGTTTTAGGACTCAAGACACAAGACAAATGAATGTCATGGTTCCTGTTATGATACACCAACCATGAATGTACCCTTTTAAAGCAATTGGAATTTGGAAGTATAATCATATGAAATGTTTGAATCTATTGTGACCAACAAGCCATTTGGCCATAATGTGCCCATGTGTTATTATAGTGTTTGATGATGGGTTGACTTGTGGTCATGGGATTAATGGTGTTGCCAAGAAGGGAGATACTTGACATTTGGGTAAAACTTACACAAATGTTGATTCAAATCATTCACATTTGTTCAATTTACACAAATTACACATTGAATGGCAAATCACTTTGTGAATGACAACCAAAGACCTAGGAGTATTATTTAAAAGTTATTTTCATTACTAAGTTAATTTTGCATCCAAATACCTAACCATGTGTTGGTTGCATAATTTTAATTTGCATAATTTTTCATGATTTTTTGTGAACTTGCCATAAGCAAAAGATCATTAAATGATAAACCATTTGTATGGGTTGTTACACAATGATTGGTGTGTCTTAGTGTTGAACATGTATGTAAATTTTTACTTGGTGTATTACATGGTATAAGTAATGGTATTAAGGATGATCCAATGTAATATTTGATTATGAAGTTATCAAGGTTTAAATTTGGATTTTAAATGTATGAAAATCCAACAAGTATTATTATTTACAAATCAATCACCAATAGGATGTGAAATTTTATTTTTAATATTCATTACTCTTTTTTTTTTGTCATTGCACAATTGGTATAAGTTGGATTTGGGTGAAAGCACAATTAGTAGGATTATTTGGACTATTATAATCATAGTCTTTTAGAATTGTAAATGAACTTAAAATGTATAGCCATATTTAACATTAACATTGTTAATTTTTCGATTATCCATGTTGTAATATAATTTAGTGGAAATTTTATTTTAAAATATGAATGAATTTTAAAAGAAATGTGAACTTATAATGAGCTTTTGAAATGATGACACTATGTTTGTGATGAAAATAAAATGAAAAATGTGAACTCAAAAAGTATGTCATAATAATGTCAAAATAAAAATAAAAATAGGCCACCATGAAATGAGGAATTTAAGAATAAGTTTTTTAAAAAATAAACATTAAAAAAAAAATTCAATACAAGATATTTTGATTTTTAAATATTTAAATACCATAATGTTCATAAAGTAGACTTCAATTTTTTCCTACATTCATTTTTTCCTTAAAAAAAGATTTTCTGAAACTCAACTCAAATTGAAGCTAATTTTTTGAGCACATTTCAAATTATTTATGAATTTGTGAAAAATCGTGTTAAAGATTTTATGTATTATCAATAAGCTCATTTCTAAATCTTGAATGTAGCACCTCAAAACCTTGTAGAGGAATATAATATGGTCTAACAAGGATCTTAATACCAAGTTCACATGTGCCCAAATTGGGTTTTCAAATGGGTTGGATTTAAAAGGTATTTAGGAAGCCTCGGAGGAAAAATAACCTTTAAAAACTTTAAATTGGCTTTTAATATCTTTTACCAAGGCATCATAAACAAATGGATTGTAATCTTAAATCATATCCTCAAGCCATATTGTATCACATTATAAATAATGATAAATTAATAATTATTGTAATCATACATTCCTACATAAGTTAACAATTATAAGAATCCATAACATGACTCATTTTAGAATTATTTCATGTGTTTAGGGTTTTTTATTATATTCATAACATTATTTTATGATTTTGATTTATATTCACACCATAACATGTATGAAATTGACAGTGTGTTTAATATTGGTACCATTTTGATATTATCTTTAAGAAATTTATATACCAATACCACACCAATATATGGTAAACCATATATATGTTCAACAATAATTTATGTATTAAAGCTCCATTATTTTATGAATTACTAAATTCATGTCATTCTAATTCATTTGATTATGTTTAATGTTAATTGTAAAACACACATACCATAATCCATGTTAAACATGTTAAAAATTTCTTGTAGAATGTTTTGTACCACAAATTTGGATGTAGTCAACAACACAAGAATGTGAAAATGGGATTAATTGTGACAAATGCAAACACTAGACACCATCTTCCAATAGATGGAATTCATCCATAATGTTCATCCATAACTCTTAGTTAAATCTTAGTTAATTTTTAATTAAATCCCAATTAACTTTTAGTTAACTCCTAGTTATTTCCTAGTCAAGTTAGAGTTAAGTTGCAGTTAACTCATAATCAACTCCAGTCAGGAAGGTTCCCAAAAAGCTTCCTTATTTGATGCACACATAGAAGCCTCCTTCGAAGCTTCCTTGAACTAGGTCCCCAAAGGGGTATAAATAGAAGTAGGACTTTTCATTTCCTTTAATATGTTCAACACTAGTCTTAGGCATGATTTTACATTATAGCCTTGTCTTGTTATTTTCATGTTCATGTTTGCATATGTTAGCATAATAAGGATTTGTTTTCATGTTTATTTTACCCATCTCGTGTTCTTGTGTTTTTGTTTTTGAATCACATAATATTGTCTTATTCCTTGTTTGAAAGTTAAACTTAAACTTGTCCTTTAACCTTTGTTCTTGTGGTTTTTCATGTCCATGACATTAATTCTTGTAAATTCACACAAGATAGTGTGGGTGTCATAAAAACTTGAAAAAAAATTGAAATTCATTATAGAATTTGTCAACTGTAGTGACCACACAATGATTGGCCCACATGTGTGGCATTTATATGTTCTTATTAATTAACAATAATTATGTCAGATAACAAAATAATCAAAGGTTAATTTTTAAATCAAAATGCTACCTGACAATAGTATTCTCAATTATTAACTTCAGAACAAAATAATCATAAGTTAATTCTAGAATACAATTTCAATAAAATAATATTTGTTAATGGGTAAAATTTTTACTCTAGATAATCAAGAAAATATATTAATAATTATCTAATTATTAATGATAGGTTCATATTTATTATCCCTTATTTATTATGGGATGAAGCCATTCAAGTAATTAATATTTTTAAATAAGGTAGTTTGTCATTAATTAAGATATATGTGAAAAAGATTAAGATAAGGCAAAAATATATAGGAGAAATAAGGGAAACCCATGTGTAGTGGGGAATCACTTTTGGTTCCTTATTATTTTTTGAGTTCATTCTTTCATTCTATTAATCATTATCATTTTATGTCAATGATTTTAAAAATATTGGTGTGTGTGAAGTGAAAGAAGATTGGTGTGTATTTATGTGAAGAAAAAATATAATGAATTTTGGCTGAAGGTCAAGTGACATTTTTTTGGTGTGTTTTACCTTGATTTCTTGAATGCAAAAGAGATTATTTAGTATTAATTTGATGTATAATAAAATAGTTCTAATTACTTAATTTTATTGATTTTTTTTTACTTTCTAAAATATTTTGGGGAGGATGGTAGTTGCAACAAGAAGGTAGTCAACTTAAATGCAAACTTTTATTCGTTACATTTTTTTTAACATATTTGTTGAAAATTTATTATAATAGGATAATAGTTATTAAATTAAAACAACTAATGGAAGGCAAGGGCTACAAACATGAAACCAATAGGTATGGATGTGAAGGCAACAAATTCATAATAAAATTCAATTTCATTGAAATATTATCCAAAGATTGGAAAATAACTACCTTTTCATGTTTCATCTGGTTTTCATAAACAAAACATTTAAAAAATTCCTTTTAAGTTTATAGGCTAAAAGCAAAACTATTTTCTAGAACATAATCTCTTCCTAGATGTGTTTTCATTGTTTTTTTTTTTTTTTTTTTTTTTTTTTATTTTATTTTTTGTTTTTAAAAAAAATTTTTTAATTATTAAATTAATTTTTTTTTTTTTCATGTATGTA
>Ga0116227_10002881_pt1 | contig 38712 bp, 29 predicted proteins | sample S1TSphgellanicum_FD_89693 | JGI IMG/M metagenome (GOLD analysis project Ga0116227, IMG submission 89693) | Host-associated microbial communities from peat moss isolated from Minnesota, USA - S1T2_Fb - Sphagnum magellanicum MG | ecosystem: Host-associated > Plants > Peat moss > Unclassified...
GGGGGGGGGGGGGGGGGTGGTGGGGGACATGAGGGGTTTCAGGTATTTGATTTGTTCCCATTCCCTTAGTGGTCCACCCTCTTTGGAGGATTCTTCATTTGTCAGGACTTGGGTCCATCCGTCTTGTATCTTTTTCTCCCTTTTTGTGGGTGCTTTGTTTTGATGATTGGCAGGGTTTCATCAATTGTCTATCTTTCACACCCGTGAGCAAATGCTGCTGTCTCCTTTATAAATTATGAAGGAAGGAAGGTCCACACAGTTGAGTTTTAGTTAATAAGAACAATGGCAAACACGGTGCCCTTGAAACACTGTTCATTACTTCCCCCATGGATTTTGGAAGCCCTGTGGCAATCCATCTTTTTGCAAAAGTAGTCAGGAGTGCAGCAACAAATCTGAGTATGCAAAGAAATCTGAGTATGTAGTAGTACATTTGTGACTATGATTCTGTTTGCATGCTGTGCGAAATGGGTTTAGTACATTGGACTAGAATATGTTTGCATACGTGCTTGCAATTGCTTGGTTTCAGGTTAGTGATTTTAAGTACACACAGAAACTGCAGTGCCCAACTGGGCATAAACAGAATTAGTCTAACAGAGCTTGAGGGTTACTCAGGTGTGCTTCCAAACTCTTGGGTATATATCAGATGTACTAGATCGACACCCAAATTATACTATGGAAACTAAGAAAAGTTGCACACACACAAAAACATGTGCCCTTAAAAGCAAATTTCAAAATTTCAGAGCGCACCCTAAAATGACAAAAACCCTTCTCACACTAAATTAGGTCTATTAGCACCCAAGTTATACTATTGAAATTAAGAAAAGTTGCACACATAAAAACATTCTCCCATAAAGAAAATTTTCAAAATCCAAAACTCTCCCTAAAAAAGCAAAAATTCTGTTCACAGTGAACTGAGTTCCAACAACAACAAATTACAATTACAGAAAACTAATATTCTGCAGTAAGTACTTTGACATATTACAATAGTTAGTCTGAATTCCAGAGACCCTCTAGGGTTGGTGCCTCTTGCTTTTGTACTGGAAGCAGTTCAACATAAGAAATTGCAACTAGCACTCTCAAAAGTCTGGTTGTTCTTCTAATGGATGTCACCATGGTCTGGCTTTGCAACAAACTCCACCTCCTTTTGCTGATGAATAATTCTGGATCAACAAGGAAATGACCATTACTGACATATTCACAGTCATATATACTAGTTGTGCTTGATATATGTTGCAAGCAGAATTCATCATTGGCAGCTGCAGCTTTTTCTGTGTCGAGTCATACTATAGAATGACTTGCTAGAACTTTTTCTGTGTCGAGTCATACTATAGAATGACTTGCTGGAACTTGGAGAGCTAGTTTCCAGAGAACCCAAGACAGCCAGGGCCTCAAACATTGAGCCGTCCAGCAAATTGTTGCTTTCTTTACCAGCATGAACAAGTCAAGTCAGAGATCAAACAGATCAAAGATGCTGTCATCACCCTGGTGTAAGTAGGGAGCTGAGCTAAGCTGTGATAGCAGCTGAGCCCCCTAACTTGGGGGTCCTCCTGTAGCAATTTCTGTGTAGGGTAACACCCTAAGGCTGGGGCATTCTCCCAGGGCCAGGGAGTTTGAAGGCCTGTTATTTCAAGTTGCCCCAGCCTGATGGTGTTACCTGGTGTAAAAATCGACACTTTAAAATTCAATAAAAAGGATATACAAGCATTTTGAAAATGGACAGGCTTGCAGAGTTTCACTTCTTGAAATGCTCATCCATGGATTCTGATAGATAAGGCACCATCCACTAAGACTGTCACAAAAATCAGAGTGTTTTACACGATCATATTGTCAAAAAAGTCTAGTAACCCAACTCTTCAAAAAGTCTTAGTAACCCTAAACCTCACTACTGTCGCCTTAACAAATTCTTTCTCTCATGTTCATGTTTCTGTTATATCATTCATGAATAAGTAGTGAGTATGTTAGGATGAGTCCAGGCTTTGAAGTTTGGGCCTATTCTAAAAATAAAGATCCTTTGGAAACAAGGTAAATTAAATAAACCAAGATTTCATGCAACATTTTATAACACAAAGTGAAGAGCTCATCACACACACTTCAAGTCTGACTTTGCCTCCCCATTCAAGCAAGTCTTTGCTTTGTGAGTACGACTCATGAGGTCAATCTTTCATATTTATCATACCTACTCAACTTTCTACATTAGGTTCTCATTAATATTATTTACAAATTCCAGTTTTAGTAAGCAACTTTGGTGTTACAGGTCCCTATTGTTAGTTTTTTTCGTGCAATTAAGAATTGGCAAAGGCTTTTTTATGAAGAAAGTTCAAAGGCTGGCCACTCGGGCCCCAATGTGGGAAGAAAATTCAAAGGTCTCTCACTTGGGCATGACTTAGCACGCTATCCGGTGGTGACCTGTGGGGGACAGACTCTGCTACCCTAACTGATCACAGAGTTCACAGTCCGCAGTTTGCTGCAAAACATAAGCACTGAATATTTTATGCAAACTTATGCCGCACATGAAGAGGACAGACTTGACTTCAAACAAATTGTTTGCTCCTAAACCTTTCACAAGACTTTGTGCTGCTCGCTCGCTCGCTCCATTGAATGTCTCCATCATATGCTTGCAGTCATCAGCTTCTGTGAAAGTTGTTATGCTCCACCTATACAACACAAGGTAGTCATGTCAGATTGATCATTGAACTGGGGCACAATGGTAGCTGCATACAGCAAGAGATTCACGAGATCCATCAGTCTGGTGTTTTTTTTCCGGTCAATTTTGCCATGTAACCAACATGGTTACCATCCATAGGAAGATTTAGCCAAATTTGGCTATAAATAAGATATGAAAATAAAACAGATTCAAAGTTGTTCTTATCTAATTTTGGCTACCTACTTGAACCATATACAGCAATTTGCAAATAAAATCTTAAACATTTTATAATCCTGGCAATTGAAAATCTCACAAATCACTTCATTTTATTTTTGTTTTTTTCTCTTCTTTTTGTGGTGAAACTTGGTCAATAAAGAAAAGACTACATCAGTTAGGCATTCATATATCCTTTGCCCTTAAGAGAGTCGAAGCCGTTTTCACAACCATTTCATCTCTATTCAATGATTGGTTAGAAATCTGGTCCAATCATGAACGGGATTATAAATCTAACCATTGGATTCAAACTTTACCCACTCAAAACTCTTTACTTCAAATTTCAGTCAAAAGCTAGATTTAGCTCATATATGGGATTGACACTTGCATTCTGAATCCAGATCAAATTGACCATTCTAAAATCTGACAATAAACCTGGTAGAGCCAGTGTTGTGATGGTGCTCAAGTGGTGATCATCCATAATCATATTTAGGAAAATTTGGTGATATGCAAACTATGAAAGTAGAAAATCTTAAGCATCCTTTCATACTGTAAGCAGTTATGGCGATTTTTGGTGAAATTTTTAATAAAAAATATTTTTTTGACGATTTCTTTTGTCTCAAGAAAGGGAATTTGTGACAGGATATTCTTTTTTCAAAATACCTTTTGCAAAATGGAGAAAATTCATCAAAAAAAATCACTGGGTAGAGAGCATTTTTCACTATCAGTCACTAAAAGTGGCTGCACTTGTTTCAGAATCACATGTTGTAATTGATCACACTTGCTTGAACAATGTGTAGAAACATGGCAATTCTTTCGAAAAAAATTAATCGATTTTTGTCAAATTTTTTGGGGAAGAAAAGCAAAAAGTGGACAGAATATAATTTTTTTGAAAAACAATGCACCAAATGGCAAAACTTTGCCCAAAAAGAAAAACTGGGACAAATAAGAGAGAGAGAGAGAGAGAGAGAGAGAGAGAACTCATTCCAAAGGTCAGATCTTCATGCATATGAAAAGCCAAAACTATAAACACATTTGTCCCCTGCTGAATTCTAGATCAATTTGTTGAATTGGTGATCTGAAAAGTCTCACAATCAACATGGTGTCTTGTGTTTTCTTCAAGCTTTTTCCAAAACAGTTGGTCACCATTTTCAACCTGGACTAAAACCCGTGTTAATCAATTTGGGGTACTTATATGAGTTGGTCGTTTGATTTGTTCCAAAGTGGGTTTGTTGGGAACAAATCAAACGTCCACCTCGGGTGGGATGGGAATCAGACCAAAAGTGGGTTTCAGAGCAGAATCTTCCATCACTGCACACTCGTTTTAAGTTAACAGGAGCTAGTTGAGTTTGCCCCCAGGAAATAGGCACAAGAGAGACCCACTTCTTGTACTAAATGCTTAGGGCTTTCATCATCATCATCATCAAATTTGGGGTTGAAAAACTTGGGTTGTGTATCATCACCAGGGTTACTACCTATTTGGGATGCACAGCTTAGTTTTTTCAATTGACAAATTTTCACCAAATCTCGACCTGCAAAAATATTATTTCAACATATAATAAACAGGATTTTTCTTGGAAAAAAGTGACCCAAATTCATCAGATTTCTGAAAAAAAGGAAAAATCCAAATCGTCAGATTTTTATGATAAGTTTCAGTAAGTAGCCAAGAATATAGAAGGCTCCTATTTCTGTTTACTTTCATATCTGGTATATAGCCAAATTTGGCTAAATTATTTTCTGGATGATCATCACTTTGTGGCTACATCACAAAATCCTTTTAAAAAAAAACATTGATTTCTCACCTCCACGGTCCACCCCCTCCCTTCTCCTTTTCTCCATCTGCCCTTTTCCACCTGCCCATTCCCCACCCATGCTGCCCTGTTTCTCTCCCTGCCCAACGGGTCGTCTTCTTCATCTCCACAGTAGACTCCTGCCACACTCGCGTTCTCACTCGAGCGTCTGCTCCAGTTCTGTTGCAGAAGAAAAGAGAGAGAGAGAGAGAGAGAGAGAGAGAGATCTAGTTCTCACCATCTGCAGTACAGTGCTGAAGATGATCTGCTGCTGCTCTAGTGTGGTAGCTGATCTGCTGGTGCTGCAGCTGGTTGGTTGCACTGGTCTTGCAGGCGACGATGAAGTTCATGAAGCTCGGATCGAAGCCCGACATCTTCAAGACTTGCCACAATGTGACGTAAGAAGGACTAGTATGTTTGTATGCATAATATTATAATTTCTGCCAGCCGAGTGCTGCATGAGCTGATGCATGAGACGCGAAATTATGCATGGAGCTAGCGCTCATGGCTGGCGGCTCATGTCTTCTCATGATTTTGTGGTGGTGCATGGTGGTGGGTTTTTTTGTGCTGCTGCTGCTTCAGGACTGTAGCTGCATCTGAGCTTGTCAGTGACATCTGTGTCGAAGTGGATGGCCATAAATTTCTGCTCCACAAGGTAAATTGTTGGTTGGACTGTTAAGCCGGATGGCCAGACCTGATCAGTAATTTCTTCACTGCAGAAGAGCATTGAACTACTATAAAATCTGGACAGCTGAATCTTCCAAGCTGCTGCTCCTCATGTGATTCTTGATCACCAGTACCTGATCATAAGCTTTGTCTACTTAGATCATGGCCTGTTGATCAACATCTTTCCTTGTAGAACACTCACTGGCTTCTTGGGGTTTTGTTGGCCAGCAGTTTCCACTTTTGTCCAAGAGTGAGTACCTGAACAAAACTCTGAAAAAAAGGGAGACACGTTTGCAGAACAAAGCAGGAGTCTTGAACAACGACTCTGAAGATGAGGAGGACTCGTTGGTGATTCTGAGGCTGTGTGAATTCCCGGGAAGTGTGGAGTCATTTGAGATGTGTGCAAAGTTCTGTTATGGTATCACATTTACACTCAATGCATCCAATGTGAGTGCTGTCCGCTGTGCGGCTGAGTATTTAGAGATGACAGAAGCCATTGAGAAAAGCAACCTCATCTTCAAGCTGGAAGTGTTCTTCAATTCCTCTATTCTTCGCGGCTGGAAGGATTCAATCCTTTGTTTACAACAAAGCAAATCTTTCATACCATGGGCAGAACATCTTAAGGTATTAACTCTAATTCTTTTTTTTCCCCCTTTCCCCCACCAGTTTCTAAGCCTAAACCCAGGCTGAGTTCCTCAAGGTTAACTAGTTTGATTTATGTTTGATTTAGGTGCTGTACCTAGGACTGATGTTCAGCAAATCTTGCCTGAAATTTATTTTTTTGGAGAAAAAAGTGGTCCAGCAGCCTCGATCTGTAAGTATTTCAGAGTTTTAACAATAGTCTCTTAATATGCAAAGTTTGCTAGTAAGTTTCAAAGTTATCTTGTGTTTTGAATTGGGTTTGATTTCCTAGAATTTCAGCAAATTGCTCGTACTTTTTTCTTTTTATTCAGCTGGCACTCTTAGGATTTAAATTAGTGTTGAACATGAGTCCTAGGTACAGTATGTCCCTTGAGAAGAGAGGTTTCCGGGAAGTTAGTTAATTGGGATTTTGGACACAGTTGTTGAGTCGGTGTGTAGATTCAATTTCATGCAAAACTGCAGTCGACCCATCAATGGTGGACTGGTCCTTCACATACACCAGGCCTAAATTTCCCTGTTTCCAGCCACACCCAACCCACAATATTGAGTGCAGTAGCAGTCCTCCTCCTCCCCCTCCCTTGAATGGGACTGCTCATAGCCGCAGCAGGCATCATCATCATCAGCAGCAGCATCAACCTGTCCCCAAGGACTGGTGGGTAGAGGACATTTGCAACCTAGAGATTGCCTTATACTCAAGGGTAATGGTGGCAGTGAAGGCAAAAGGGGCACCTTGGGATCAAGTGGGGGAGGCACTTAGGGTTTATGCTATGCGGTGGTTACCTGGAATCTCAAAAGAGCACAGTGCAATACAGGCCGGTGATCATAGTGCCCCCGCCAGCAGGATGATGAGAAATCATGGCCCAGGTTTGAAATCAGCTGAGTCCTTTGTTGAAACATCATCATCAAAGCAGCGGGCACTGATTTTGGAATCGCTTGTGAGCTTGTTGCCATCTGAAAAGGGCTCATGTTCATGCAGCTTTCTTTTGAGACTCCTGAAATCTGCAACAATTCTGAATGCCTCCCAGTCTTCCAAATTGGAACTTGCACATCGCATTGGGCTGCAATTGGAAGAAGCATCATTACAAGATCTAATCATCCTGTCCATACAGTCTTATACCGACATCAACTCTCTGTTATATGATGTTGATCTGGTGCAGCTCATTCTGGAGCATTATTTGTCACAAGAATTGTGTCAAAGCGCTCCAGCAATTTATCCAATGCAGTCACATGATGATCACAACACCCCATCAAAGCTGCTTCATGTTGCAAAGTTGATAGATGGCTATTTGGTGGAGATTGCTAAAGATCCAAATTTGCCCTTGCTCAAGTTTGTCCAAATTGCTGAAGCCATCCCAGATTTTGCACGCCCTGTTCATGATGGGTTGTACCTGGCTATTGACATGTATCTCAAGGTGAGTGATGGGGCTGGGGTTCAAATCTGGTTTGAATCCTTCAATTGTTGGATTGTCTTGACCACAGCCGTAGAATCTCAGCCACCTACCTACCTACCTACCTTCATGTGCTCACCTCCACGACAACTTTTTTGATCATTTGAATAGGGTTTAGGGTTTAGGGTAGGTCTCTCATCAGATGTAGACTAGTGATAATTGTTGGGTGTGGAACAGGAGCATCCAGGAATGCCCAAAAGTGATCGTAAAAGAATATGCAAATTGATGGATTGTAAGAAGCTGTCAATGGATGCTTGCATTCATGCCTGCCAGAATGATCGTCTTCCTCTCCGGGTCGTTGTGCAGGTCAGTGCTTTTCCACTAAATGTGCAACACCCACCTCTCCCTCCTTTTTGTGGAGGTACTGTGATGAACTGAAATATTTAAGTGTAGGGTAAAGCCCTTGGCCATGGGCTTTACTGAGCATAAACTAAATACCTGCACTGATTTTTTTCCTGTGAAAGCCAGAAGGATATCGCAGGAAAGAAACAAAAACAAATTCGAGATGTTTTGAAAAATGGATTCTGTTTTCTGAAATGGCCCCCACAAACAGCAGAAGAAAAAATATGCTCTGTACAGAGCTCCTCAATTACACTAGAAAAATCAGCACAGGTCTTTACACAGTAGTTTTACAGTGTGTGGTGGTTGACAATCTTCAACAAATTTTCAAGATTTCTGATACTAGTGCACAAGTGTGCAGACTTGCTATGTGTATGCCCTTTTGACATGCACAGACTTATTAACCTTGGCATTGAATTCTGCAGGTATTGTTTTTTGAGCAAATTCAGTCTGCTATGTCTGGTAGGCTTGTAGACTTGCCAGAAAATGTTCGTGCCCTTCTCCCACACTCTCAGAAAATCACTCTCCAAGAATCAGCAAATGGCTCAATGTCATCTAGGACTGTGGAGGATGATGACAACAACAATAGTGATGCTACAGTTGATGAGGATTTCAAACTGCATAACTTAAGTGGTGGTGACTCGGTGGGCAACATTTCGCAAGAGAGAGGAAATCTACACACAGAACCCATGAAAAAAGCTGGATTGGAAACTGGGTTTCCACTTCTTAGACCGAAGAAACTATTGAGCAGATTGTTTCCCGGTTTGTTGGCTCCTGACTACTCCAAAAAACCCATGAAATTGGGCTCTCTTCCTGGAAAGCGTGCCAACCCATACTCCATTCCATGACACAACGTTTGCTGCAGTTCATAGCTTACAGTGGAATTGAGCTTTTGTAATTTAGACTTGTGAAGTGTACATCAACAAATTCAAATGTATTTTTGTAAATTTTTATGCAGCAAATTTCTAGAGATCCCAAATCTTTTTCCAACTTGAAATCATAGGTTGATGCCTCTTAGAAAGTTGGGTGGTAGATTGTTGACTTTGAATAAACATCATATTTTCCAATTGGGTTTCTTTTTCCATGTTTTTGATATCAATTTTTTTCCAAAATTTAACAACAAATTCCCAAAATTAGTCAAATTTACACTAGAGTAAAAACATTTTCCCAAGATTTTCTCAATTTCTTTGTCAAAAAATGGAGAAATTTCACTAGGAAAAAATATCATTGTTGCCATTGTGTTTATGCAAATTGTTAGTGTAAATTTCACCACTCCACTCCAATGTTGACACTTACAACCATTGCAATCAACACATAAACTAAACAACATAAAACTTCATAAATCTAGTGCATACCATCCAAACTTGAAGCTCTACTCACTTGCACAAAAGCTTGCTACCCAAGACAACCATAGGAATGCAAGTAACATACATCTTGCAAAGACAAAAACAACACAAAAAATAAGGTAGTTTCAAAAATCTAATTCTTTGGATTTTGATCACCCAAATCCTTACTCATCCCAAACATGAAAAGTTTGGAACCACATTCACATTAGAACCGGTTCCAACCCAACTTACCCTAAATTACCTATGGTAACTAGGATGAAAACATATAACTACCATAAAACTTTTGATAGTTATTTGTGCACTCCAATGTTGACACCAACAATCATCATTATCAACACACATAAACTAAACAAGATAGAACCTCATAAATTTAGTGCATATTGTCCAAACCATGCAAACCACCCCATTGTTTTAGGCTAAGGTCCCTCAAAATTAGATATCAACATGAATTGCCTTACATACCCTTTTTTTAGAGGTAAATATATTGGTTTGAAGGTGAAAAGACATATAGGATGGGTGTGAATGGAGGCCTCATCATTAGTTGCCTAGTTGTAAAGAATATTTGATTTGAATATAATCCAAAAGGGAATTGATATTGGTAATTTTTAAAAATATTATTTAGATTATAATTATTCTATAAAATAATCATATTTAATCACATATTTAATCATAATGAACATGCCATGTCATTACATTCATTCACACAATTAGAAAAAATGGACATGCCACATCATCAATTCAATCACATAGTTTGTTAAAATGGACATGCCACATCATCAATTTAGTCACATAATTTGTTAAAATAGACATGATCCATCATTAATTTAGTGACACAATTTGTCAAAATAGACATGATGCATCATTAATTTAGTGACACAATTTGTTAAAATAGACATGACATCATTGATTCAATCACATAATTTGTTAAAATGGACATGCCACATCATTGCATTTAGTCACACATGGTGGTTGCAAGTTGGGATGGTTCATTCTTTATGTTATAATTTAGTTTTTTTGCAGGGTGGCGTGCATTTACATGTTATTAACATGACATAAAAACAATAATTTGGCAATTTTTTTGCTAGATTTAAATTGTGAACTTGAAGAAGAAGAAGACATCTATAAAAAAAATTCAATATATATACACAAAATATATAGTAATGGACTTTTGAAGTTGAAAAATATGCATTGATTTGTTGTTTGTGCCTTTATATACATGCATTTTGTTTATGGATTTTATTTGGGATATATTATAAAGACTTGATATATGTTATGTTAAAACAAAAAAAAAACATATGTGCAAAAAAATTGTTAGAAAAAAATTAACCAAAAAAAGTTATGGCCTTTTGAATGGCCTAAAATGAACCATATTTTCATAAGTCCATATCATAATCATTTTTGGGTGGATTTCAATTTTTATTTTTTAAACATGTACATTAAAGAATTGTTTAAAATGGTTTATTTTCGTATGGGTTTTTTAGTTCATTAACCACCATGTAATTCCCCACTAAATTAATGATATTAAAATAGACTACCATTTTAACATTACCGTATGGACTTTTAGGGAGTAGAACATTTGTTGAAAATGAGCCACCTTAGAGTGCATACACCCCATAGTTAGTCATATTGGACATGCCACTATGGCATTGTGCTAATGTTTAATCATCTTACATTTGTCTGTTTTACTAGCACCCACCTATTTTAAACAATTGGTCTTTTTTAATTTGTTCCAAAATTGTTTGAGGTCTATTTTGACCAAAAATCTAGTGCAAAAGGATTATAAAACAAACAAGTTATGTAGTAGTGTAATATTTATGATTAAAAACATAAGGGATGATTATAGGATTTATGGTTTGATAATTGTTAAAACTGCAAAAAAAAATGTTAGTGTTAAATTGTGGACTCTCAAACGCCACTTTTGAGCCACCTAACCATGCTTTCACCCATGGTAGAGTGTGCCAAACTTGATGAAGTGGCTAACTAATGTTTGCAACTTTAACAAAACCCCCCATGGTGGTATGAAATCAAATAATGATGGTGGAATGAATGGCATCCCATAAACATCAAACATCTCTAACTCAATATTAAAGGGCTTATCCTGATCATGGATGTTGTTGTTTAGTAAATCAAACCCATGGGGAAGCCCTAAAATCCAACCAACATAATTAACTTGTTAAATTCTCCTACCTACTTACCCCCCAATGAAAATACCTAGTAGAAAAGCCTTATGGTTACCTTTTATTTGCTATCCTAGTCAATAGTCGGCAGTGACCTCCCAAAAGTCCAAGGTAACCCCCAAGGGATTCAAAACTACCTTTCTAACCAATACATCATATGATGTAACATGTGTAACCACTATGTGAATTCACACTGTGATGTAATTTGTTGGTCTCATGAGATCAACCTTGACGACAACCTTCATGTTTGGTTAATCCTTGAACCTCTTTTGACCCACCCATTGACATTAAGCTTTGGTACAAGCATGGTTCCAAATCAACCTAAATCAAATTTAGACCTTTTAATATTATTTTACCCAACATTAAAGGTTGAACAATTGAATCCAACAAAATCCTTTGGGATTAGTAACGTTGTCCCAACAACCCTTTCAATCCATCTTCATTAATTACATACCATAATTTCATTAAAGGGAACGCATGCCCGGTCAATGGGTGACTATGTTAAAAGCTCTTGGAATTTGGTTATTGTGGTCCATGTTAAGGTGGCACCTCCACAATAAGTGGTTGGTTGGTTTTGGGAACATCCTAAGATGTTATTACTAGTTTTTGATTTATCAACTAATGTAATTAACATCTTTGTGATCTTCCCATTTTCACATAATGTGGCTGCTAAATGAAACATTGTCACCAATTGAAAACTATGAATAATCAAAGTTATGGTGGAAAACAATGGTGTTTGATATATTGTTGTTGTCACCCCTAATTAACAAACTAGTTGGTACCCTTGTTTTAGAAGTGGAATTAAGCATCCTCATAACCATAATTGGTACACCACCAGAAATACACAATGCCCCTATAAGATTAGAAATCATATCTGTTAACACAAAGGATTGTGGTCAATGGTTTCAAAAATTTGGCCCCATAAATTTTTTTAGTTGGTTTGAACTAAGAGATGATGTGTTTCTTTGATCTCAAGGCATCCTTAACATATGCACATTGGATTTCATTTGTGCCACCATGTTAGATGTTGTACTTACCACTAAAGCCTCCAATCATGCAAATCATGTTTCCTTGATGTTGGGCTGGTTCAAAGCTAGTTTGGAGGATGGCCCTTTGTTGGCCACACTTTCCCCTTTTAAACCCTTGCTAAAACCTTAGGATTTTTCTACATTTCCCACCTAGGATTGGCCTTATTGAAGCTTAGGATGCAAGGTGAAACAATGGTTTACATCATGACCACAAACCTTACAATGAAAAAAAGGTTGCCTAGGGTTGGGGTTGGTGGTAATGGCCTAAGGAGGATTAGGGTAATCATTATTCCAATAAGACCCACCACATGTTCCAACATTTGTCTCCTCCCCCTTATTGAGCAAAATATGATGAGGAACCATTCCCAAATTCATGTTTAGGCCCCTTACCTTCTTCCCTACAATTCATGGGGTTTTAAACTAAAGAATCCAGCGGAAAAAAACCCCATTTAGACATGTGTTAAAAAGACCATCCTACCAATTTGGACTTGTGCAGTGTGACTACATAGCTTTTTCATTGGCAAAATGTTGAACTACTTGATTAGAGTCATTTTGATTAGTGGATAGTGGACCATTTGATTGGTCAAATTTCTATTTCTTTTTTAAAGATTATTACCAACAATAATTTTTTTGTGTAGGTAAGTAGGTAATATATATGTTTAAGAGGTAAGTTATTATTTACATGTATATAATTTGCAAGTATTAAGAACTAAACCTTCACCTCTCCAATGATAATCCAAGTCCTCATCAATGAACTACACTTTCCAAAGTTAAAATTTTGTCAAGTTTTTATTTCACTTGTTTATTTCACATCATTAAGTATGTTTGTAAATAAGAAAGTTAAATAATTAATAGGTAGGTTGCACGATAATTAATAGGTAGAATAGGTATAGAAGTAAGTAGCTTGTAGTCCATAAGGGGTAGGTAGGTAGGTAGATTTAAGTAGGCAAGTTGTAGGAAGTAAGTGGTAGCTAGGTGGCAAAATTTAGGTAGATACGAAGTATGAAGTAGGTAGGTAGGTAAATAAAGGGGTAGGAGGTATGTAGGTAAGTATGTAAAATGGTATGTGGAAAGTAGGAGGTAGGTAATTAAGGAGGTAAGTAGGTAGGTAAGTATGTAAAATGGTATGTGAAAAGTAGGAGGTAGGTAATTAAGTGGTAGGTAGGTAGGTAAGTAAGTAAGTTGGTATGTAGGTAGGCCTAGGCTATTGCCTAACCTAGTTTGTAGTTATTTTTGCTTATTAGGTACATAAGATGTCCCATTTGACTAAAACACCATTGTCCGTCTTGATTAAGGATGTCATTTTGTTATGTCAAATTTGACTAAACGTCCCAAATTAACTAAAAGCCATTGGCCATTTTGATCAAGGTGGTCATTTTTTTGTCTAATTTAACTAGATGTTCAATTTGACAAATAATCAAATAAGTCATTTTAGTCAAGTTCACTAGTCAAAAAATACACATGTCATTGAAGCCCTAGGCTTCTAATCAAAATGTACATGACCACAAGTAAAAAAAGACTTGTTAATAAACTTAGACTTTTTGAAAAACAATGAATTGTAGTAGTGTTTCTTGTGGTGCGATTTTGGTTGGTTGACCATGTACTTATTAGGTTGAAGGTGTCAACAAGATTTTCAAGTATCACGCTTGAATAAGAGGGTTAGCAATTTCTTTTCAATCATGTTGAGTTCAATGCATTCCAAAATTTGGAACACTTGTATTAAGGTATTGACTATGTCAGTTAATTCAACACAATGTTTCACATATGTCACCTAAAATCCTTGTTGAGGATGCCATACCAAAACTTGATTTCCTGGGTCCTTTTGACGCCTTGAATCACATTGATTAATTGCCACATTTAACCATATGCCTTCTGAAAATTCTGATCATAGGGTTTACCATTTACATTGAAATTATTACAAAGTGCAAAATTTTTTAGTCTTAATCCCTTAATAGTTGTAACTGCTTGAAAAAATCAGTGACATGGTTGAAAGTGGGAAAACCCGTTGCCCATTCATGGAAAGAATGTTAGTAGTGGTAATTGGCATGGAAAGAACTATGATTCTAATTGAAGAATGACAACTAGATGTAGTTGCATCAATAAATGAAAAAGTTCATTCCTATGTAATAGAAAAATAGTCAAGGGCAACTAATACCAAGACTAGTAGTTAATTTTAACTTCATGAACTTAACAAAACACATGGTAATCATCCATGGCTGGCCCCTTTCAATGAACTGGAATAAATTTTTCTAAACAAGGAAATAAGTAAATAGATGAGGATTCCATGGGTATTACATATCACACCACATGTCAAATTCCCAAATGAAATAATCTAGTTCAATGGTGTTAATTACCCTTGAATATCAATAAGGTTTTTTGGAAACACCATACACATTTTCAATGTCCCATAACAATTGTGCATAAATTAGATGTGGAGGTAAGTCTACCTCTTAATTTAAAGAGCCCTTTTAAATGATGTTGTATGTGGTGTGGGTGGTCTAAACTTCATCCCCTGCTTGGTAAATCCACTAATGAACTTGTTATTTGTATCCAAACCATGTGTCATTTCTATGGTGAACCCTAACCCTAACATTGGTGTTTAAACCTTAACCCTTGGTATCCACATTTTAAAGCCAACAAAACTAAAGGTTATTGCATTTATGGGCTATTATTAAACTTAATAGGATGTTGAACTTGTTGCAATTTAACCCATAAACCAAAATGCCTAAATCATAAACCCAAAAATGTTGCATTTTTATGGTTAAGGCACTTGCATTTGCCAACACATTCCACAAGGCCAAATGTACTTGGGGTCACACAATTGTGCAAACAATAATTATGGTGTATTAGTCATCAATCCAATTTCATCACCATAAAGGTTTATCAGTCATCACCTTGATCTCACCCCAATAACAATAAACAACACCATAAAAATTACAACCTACCTTCCATTAAACCCCAATCTTTGTGTTTGGGCAACTCAAGTGTCAAACATGACCTATTTAGTAATCAAGATTGGGTGGTAACCTTGTCCCATGCCCGACCATTAACCATACCAATCTCAACCTTTGGGTTCATTACGATAGTCAACACATGTGGGAAAGCACATGAACAATATCATTATTACAAAATGTGGGTGCAATTCATTAGTCCCCCGTTCACTAGACCAATGAATTCACTACTTTCCAACTAATCCCCATTTATTAAGACTAATGAATTCACTCGAAATCTAGTGAAATCACTTGGCGTACAACTAAAACACCTTTTGCTATAATGTATGCACATGTTTTTGGGAGGTCATCACATGAACATGTGCTTTCCCTATGATGTTGGCCAAAGAAACATAACCCGAAAAACCTTTACGTTGTAAAAGAAACTAATGATTTAACCAAAACAAAAAAAAAAAAAAACAAAAAAACAAATGCAATCCCAACAACACAAAGTGGGGTAATTATTCATGTGATACAACCCCCCATTTGTTGTAATTTCCACCCAAAAATTACAACAAAAATTCAAATATCTTCTAAATTTTTTGATGTTGTAGCATTCCACCACCTATGGGTAGGGATGGTAATGTTTACCAACACAAACATGAGATCATAAATGTGTTGCACCCTTATTCCATGCACCTCGCACACACCATGCCAAGCCTTGGAAAAAGATGTCTAAAAACCCTTTTCACCAAATGGGCTCAAACGTTCAGTGTTCTTCTCCAAAGTCACAATGGCAAAGATGATGTGAAATTTTGCCTTTGTATGTGGAAGATATGAATCTTTGGGGTTTAATGTGAAATAAATTCCAAAAATAAAAAAATAGCTTACAAAGTCTTCAAACTATAGTATCCAAAAACCTTGCACATTTGCACATGTGTAGTTGTCCTTTCTAAAAATGCGATGGCACAAACCACACTTTAATTGGATTTTAATATGGAAGATATGAATTTCCAAAAAAATTCAAAAAAAATTCAAAAAACGAAAATTGAAATTAATTATAAGGTCTAATGTGTCCAATCGTAGGGGTCGAAGTGTTCAACATTTGGTTTTAGGTTGGGTTTTTGTTAATCGACTTACCCACACTTTCATTAATTTAGTGTTTGATTATTAAATGGATGAAAAAATCGTTTCAAATCCAAATTATGGATGAAATGTTTTCATGTGGATGATTATTTTTGCAAGAAATTAAAAAAAACTAAACCACATGGTAGGTTCAAATTGGTGCCAAACCTATTTAGTAGGTTTAGGAAACTTGAAAAAAAAGAAAAAGAAAAAGAAATGTTAGGATTAGACATCCCTTCAACCCTTTACCTCAAGTCTCCTCCAAGGTTTGCAAAACTTTGAAACTCATTGAGCTTGTAAGGTTCGTGCCAAGTCTAATGAGATTGGATTCACATTGGCAATGGCAATGGAACTTTGAGTTCCTACCACTTCCCCTTTCACCCCTTTTCATTTTTCTTCTCCTTTTTTTTTCCCCGCCCCCTTTTTTCATTCTTCTCCTTCTTCCCTTTCTTTTGTTGCTTGCATTGTGCCGCACACTCACCAATGAAGACGACGACCAAGGCAACAAGTCTAGGGGTTCCTCACCCCTTTCTTTTGAATTGTAACTACAAATCTTAAATACCACTGTAGTTTGAAGTTGGAATTGGAAAAGGTTTTTGAGAGCTTTTTGTTGATTATAAATATAAATAGAAAAGCAAAATGTGGCTATAGGTTCAACTTGTCACATTCAAAGGTTTTGCAACAATTGGTATAGTAAACCCTAAACTCATTTAAAAGTTCAAAAGAATGAATGGAATGGAACTTCTTTTAATCTGAATTGAAACACTTAAGCAACTTGTAAAATTTTGCCCTAGACTTTAGGGTTTGGGTCAATTCTCCCAAAACCTTTCTCCACTTCAAAATTCATAATTGCTTCAAAACTTAGAATTGCAAATTGGAAAAGAATAGATGAACACAAATTCACATCAAATTAGAGGATCATAAATCACACACCGGGAGTCAATTCAACTATTGAAAATGCATTCAAGGTGATCAAATCCTCACGCAACTCATTTGCACTCCAACCTCCAACCTTGTCCTTTTGCTCATTCAATCAACATTTACAATAACATTGAAGGAATGAAGATGGCAACAATTGATGAAACAAAGCCTCAAAAAGATCATTCGATTGTCCTGGTGCCCTTTTTCCTTGATAGGGCACCACTACATATCAAGAAGGAAGAGGTGTTAAAAGTGAAGAAGGAGAGAGGCCAAACTCATTTGGCTGAAGTATGGATTTAGGGTTTGAAGTTTTAGTAACTGGGCATTTGGCAACTTAAATGGATGACTAATGTTTGAATGAAAAAAAGGATGAAATGTAGAACTAATAGCTGACCTGGGTAATTCTTACTTGTCTAGCCAGCATGTAGGCAGAGTATTACTGTTTGTGAAAGTAATACCTTGCCAGCAGGGTATTTCTGGGTATCAACTTTTCTAATACCAGCTGGGTAGGTTTATACCCGGGTAAAAAAACTGCCCGGATCTGGCAGGTAGCCTATTTTCTACCCAGAACCAAACCCAGGTTTGATAACCCTGTCAAAAAGCAATAACCGGCAAACACTGGTGTTAACCCCTAAACGTCAGGGCACACCAAATTGGTTGGCTTTTCAGTGTACTTTGTAATTCTCTGACGTTCAGGGGTGAATTAATTGAGGGTGCATGATTTTTTATTTTTTATTTCCTAAGGAGCCACTTTAATTGGCCCATCACAGACGTTTTTCCAAAGATTGGGCACTCCTCAAATTATAAGTGAGGTATTTCCCTTTTGCCCACCTTGATAGGTTATGCAAGTTCAACTTTGGGGCAGAAATTATGGATAAAGTGTGATGCTATTGGGAACATCTTGAGTTACACATTGGGGACTTGAGGAGATTGATGATGGGAACTTAATTGGGAACGTATGAGGACATCTAGAAACATTGAGAACTTGGACAACATGTTGGGAACATCAAAATCCAAACTAATAGAACCTCACACCACCCCCTCTCACCCAAAAGGGGAAAAAACAAATGGCCCTTCCTGGGTGGGGTGGATGCATGTTTAGCTGTCTCATTGGCTGCATGAATATTCTATTCCCTTAGTACATGGCAGCCTGAAAAAAGAAGTATTAAATAAAGGCATGGTGCTCAAGATTCGCGTTCTCAAAGTTCCCGGACTCGTTCCCAAGAGCGTCCTCTCTCTCTCTCTCTCTCTCTCTCTCCGCCTGTGTGCGTTTTGGCAGTGTTGCTGTTGTTCCTGCCGCCCTGCGTTTTCGTTTCCCTGAGCGCCAATTGCCCTAAGCCTGCGTTGTCTCTTCAGACGTTGCGTTTGCCAGCGGGCCTGCCTGCTAGCGGATCTTCGGTAGCGTACTTCTACAAACTTCGCTTGTTTGTGTTTCTTTTGGCAGCTTGAAAGCCCAGGAAGAAGAACAAGTGTTCGGGTCACTCCAGGATCACCACTTCGGCTTTCTTTGTTCTACGCCCGCTTCGGTTTATGAAGTAAGTCTTGTTCTTCACAGTTTGCCGCCTGCAACCCCCCGTTTTTCTTGGAGCTTTCAGGTCGTGTATTTTATTCTCATCAATAATGTTTCGTAGTGCTTCTAAGTTGCTTTGGCTCCTGAGTACAAGGACATCGTTTTAGGGTTTGAATTTCTTCTGGGAGTGTTCGCAATTTCATCTTATGTCTGCGATGCTCGTTCTCTGCTGAGAACTGAGATGCTTGTTTGTTGGCAAGAAGTGTCTTTCAGTTGAAGATCAAGGCTAGGTTTTCCTTGTCTTGCCTTTCTGGTGCTTGTCCCAGTTGTGGTGGATGCTAGTCAGATTTTTGTTGAACTTCAAGTCTGAGATGCTGGGATAACAGTATCTTAGTTTGAGCTCTTTTTTATCTTTCCCATGCCTTATTACCTTTGTTAAGAAATTTGTTGGCAACTAGTCCCTTTACAAATGATTTTTGCAGCTCTTCCTTGGCTCTTTTGGACAAGATTAGTTTGCTGCAGATCTCCCTTAGTGGCTGCAATATTCTCCATTTTTCCCCTTGTTTTATCTTGGACCTACCGAACAGGAATGAGAAATTCAACTTCTTGAGAATCACCAAAGATTTTCCTCTAACTTTTTGAGATGTCTGTGTGTTCTGCATCTGCAGCTCAAAGGAGAAGCCGACCCTTGGGTATGTCAACTCTCTCCACTCTATGCAGTTTGAGTGTTGTCACTGAGTAGTAATGGTTGATGATCACAATTCTGTCTATGAAAAATAGTCTGCATTCATGGTTTTCCATGTACGTGAAGAGGAGTTCATCAGTTAGTTCTGCAGTAGTGCTAGGTTAGGTGGTCCTGAACAGTTATTGCCGAAATGAAAGGCATGAATTCTGGCATTGGTCAGAGTCTGAAATGTGTAAACCAAACATGTCCTGTTTGATTGCAGTGGCACGCGGATCAAAACCCGCAAACGGAACATTGCAGTTCCGTTGGACACTGCAACCTTTGGGGATGCTGTTGTGCAAATTTACCTCGAGCATCACGGTGACTTGGTAACGTATTTTGTTATGATGCCTCCATAGCCAAGACATTATTGCTTTGCTAAAGGTTTCAAGTCATGTACTGTGCCAGTCTGTTCGTTGTATGTCTTGCCATTCCTGGACTGATACAGACATAGATTGCTGAAGTTAATCTTTGTTATAATAAGCCTTGCAACTTGTAATGTAGGAACTTATCGCCAAAGACATTGATGCAGCAGATCTTGACTTCTCAAGATATGGTGATACCTTCTTTGAGGTGATGATTTTCAGTTCTTATGGTCACATTTATTGGTTGTCTATGCATGTCCACAAATTGCCTCTAGGCTGGAATCACCATTAGAAACTTCTGCTGGCTTGGCTTGGCTTGCCAAGTTTGTTGAGTGCATGGCCATACTAAAGGCCATTGCCTACAATTGCTCTGTAGTATAATTACATCCAGCTTTAGAAGCTCATTATCTGCAAATGCTGTGAATGGAGGGTTGCTATGTTCTAAGAGTTGTTGATGCATGCTATACATGGTATGAATTGTTTGGCTGGGTCTATACCATGTCAAAGGCAGTTCTGGAAACTGGTACTCATTGTGCATTGTTTCTTACATGTTGGGTTGTGGTGACAGGTGGTGTTCACAGGAGGGCCAAACCAACCAGGTACTACAAAACCTGAGGAGGGTGTACAGCAACCATATTCAGTGTTGAATTGTGAGTCAACACGACAGAGCATTCTGCCCTATGTTCTGTTTCTGCAGAAGATTATCCGGCGTCGTCCTTTCATGATCAAAACCCTTGAAAATGTCATGCGCAAGCTCCTGCAGTCATTGGTCAGTTTCTACCGCTTGAAAGGTTTCTCAATGAGGAACAGATTTACTTTTGAGTTCTGTTTCTGGAATCTGTTATCTTGTGATTATGCAAGTTCTTTTTCTCCTTTGTGGGAATGATGACAAAAACTGTACCTATGCCATCTGGCTGGGCCCCCAGAGTTTGATCAGATTTGGTTCATGAGAAGCCGTATTCTAAGTATGGATATAGTCTTGAGTGATTGAAGGCCAGTACACATCAGCCTCTTTCATGGGTTTTGTTTCATGATAGTGTTTGTTTTGTAGGAGCTATATGAAGCAGAAGATCGCAAGAAGTTGGCCATATTTACAGCTCTCACATTCTCCCAAAAGCTATCAGGGCTGCCAGCAGAGACAATATTCTCTGCATTGCTGAGTGACAGCTTGGTTGCAAAAGGCTTAGCACTTGGGTTTGTCACCGACTTTTTTAAGGAGTATTTGGTGGATTATAGCTTGGATGATTTGGTGGGACTTTTGAAGCGTGCTAAGATGGAAGATCGTCTCCTTGACTTTTTCCCAATGCAGAAGCGCTCTCTTGAATGTTTTGCTGACCATTTCAGGTTAAATTTACATTTTTTTTCTTCTTGTATATTTGAGAAGTGATGACATTTCATATAAATTACAGCTGCCAGGTAGTAGTATCCTTGCTGAACTCACTGGTTTGTCCTTCATGTAAGCAGAAAATGAATTAATATAAATGTATTGTTGATCATGGTTTTCATCAGAAGCAGTACCAGTGATTCTCCAAAGTGTGAGTGTGAATTTCTATAGGGAATGAGTCATTTTGATGCGAGAAATCTGTCTGACAATTGCTCCTGAAAGTGCAGTAAGGAGGGACTGGGCGTCCTTGTGGAGTACAACAGGAAGAAGGTATTTGACCTGAAGCTGAAGGAGCTGTGGACAACACTGACTGATCAGATTGTTGAGGGTGTAGACTTGGCAGAGGTGACAGAGATGGTGAAACAGTCTCGCAAGGAAGCAAATTTGCCTGATGTGGATGTGATGCGCACCATCTGGGATGCTACTATGGATGCAGTGGAGTGGTCTGGAAAAAACCAGCAGCAGAACTCAAATCTTGCTCTTCGCCAGGTTCTTTTACCTTAAAAGTTGTTGATGCAATGCTGTAGCAGAGGTTATAACTGAAATCAGTGAATACTGTGTTGTTGCATGAATTGCTGGGGTATTGTGGCTGGGTAGTTACAGATTTCATGAGGTGAATGTGTTGTTACAAGAGCTTTCCCACATATAGAAAGGGTGTCAGAAAGTAGTCACAAGTGGTTTGCTTAAAGGACACGTTCAGAGTGCAAGAGGCCCCAGCTACTACCCTCTATTTCTGTGGTGTCTTTTTGGCAACTTAGATATGAAGGCCTTAGAAAACCTATCTGTGTCTGTAAAAGAGAGAAGAGACCTTTTATTTCTTTTTGATTCACAGGTGAAGACTTGGGGCAAACTTCTGGGGACATTCTGCACCACAGCAAAACTGGAAATGGACTTGATTTACAGAATCCAGACCCATTGCTATGAAGATGCAAAGCTCATGAAACTGTTCCCGGAGATTGTTCAAGCCCTCTATGACCAGGATGTTCTGGCAGAGGACACTGTCCTCAGTTGGTTCAGGAAAGGCACAAATCCTAAGGGCAGGTATGTGCTTGCTTTAGCTGCTGACCTATTTTCTGCAGGAATTGGCTATAGGGTTTCATAGTCCTTAACATTTAGTGCTACTCTAGAGAAAACCTGGACACCACCATTAATACTTGGAAAATATTAATGTTGGAGGAGCCTCCAGTTTTGTTTTGTTCTTGTGTGTAGTGTCTCCCAGAGATAATGGCAGTGAAATTTTGGGCTTTGTGACAATCTGCAGGCAAACATTTGTGAAGGGGCTGGAGCCATTTGTGAAGTGGCTGGAGGAGGCAGAAGAGGAAGAGTAGTGACCCCAGACTAGCGTCCTTCTAGGAAATGCAAGGTTCCAGTGTTCTTCTCTTGTGCAAGAATTTTCCTCAGCTGTTTGGATTGGGTAGTTGAAGAGGGTTCTAGAGTTTATTATCCAAGTTCTTTCTTACCTCAAGCCTTTCAAAGGTCTCAAAATGCAAATATTCTGTCCACATATTTAACAAGGATGTTTGTCTGGAGACCTTCAAAAGCAATGCAGTTTCACATTGTCATGTGCTTCATCTGTAATTTGGTCTTCTTCCTTTCAAGAGACACATGCACTGTTCACCACCAGTACTGTTCCCTCCATTTGATGGTCTTGTATCAAAATGTGTATCTGGTAGCTTAGTTGGAACGCATATTCCTAGCACAACCCAGGTACTTACACTTCAAAAAACTGGATGGCTGGTTGATTCCACACAATATAACAAGGATGTCATCTATGAGCTTAGATATCAGGATTGTTGACCTAAGAATTTGGTGAAATCTGAGTGTAGCCAACAGATTTCATAAATTCATAATAATGCCGAACAGTGGAGTCCACTTCCTCAAATGCACACAGCAAAAGGTGGGTGGAGAATTTTGACAAAGCTTAGAAAGTACTCTTCACCATCTTTCTGTGTGCATCTTTACTGATGCATTATGTTGAAAATTCCATGGTGATAAAGATTGTCTGGCTTCAGACTGCCATGGTGACAATACTATTACCGATATTACTGTCGTTGCTGTGCGATCATATCCAGTCACAGGAAGAAGCTGCACTAGTCTTTGGGCCTGTGTGATGTCAGAGAAATTGCCAAGTCTCCTAGACTGCCATGGCAACGGTAGGTACAAGTAATGATAGCAACATTATTGTTGTGCATTCATTTGTAGCCACAGCAAGACACTGCACGAATCTTTCAGCCCATGTGGTGGTGTCCTTTGCCCTTAGTCTACAGACAGAAGTAGCCCAGAAGGAGACTATAATATACCAGAGTACCTTTACCATTCTGGTGGTAATCAAATCATTTTCAATAAATTTAAATTTTTCTCAAAATCAGTTGTTTGGAATATCTAAAGTTGTAGAAAATTTGTTTGACATTACTATTGACTGCCTGCCCTAAAAATTGGTGCTGTGGTGTGCGCAAGTAATGCAAAATTACTTGGCATGTAATCTATTTTGGGACTGTTCAAAGCTTGATTAAATTTCTCTGTGTAATAAAGTTATTCGTAAAGTCAGGCAAAGACGGCACCGGAACCCCTTGTTTGGTCACATAGGGGGACGAGATTTCAAAACGGGGCATGAAACTCAGTTTAGCAGCAAATTTGATGCTAAACTGAGTTTGCCCTACCCTTTCTTTTCCTGAACGCTTTCAACTAATCACTGCTGCTGCTATATGTACTGTAGCTGTAAATGTTCTCGAGCCTGGTGCATCTAATCCTGAGTCTTAATATTTCATACCCTTATTTAATAAAATTTCATGACTTTGCGGACAACAGCCAGGAGGGGATGAAGCATCAAATGAAGGGTACAACTCAGGCCCAACAGGGCATGACTTAAAGGATAACTCTATTGTATAAATCTTATGTTGTAATTGTGCCCTCAGAAAATGGTTGAAAGTAGAAAAACTTGGTGCATAATTTGTTGCAGGTTGTGTGGTGTCAAGGCTTTTTCCAGTATGTGAACAACCGTCTTTTTATTTCTCTGTGTACTTTTACGGATCTGCCCCAGGATAAGAACCCTTAGGGGGTCGTGGCAGGGGGAGATCCTCCTAATTTTCATATGCTCCCACTTTCCCATAAAAAGACAATTGTTTACACACCTGGAGGTTCCTGTACTTTTGGGGTTCTCCTGACCTTGGAGAACACCCTCAGGGTCACACCCTCAAGTGATATGATATATCTAAAGGTACTAGTTTGAACCCCGTGCCTAATGCACAGGTGTGTGTGTATTTGACAGTACATATTATAAAATTTTAGTCATTTTGCGGATGTAAGAGAGCATCCGAACTGAGAACAAAGCAATGAAGGTAATGCAATGGCAGCAACAGATCTGGAAGACGTCCTTTATTATATCAAAGAGATTCAAGCAACCTTCTTCTTTAGGTCAAAGTTTGTCCCTTGGCGGTTTGGAAGATGACTACCATAACCTGGGATGTGATGACTTTCAAATTTTTGGCCGTGCTCTTTTTCTTTTGTCATGGGGGACTCCTTGTCCCCATGCTACTGCTGCTTTTGACTTCAGTATTCACCATACAAACTTGGAGTACCTTGTAATTGGTAACACCTGCAGTAACTTAGCTTCTTCTTTCACACATCATTTGCACCACTAGCACCACCAGCACCAACAACAGCCACAAGAGCAATATCTTGCACTTGAGAAGCTTTATCAAGTGTAATTTGTAGGTCTAGGGGGCATGGAGGTCAGTGAAAGCAGTAGAATCATAGACAGCCATCCTCTGGAACAATCCATTTAGCTGCGGCATGCTAGTGGGACAACTTCAGGGAACTTTCTTTCATCTCTCGGTGGGTTGGGGTTGGATGTTGCAAACTCCATGTTGGCATTTTTCCAGTCAAGCAATGAGTTGGAAGGAATTCCAAGTTGTGGAGTGTCCAGGAGTGCTCATCAGATCTCAAAGGCCACCAGTGATTTGGTGCACACACCAAGCTTACAGGTGTATCATCATCAGCAGCATCTCCATGAGGTGCGTGCTAGCGTGCATCTACAAACATAGACAAACTCTTTGAATGGAGAGTTTGGAGAGTTTGTTTCACTACAACGGCATTGTGAAGCAAATGCTCGAAATGGTGGGTGGAAAGTCATTCCCTTGTCATCCTATGTGGTTCGAGTGCTTTTTGTTTAGGTGATGCAAGTTTCTAGTGCATTTCTGTCCTTGAACATGCCTTACAGGTGAGTTGATTACATTTCGTGGATGTAGGAAAAAGAAGACGAGTCAAAGAGATTGAAGCAGCAACGTTTGACAGAAGAGGTTAAGGCCAAAAGGCTTGCATATGAGTTAGCAAGGCAAGAGGAAGCAAGGATTCGAAAGGAGATTGAAGAAAAAAAGCTTGAGGAAGCAAGAGCTCTCCTTGTAGAAGCTGAGAAGCGGAAAGGCAAAAAAAGGCAAGAAGGTCATAGGAGATGCGGTGAGTTCCTTTTGTAGTTGGTTCAGTTTTTGATGGATGCTTATGATTGTAGGGCTTTGGCATGTGTGGCATTTCTTCCTATTCCTTTCTTCGCTATGCTGCGTTTGTATTCCACTTTTTTTCCGCTCCATTGGAGTAAACAGACCATGATAGGATGGATGGATGACCAGATGAATGGATGGATGGATAATGGGACAGATGAATGAAATGATGCTTCATGATGTCCTTTACTATATGTAATATGATATATATACACTTACTTTACCATGAACATTACACAAGATTGCGTCAGTGTAATTGAATTTTATTTACTCTTGAGAGCAAAACAATTATTCACACATTAATCATTATAAATGTAAATGTCAAAAATTTGTCAGGGTAAATGTAAATCATTTATATTTGGTTTTTTACTTAACGGGTATATGTATATTTACACCTACCCTCCCCACACCCAACTGATAGATTTACCTTATTTTTATTGAAATTTCATTATGTTCATGTCCTTTGCATACATGTCCTTCTTCATTTTGAAATGTGTCATATTTGTGTAAATAAGGTTTTTTTACCTTACATTTACCTTTTTTATTTGCAACATACATGTAAAAGATACATGATGAAATATTTGTGTAAATACAATAAATGTTCATCATTTACTTGGATTGATAATTTTTCAAATTTTTTATTTTCTTACTTAAAATTGGGATTAAAAAAAAATTATTTATTTTTACTTTAAGGTAGATATATTTTTTAAAAAAAAATTCATCAAAAACGTTCAATATCATGAAATTTTAATAAAAATCATGCGAAAATCATTAAAAAATATTTTAATGTAAAATTTGTGGATTTCAAAATGGAAAAATGACACAAAATTTTTAAATAAATAAAAAAAAAATTCATATAAATTTTGTGTATTTAACACGAACATTCACTTATGTCACTGATTTTTAAAAACAATTATTTAAATGTTTAAAATATTAAATATGTACAAATATTATTCATATTAATCACATCGTGGAATTCATGTGATCATTATATGAACTTATAAAAATTGAATTTTGCATAAAATTTGTACAAACTTATGAAATTTAATAAATTTGTGATGTTACCATTATCTTGTTAATCTATAATAGAATGAATATACCACCCAACACTAGTTTAGCACAACACTAGTACAAATAAGAAATGAAAACAAAGACAAGTAAAGTATGTAAGTCCCATTTGAATTCTAAAATTCAAATGTCTTATAATACTATGATGATAAGTAGGGTGTTCTTAGAAAGGTCTATTAGTCCAGGCCAAAAGTAGTGGCAGCCAATTTTAAGAATAGAACTTTCATGCAACCATTGAAAAGTTGCATCTTGGAATGGAGGGTCCTCCCTTTTTTTTTTTGCTTGAGTAGGTGAGGGATGGAGAGGCGGTTTATTCAAGTTGTGAGGAAAATGTGCAGTCCACTATTCACTTTCCATTTAGAAATGTATTTTTTCAATGTTCTTCTTAGTAAAAAATGTGGATATGTTTAATGAAAAATTGATATAGTGTCTACAAAATATATTGAAAGCTCCAAGGCAATAGTGAGACCAATAATATTTCCACGTTTTATTCACATCATGAAGCAAAGAGATGATTGAATTTTCCTGTTGTTAAACAAACGATTCCATGTTTGCACATGTTGGGGAGAAATTTCAAGATCTTCTAGATGGTCCCAAAGGGAAGATCAATCACAAGCAAAAGGAATAATATGTACTAATTTCATGTAACTATTTAAAACCCTTGCATAATTCCATTGCTGAGTAATCGAAGTGTTATATGAGAATTTTTTTGGAATCCTTAGTATGGTTATCCATGGCCCATTGCAAAAACAATTTCAAAAATATCTAAGTCATTTTCAAGCTTAATTATTTCATTTAAAAAAATAACTACTTCTTTTTTTATATTAACTTGTTAATAATTATCTCCCACTTTTCTTAATAAGTATTTCATTCTTTTTTTCCCCTTATCTACCAACATAGATATGAAAAAAACAAATTAACATGTGTGTTTTCATGTCCATGAAATGTACATTAATTTAAATTAAATTAAACATTGATACATTAAATAATGATGAATTATTGAAAACCATATGAAAACATTAAAATAAAATAAAATAGTTGATCGTCACTGGTAGTGCGCAGCAAGGGGGAGCTCAAATTTGTATAAAAAATTATATAATTTGGGGGGGGTTGCAAAAGCTAAGAAGTGAGGAAAGTAGCCACAGACTGCTCGAGTGCAAAGTTGGTGCTCTTGGAATTGTCGACGTCCCAATTCATGATTCCCGCAATCGACAACTGCTGGGCCGCAGCAATGAAGTCGCTGCCTTGCAATCCTCGACCGTTAACCTCCACGCTCGCAAGTAGCTTAGTTTGATCAAAGCTTGCGGAAACTGTGGTGAAGTCGTTCACATAGTCGCTCTGGGTGTTGAGACCGTCGGCATAAAACTGGTAGTTGACGTAGTCTATGGAAGAAGCGTAGTTGGAGAACAGGTCCGTGTATATGGACAAAGTGTTGCCAAATGGAGCGATAGACGCCACGCTGATGGTGCCGGCCGATTTCAAGCTAGAAATCAACTGGCCGATGCAAGTGGTGAAAGTAGCACTGCCTGAAGGGAAGTTCTCGTAATCGACGTCGACTCCATCCAGATTGTAAGTCGACACCAGGCTGCTGATCGATGACACCGCATTGTTGACCCATTCGGCAGTGCTTGCAGGATCGTACCAGTTGACCGGCTGACTGGGATTGCTATCGCTTATAAACTGAGTAGCGCCCGCTAGGCTCACCATGAGCTTGACGTTGGGATTCTGTTGTTTGAAGGCTAGGGCGGACGGACCATCCAGGCTTGTGGTCCAATACGGAGAGAAGATTCCGTTCTGCGGATTGCCTGATGCATCGGAGTCGATAGCGAAGGAGAGAGGGAAAATGAATTGCAGGGTAGGAAATGCAGATACGGTAGCTTGCAAATCGGAGAAATGCAGGCTAGTGTCACCAGAAGCGCCCATGTAGTCGATCAAGAGAGTGCCATGAGATTGCAGCAGTGAACGTCGACCGGGATATTGTCTAGAAGCTGCGACAACGTTACTATTTGCCACGATGGCCACGATCATAGCTATGAGAATTGCAGCTCCACTGAACTTCATAGTGGAGCAAGCGCGTGCCATCTTAGGTGCAGAACAAAGTAACTGGGTATCCAACAAGTGCAAGCTCGACACAATCTGATTACAACAAACTAAGTTTCAGAATGTAAAGCTGTAAACACCAAGAACAATCTATTCACGAATTCTGTGGAGAGTAATAAGAACTAGGAGAGCTATTCAGAGTACTTGGGTGAAGAGTGATGATCACTGAGTAAATTGGAGCAGCAGAGTCACAAGGATTAAGGTATATGTAAGGATCAATACTACAAGCAGAAACTCCTACGAATTGGTCATTCAGCTCAAGCCTTGGTTATCGTCGGTACGGGCACGCGGCAGGAATAGTCTCCTTCTAAGTAGTCAACCCAGCGCTGCACTATTCCTGCCGCGTGCCCGTACCGACGATAACCAAAAAGCAAAAAAACAAATTTAAAGGCGCTAAAATTAAGTGTTTTTTGAGGATTTTGAATAGCCAGAATATGAACAAATTTTAAAGATAAGTAGCCAGATTTCCATACATGGTTCAAGTACATAGGCAAAAATATAGAAGGATGTTTTAAAAAAATTACATTCGTATTTAGCTTAGTCAAATTTGGCTAAATCTTCCTATGGATGATCTCCACTTTGACGACATCACAAATTTGACCAAAAGAACATTGCTTAGAAGTTGATCCATTGCCTTTGTCAAGGCCAGCATCGAGAGTCTGAGATCACTGCCGCCTAGAAACTGCACTCCAACAAACATAAGTTAACTTAGCCCCACAACATTAAAAATGTGCACATAATTGTTTTGGAGGCAGGACTTTTTTTTTCCCCCCTGACTGCCCTTTTAACCATCAAAGATGTAGTTGGTGGTGCCTAGACACACATCTTCATGCTGCCCATAAAAGCTTTGTGTCTTGTTATGCACATTTTGGGCCTGTAGTGGGCACCAGGCGTCCATTACATGCCCAAAATGTACATAACAAGGGCCCAAAGTGTGTCTGGGCATCATCCATCTTTTTTGAGAAAAAGAATTAGTTGAGCCAAGGGCAGACAATGAAAAAGAAGAAGCATCGCCTTCAATAACAGCTAAGTGCGCATATAACACTGCGGGTTAGAGTGTTGGGGGCAAGTTACTTGTTTCATCAGATCATGATCATAGTAGGGACCAAATGGGCACCATGGAGTGTACTCTGCATAGAATCAAATTGACATGGTTGTCAATGGACCATCTTCACTCTTTTGGTGGTGCGATCAGTTTCCAATAATGTTTGACAGCTTTACATCTTGAGGGATGCACAACAAGTCCGTGATAGTGAAATGTGGCAGTAGTTGCAGAGGGGTTAGGCAATTATTTTGTTGATTCTGCCCATAGAGAAGACACCAGGTTTTGAGGATTAGAACTCTCAGGTCTACTTTTGGTTAGGGTAGAATCGCTCGTCACTGAACATGTGCGTATCATCAAACACTTTTCAATATTGTTCTAATTCCTTAGCCAAATTGAGTGATTTTTCTGTCATTGGATGCACAAGCTATAAAGCTACGAATATTCTTTGAGCGTGGGAAGTAAAGCAGCAATGCTCAAAATGTAGGAAGAGGCTGAGTGATAGTTTGCTTCAATTTTTTTGAAAAACTAGCTCTAGACCTCTCTCTAGTTCCAGCCTCATATCTTCCTCATTTTGAGTTTGTTTCAAGTAATTTAAAATTTGATGAGGGCGCCAAGTAAGGCTTTACAAACATTCTTTGTATTCTAGAGGCAAAGATGCAATGATCAAGGATCTTAAGTTCGAAATTCTATTATGTTTTAAGTCACTCATCACGAAACATTGAACCCCCTTAAACCAAACACCCCATATTTTACCCATTCCTTCACCAAATTGAAAAACATTTGCAGCATTGGAAGTGCTAAATGAAGGACTAAATTTTTTCCTGGAGCTTCAGAATCAAGGGAACACTGTGTGCGGATTCAACCTCATTTGAGTTCATAAGTGTTTGCTCACCGGCCTATCTACCCTAATAAAAGTCACATGACCTAACTGGATTTGGGTCTGATTTCTCGAACTGGTTCTAAAATAGGAATCAGATTTTTGGTTCCATTTATGTGTGGATTAGAACCAGAATCCAGGTTTTTGAAAATAATAATAAAAACATTACAACCAAGTACTAACTAGAGGTTGACCAGCAGTTAACCACTGGTTCCAATCTGGGTTACTGGGAACCAGACCAGAACCAGATCTAGTTTTCAGAACTATCCAACCAGAATTGAATTTTTTTGGGAGCTGAACCCAGAACCATATTCCATAAGGAATCATTAAGAAGGAGACTACACATTGCTGTAGGATGAATGGGCATAAAATATTGGCTCACTGGAGTACTATTTGTGTATATGTTGGATGGGGATGGTCCATAGAGGTGCATGCATTTAGATGAGAAATTTTGCATTATTTTTTGTTTGAAATTTGAACCTGCCACAAACTTGGGTAGAGCCATTACACTTAGGAGCTGCTTGTTTTTATTGGCTCTAGGTAAGGCAGAGATTGTGGTTCCATGTAATGCCTAAGGCTGAGGGATTACCAAAATAAGGGCTTGTGCAAGGCTATAGTTGAGTGGGGACCTGATTTTGATAATGCCTTTGTTGAGGGACATTACCAGATGTCTAAAGAAAGTTTTAAATCAATTTTTTGAAGGAAAATATATGAGAAGGGGAGGAACATGATGAGAAATGTAAGAGCCCACTTTAAAATGTAAGAATCTGCTCATGATCAGCAGCAAAACTATGGCCCCATGTTGCAGAGGAAATTTTATTTTGTACAATTGAGTTATCCTTTATAAAGTCTCCACCGTCTTTGGGACTGCTTTCACCCTCTATCCCCTCTTTCAGTGAAAGTAAGGAAACTTTATTAGAATCTTAGTATGAAAGACTGAAACTCAGCATTTAATGCACAAGGTTCGAGAGTAACTATAGGAGTTGTAAAGGTAGGAGCAGGGAGCATTAAAAATATAAGTAACAGCAATGGAGACACTCAAAAAAAAGGAAAGAGGAGATAAAACTCAGTTTGCGGCCAAACTTGTCGGGAACCGTAGTTTGGGTCCCAGTTATTTCGTTTTGTAAAATTTTCATTCCCAGTTACGCGTTTGAAGGCCTATTATGCCAAAACTGGCCGTTCTCACCGGACTTTATGGATAACTTTTTTATGTAACCAGAGCTAATGCTAAAATGTCTTTAGGAGCAAATGTTCAGCAGGTGTCATGTTGAGCTGTCAGTTCGTTTTTGTCAAACTTCACGCAGCATTCCCTATTTTAACTTTTGTCAGAAGTGGCAGTGCCATTATGCAATGAGACGCTTGCTACTTTTTTCCACATAGTTGGAGAATTGAAAATACGCCAAACTGTACTGAGCTCGTTGAACAAGTATGTCTATATAGTCTTCACAAGTTGGTTCGTTTTGTCAACAGGTGTGTCATTCTAGTCTTGACGAGTTGGTCCTCTTTGTGGGGGCCGAGTAGGAAATTGTAAACAAGTGCAATGAATTAAGCAGGAAATACACTACTCCAATCTTTTTGGTGTACCTAAATGATTTTTATACACTCTTTTAGTTATATTTGGAATTGAATTGAAACTGAGCCAATCAAATAAAAATCAAAGCACCCCAGCAGGAGAGAATACAAGGAACAAAATGGAAGGACCTATGTCCAAGAAGACAAAAGAACCACCTAAAAAGGTGAACTACAAGGGGAACATCAAATTCTTTTAACAGTAGCTCCCCCTCCAGTTGGGGAAACATTTTAGCTAATGCCAATATGCTTCTTGCAACTGGAGGGGGAACAACATTTTAATGTTAGGGAAACAACTTTATTAGGCTTATTTTCTTGATAATCATCTTCTTTGGACACAATTGAGTGTAAAATACATTAAGGTTTTTTAATAGCTTAATATTCATGGAAATTGGGGGGAAGGAGAATTGGGGTTTCGCCTTGGCAAACTAGTTCCATTTCATCAATTATTAAACATTGATGTGTTTTCTCATTGTTTTACTTTGCCAAGTTCCTTATTGTTTCTTATACCAAGTTCATTCAATGTTCCTTTCTTCATGGATGTTGAGTCAATTTTCTTAAGTTAATCCATTTAAAAATTCATCCATTGTTGGCACAACTTTTAGAACTCATCCATCATTGATCACCACGTCTCACTTAGGGAAGTTGGCCCAACTTCTTAGGATTCATCTATTATCACAAATCTTAATGATGTTGGGTTAGTTGTCACAAGTTCATCCACTTTCTCAATCCTAAGGAAAGACATATTTATTAGGGTTTATAAACTATATTACAAGAGAAATGTTTTAGTATGCACCAAGTTCGTCACATTCATCATTCGCTTGGTTTATGCATTATTCAATATTTTTAAACACAATGCATTCCCCAACAAAAAAGTTTAAATATGCTTGTTTCCCCCAAAATAGAAGCATGTTTTTTCATGTTTCTCTTCTCCTTTGCCCTTTTTACAATTTATATACATGAAAATTGAACCATGGCGTAATTATATGGAATAAAAAATGAGGTGTTACTAGGAACATCTTAGGGAACACATTGGGAATATACCCAAAAAAAAAATATCACCCCCCAAGCAAACCCCACTTTGAGGGAAGTGTGAGTCACCACTCACATTCCCAAAAATGGGACTTAGGAATCCTTCGGGATTCCTGAAAATTCAGAACGCAATTATAGGGGTCAAAACACCTTGCATTGATGTGTTCTCTATATCGTTGGAAAGGTTTTGAAGTGTAGATGTCCAAAATGGCCTCGCATGAGCCATTTGGACATATGCAACACAAGTTATAGTCGAAAGAAAGGCCGCAAGTCAAATTGACAATTTGACTCCCAACCACTAAAAGTCAGGAATCGACCCGATCCCGGTGCGTGCAGGTGAAGTGTGACACACCGTTGGAAAGCTCTCAAAGAGAGCTACAACTTTGCTTAGACCTCGTCCCAATCCGAGCTTGGGGTGAGAAGTTAGAAACATCCAAAGTCTTGGGAGTCGAAATCGAGACAGTTTCAAGACTCCACTTTGGGAGTCCTAGGAAAAAGTGCCATTCGGATGCAAGTGTGGTGGTGAGACGCAGAGAATACTATATGGGGGAAGGTGGTGGCTTCCCCCGAGTTTGGGTCGTGGTGAGTCAAGTGAGTCCAAGGTTGCCCGTGGTTTGTCCCAACACCAAAAGTGTTCCGAGTGAATACTAACCAACTTGTGGGTTGGTTTTGGATGGAAGATCGAATAATTAAATAGCTTGTCCCTCTGCCTAGTCTAATTTCAAAGCTTTTAGCACGCCCTTCTTACCCCTTTTAGTGCTGAGAGCGAGGAACGTGCCCTAAATCTTTCCCAATTCCACAATTTGAGTAAGTTAGTCCCAAGTTGGGACTAACCAAGGATTTAAGAGCGCATCATTTTCAATCTTGAAGAAAGACATATTTATTAGGGTTTATAAATTATATTGCAAGAAAAATGTTTTAGTATGCACCAAGTTCATCACATTCATCATTCGCTTGGTTTATGCATTGTTCAATATTTTTAAACATAATGCATTCCCCAACAAAAAAGCCTAAATATGCTTGCCTCCCCCAAAATAAAAACATGTTTTCTCATGTTTCTTTTCCCTTTTGCCCTTTTTACAATTTACATACATGAAAATTGAACCATGGCGAAACTATATGGGATAAGAAATGAGGTGCTACTAGGAACATCTTAGGGAACACATTGGGAATAGACCAAAAAAAAAAAAATCTCACCCCCAAGCAAACTCAAAAGAAAAAAACTAAACCCCTACAAGGCAATTAGTAATCTAGTTATCCCCACATTTGATACCCACTAGTTCTTAATGAGAAAACTGACCTTAAAACTAGCTAAATACCTAACCCTTTTTCATAATATGCACCCAACACTAAAAAATACATGGTAAAGGGATTTTCACCACTTAATCCAGTGCATTACATGTCCTTTGTTTCACACCAACATATTCAATTCCAAAGGGGTCCAATCAAAATAAAGTGAACACAAATTGTGGGTGTTTCTAGTTGTACCATGTATCATGCATATAAAAACTAAAAAAAAGATTTTAACAAATTGGTCATCTATTTTTATTATAAAAACCCAAAAACATATGTATGATATTCATATTTTCAAAAGTAAAGAAGCAAATAGCCTTGTTTATTTGATTGTGAATTCATAAACATGAATACTTTTTGGTTACTTTTAAAACTTACGGTCTTTACTTTTTGGGCACATAAAGATCATTGTATTTTTGAATGTCAATTTTAGAAAGTAGAAAATATATTTGTTAATACTTACTACATGTTTCTTCATTACAAAAAATGGACCTTGAAACTACTTGCATTTCAAAGTACCCTATTGAAACCTACTTTTACAACGAAAAATTTGCAAATTAGTGCACAATAATGGATAATATATATTTTTTATCATTCAATTAAAAATTCAATGTACAATTTTTTTTATAATGGAGTTTGTTGTTAGTTTACATTTATTTTTATTAAAGTTTGGGGTCCAAAAATGGTAATAGGAACTAGGATTGCTTGGTTAGGCAATTATTTATTTTGTAATTATTTTTGTCCTTTTCCTTATGTTATCTCTTTATTTTTTTCATTTGAAAATCTAGTAAGACATTAATGAAATTTATTTGGAACACATAGGGGAATGACACAATGTCATAGGTTAAATTCAAAAAAAAACTATTTTTTAAAGGTCAATTTAGTCAAGTTCCTTATATCATAATCGGGTGTAAATTATTCTATTGAGGTCAATACACATATCAAAAGATGCATTTTTTTAACAAAGTGATGTATGTAGCATAATATTTTCATGTGGTGGAAGGAGAGTGCAATTTGGGGCAAAATGCACTTCAACATATAATAATACTTATTAAATATCATGCAAAACCAGTCACATATATTTCACATTTCGAAATTATGATTTGCTTATTGTGTTTAACATTTTCCAGCAAAAAATGTTATAATCATTTTGAAATTAGAATCTAGACTGTTTTCCATCCAAAAAATTGCAAAAAGATGTTTAAGATAATATTTTCTGTCACCCTAAAGGACTCACCTGGCTTTTTTAATTTCTTGTGATACCCAATAGAGGTACCCATCATGTAAGAACTTTTTAAAAAACTGAAAAGTTCCCTTACTTTGCGGAGAAACTAGACACTTTATAATGATGCCCTGTTGCAACACTAGAAAAACAACAACAAGGCTTTACTGAGTATAAAGACCTACACCAATTTTTATTTTTAAAAAATTTCCCCATGATACTCAATGGAATCACCAAATAAAAATAAAAATAGAAATTGGCTGTTTCAAAAAACGAAATACTTGCATTTAAGTGGGCATTACATTTTTTTGAAATGCCTGCGCTTCACCAAAGAAAAATTTCACCTTGTGACACACCCTTAAAAAGGAGTCATATTATGATGACACCCCCAAATTGGACTATCATCTTTGCACTTCCAATGCACAAATGCAGAATACATTTCCACTCATGCAATTGCTTTAGAAAAAGAAAAGGTAAGGGAAAAACCCCAATATGCTTGCGATCCTTGTACCTCAAATTAATGGATCTATGTGACAGCAAATTAATTTGAGGTACAATGATCCCAAGCATAGGTATTTGGGGTTTGTGCTGTTACACTATTGTGACATCCTACCCATTTTTGAACTGGCAGCTTAGAGCAGCTCCACCCATACCCATTATTTGGGCCTCCAACACAACAGCAAATCTCACATCCAAAATGGGTCGCTTACCAACCATTTCCCATGCCCCACCCATAAACATGAAACTGGGACTGTCAAAGGTGCAAACTACTAATAGCAAACCGCCTGGATAGTCCGATCAAAGAATCTGGCTAATCAACAAATAGCAGGTGCCTTTAGCAAGCCTTCACATCCTGTGCAAAAATGCTGGCACAAAACCATTTTACTCCCACAAACTGGTATATTATTTAGTAGCTTATGCTTCATCCAAAACTTGCTGGCCTCACTAGAGCAGCTCCAGCGGTGCTCAGTATGCCTTTCACATCCAAGTTTAGTTATGTACTCTTGTGCAACCCCACCTATAAAACTGAAACCGGGACAGCAAATAGGTGGGACAGCAAATAGGTGGGGGACGTCTAATAGCAAGCCAGCTGGACGAATCATGATGATGGGCCAATCAGAAACATTGAGCAGCAGTTAGATCATATTTATTACACTCATTTCTGCAAGTGCACAGCAATACTGCTGCGCCATTTACCAGCCACAGCAACATGCGCAATTATGCGGAGCCAAAACCATTTCCAAACCGGCTTAAGTTAGATTTTCTTCATCCAATTTTACTGTGCAGGATCGCATACCCAGCACAGCTGAAGATGCTCTTAGAGAGGACATTATGACATTATCTTTTGCAGTCTATGCTGACAAGAAGTATGCCAACATGTACACGTAGCTACTCCAATTTCAGCTAGTTTCCAGCTCAAAAATGAAAGTTTAAAGAAGTTGGGAATTGAAGTCAAGGTGTGCAAGGTAATTGTTTAAAATCTGTTTTGGGGACATTTTGCACATTTCCATTTGAGGTTGAGATGGTAATGTCATTGTGGTGTGTCTCTGTTCAAGAGTTGCACATAATGATATTGTCTATGTTTTCCCCTCAACAATGGTACATTGTCTTTTACTGTTCACTTTTGCTTTGCATTCCTCCAGTTTCTACATGTGCTCCTTTAATCTTTATTCTACTCCTCTCCAATCTCTGCTTTGTGCTATGTTTTGCAGTGTTCATTTTGCTCTGCCATCCTCTAATTTCTACATTCCTTTAATCTATGCTCTACGCTCCTTTAATTTTGCACTCCTCTAATCCTTACTTTGCACTATTCATTTTGTTTGACAATCCTCTAAATTTTGTTATGTTCAACAACAATGTGCACCCTTTCTCCTCATGGTGATGGTATTTTGCGCTATTGATTTTTTCTTTATACTCCTCTAATTCCTTTATATTGTATGTCAGAGCTACTCATTCAATTTGTGCTCCAATTTGCTTAGTGTCCTTCAACCTTTGTTATTCTTGGGGGAATAGAAGGTGGGGATCGTGATTGACAATTGGTATTTTACCTATTTGGTTTTTGTGGTGATAACTTGGCATTGTTCATAGGAGCAAAAATCTTTGAATTTGAAGATTATAGTCTGCAATACTACACTTCGAATAAGCTTACCATTTGTTGATATCTTTCCACATATGCAACTTACCTTCACGATATATTGTAGTTTGAACAAAAGCTACACCAACAATGGTATCCACATGTGTAATGACCTTTTATTTTAATATGATGTTTACCAATTTTTTTCAATTTTGGTGTTGCAACCACTGTTGTGAAGATGTCCAATTTTCAGGGGAAAAATTGAAGGTTCAGGTTTAAGAGTTCTTGCGATTAGGACCCAAATTGACAACCTTTTGTTGGAACTAGCACAAAAACTGGACTATGAAATTAATCTTTCGAGAGATCTAAAATCGAAAAGCAAACTTTGAAAAAGCATTCTTGAAAATAGAATTAGGATCTTTAGGTAGGAAAGTTGATTTTTCAAAACCTAAATAAATAGGCTGAAGTTTATAGTTAAATATCAATTTTAATTAGTTGGTGTGTATATGGAATTGGGCCCAAAGGTTCTTGAATTTGAAAAATGTTCTAGAATCAAAAACTAAAGGATCTAAAAATTGGAAGAACCAAGCTCAAACCGCCCCCCCCCCCCCCCCCCCCCCCCCCCCCCACCCACACACAACAACAACAAATAAACAAAAACAAAACAAAAACAAAAAAACAAAA
>Ga0116227_10002882_pt1 | contig 38711 bp, 23 predicted proteins | sample S1TSphgellanicum_FD_89693 | JGI IMG/M metagenome (GOLD analysis project Ga0116227, IMG submission 89693) | Host-associated microbial communities from peat moss isolated from Minnesota, USA - S1T2_Fb - Sphagnum magellanicum MG | ecosystem: Host-associated > Plants > Peat moss > Unclassified...
AGTAAGCAATCTGCCAAAAGCAACCAAAACAATTTTTGGTGAATTGGTCGAAAACTTGAACTACGTACGTATGATGTGTTAATAAATGGTAAAGCAAATAATGACACAAAAACTAGTCCTATGCCAACTACACCCCTTGATTTATTAGATATATTTCGAAGAATTACATAAACTAATAAAAAATACCATTCTGGCATTATATGAGTTGGAGTTGACATGGGATTTGTGGGTATGTAGTTGTTAGGATGCCCAAAACATTAGGTGCATAAAAAATGAAAATAGAAAAAAAAATGGCAAAAACTACCCAACCTACTAAATCTTTTATGTAAAAATAGAGATAAAAAGCTATTTTATCCATAAAAGAATTGATACCCAATGAATTATTAGAACCATATTGATGCAATGTAGCAAGATGAAGAATAGTAACGCTAATTTATATAAAAGGGAGTAAGTAATGAAGGCTAAAAAAACGATTTAAGGTGGCATTGTCTACAGAGAAACCACCCTGAAGCCAAATTACTATAGTGTCTCCTATCTAATATATTAATTCAGCAAGTCAGTCAGTTAGTCAGTGACAGGGCTATACCCAACTAACAGCTGATGGACCTGGCACAAGTGTGAACAAGACCCAGATGATAGAGTCCAACTGTGGGCCATCTGGGTGGTCTTCTTGCAGTGCAAACATTTTCTTCTTGCTTTCCTCTCCTGCTTACGTCTCTTCTCCCTCTCTCATACAGTGATGGGAAAACATGCGTTCGTGCCCTATTGGGTACGATGGGAACATACTTTCTTTTCTTACGTGGCAAAACGGGCCATTCCAAGAAATAACTGACATAGTAATTTTGACGAGGAATTTCCCATAGTCATGACTTTCTGAAATGGTAGAATGTCGTTGAACTTTAGGGTTTCAGGGGTCGTCATCAGGGGTCATCGCTGCTTCAGTGCCGTGCCGTGCCTTGTAGGCACGGGTTACCACTAGTTACAAGTATTGCACTAGCTAAGCTTGTAATGACTGTAGCTCCCCAAAAACTCATTTGCTTTAAATTGTTTCGATGGGTGTTTCAAAAAAAAAATGAGATGCTTGTTTTGGTGAGCATTTGTTTTTTTTGAAAGGCCTCACATATTTTTTCTTCTTTATTTTTTGGATTTTTTCATCATGAAATACTTGCCATGTATCGTGTGAAAAAAAATAAAAATAAAAATCAGATTATGCTGAGTGAAGCTCTTGGCTATGGTCTTTACTAGAATTGAGCATGCAGTCAACCTCACCTGGCAAGAGCTGCTATTCCGATAAAGTGTGCAACATCAAGCTTGACCCCATAGCTTACCATAAACCCTAAACCCTAATTTTATTTATTTATTTATTTATTTGGTTTGGTTTTGGCCAAACCTTTCGAGGATTATTTCATGTTGAACATCAGTCCCAGGTATGGTATCCAGCTGATGCACAGAAATCACCATGCACAGAAATCTGGCGAGTAATATTTAATTTTGGTCTAAATATGGCAAGTGAGAATCTCAACCAAAACAAAATTTATTTTAGCACTTTTAATTTTTACTATGGCTTTTTGGCTATAGATAGCCAGCTAAAAAAGGCTGATTTGGAGTTTTGCCATTTCAGGCGGATCCATATCTTGAATGTGCGGTTGCGGAAAAACCCTAATTCCCTTCGACAAGGGAAACGCAGGACGAGCTTCTGTGGTTTTGCAGGGAGGGTTTTGTGCGTCCGCGCGCAAGCGAGAGCGAGAATTCGAACGTTCTGTCGATGGATTGCAGCAGCAGCTTGACTTGCAGAGAGCATCGGTCATCATGAGTGGGAAGGATCCGCACGACTGGCTGCGAAAGTCCACACCTTTCTCGCGCCTCATCAACCCGGAGCTTCATGCCAAGCCGAACTTGACGGTGGGTGCCATCGGAACCGGGATCTTCGTCTTCGTCATCGCTAACCTCGCGTACCAGAAGTACAGTTATGAGCGTAAGAATCGCGTCCATTCCAAAACCTCGCCACACCAAACCCTAGAACTCGTGCTTTCCGACGACGACGACGCTCCTCCAGCTTCCTGATAATAATACCGTTGGAGATCCACAAGCGGCTTCAGATTTGCTCTGATTTTTGGGAGGTGAGAGAGCTTTGTATACTACTGGATGGCTACAGAACTTCTGAAAATCATTGTCGTGATGTTATTGTTCATATTCAAAAAAAAAAAAAAAAAAACGAATCCTAGAGACACAAGGTTGTTTTGCTTAGGTTTTAGGGTTTGGGGTTTAGGATTCTACAAGTACTGTGGTTGGATTTCTTTCTTGACCCTCCTCCCTCTTTGGTGATTTTACAAAGAAAGTTCCTGTTGCAAAGAAGATTTTTTTGCATATACTGAAATGGTTTTCTGCATGGAAATTGGTTCAGAATTTTCTTTTTGGCTGGGAAAAAAAAGGAGAAAGCTTGGGAGATGGTTTTGACGTCTGGGTTACTGTGGAAAATTTCAATCTTTGTTCTTTTCTGTGTCTTGTCGAGATCAAAAGCAGACGAGAGCTCCAAATGTCATAGTAATAAATGTAAGTTCAACTCTGCTTTTGCTGATGGATGTTTGTGTCTTCACAATTCTCTTCACAAGGTAACCCTAGACATAGCAGATTTTAGGTCAGAAGTTTGGATGAGGGAATTATGAGCTTGTCCTTTGTCTACTTTTTGGATCTCCAATGGGTAACAAAGCTGGGAGGTCACAGTAATAGAAAAAAAATTAAGCCACTTTTGGTGTTGTAAAGTGTTTCTAATCTTCTTTTTGTTTGTGTTTCTTGTCTAATCTTTCTTGCTCTGGCTTTCTTAATCATATGTAAGAAGAGATTTCTTGATTCAAATGAGAGTTTAGTTTCTTGTCTAATCTTGTGTTTGGCCAGCTCCTCGTGTGGTGAGACATTTGGGTGAGCTGGTGCAAGAGAACTATGGGCGGCCTGGATTGTCACACATTTTTGTTGCTGGGGCTAATGATGATGGCATGAAAGAGGTGATTATTTCCTCTTTCTCTTTCTGTTCACTTCCAGTTTCAAGTCCAGGGTTTGTGGGAGAGCAATCAGTGAAATTGGAGTGATGCAGTTGCTTTGGAGAAAACAGATCTGTCCAATGTCTTTGCTAAATTCAAGAATATAGACTTTCTGGAATCCATGAGAAGAAAAATTAATACTGATTGGGCAGTCTGTGTCACTCCAGTGTTGAGTGAAAATGGTGAACTCCCGGACCCAGTATTTGGGTAGTTGATTGAGAGTTGTTGTGTTATAGGTGGTGCATTTGATACTGTAGCTGTGGGCATTTCTCACAATATGCAACTGCAGATTGAGGTATGGATGGCTACATATGCACCAGGGTCAGGGACACCAATTCATCGGCACAATTGTGAGGAAGTTTTTATTGTTTTGATGGGTGGTGGCACCCTCTTTTTGGCTCCTGCATCCAATGCCTCCTTTCCTGGGAGGCCTCAGATGTTTGCTATATACCCAAATTCCACGTTTATAGTTCCTGTGGACTCAGTGCACCAGGTGCTATGACCTACCCTACATTGACAGAAAAAAATGTTGTGCAAAGTTTTGCTCCATATTCAGACTATGCAGTTGTGTAATGGGCAGTTTGTCTGCTATCTGATAATGAAGGCCCAGCATCTGCTCTGTTGCTAGTCAAGAAAATGAACAAGGTCAAAGAAGGCCAAAACATATAATACGATTGAGGAACAATGATTTCTCAGGCGGTCTCTTATGAGAATGTGGGAGATAGTAATGATGAAAAGTCTAGAGGGGAAATCAGCAGCTAGTGACTGACAAATCTATAAACAACAGCATATAACTCACAAGGAATGCCATTCTTGCTGTTCTTTGGTGACCTTGCATTGAATACTGTTCTATCTGGTGGTGGGTCTCTTTAGTAGCTTGTCAAAGTCTCAATACTAGTGTGGCCTTATGAACTTGATTGTAATGCAGTTTGTGACAGGCTTGTGTATGCCATCATAACTGCAGGTCTTGGTTGTTAATTAGTCTTTTGTCGCCAAATATGAAAGCTGTATTCCTCTTGGATGTGCACAGGTGCGTAACACAATGGGTTCAGAGGATTTGCAGGTGGTTATTGTTATATCCCGGCCTCCCATGAAAGCGTAAGGCAGCTCCTTCCAACCTCTATAACTGAACAGCCAAATACAACACCATGAAAGTATCATTTCATTTTTTTCTCAGAGCTATCAAATTGATTTCCTATGTCTTTTGGTAGCAGATTGTGCAAAGCAAAAATGAAGAAAAAGATCCTGCACTTGGTTTCACAAGCTTTTTCCAGATTTGTATTTATGGGTTCTGAAATGTGGACAGTACTTACTTGCAGGTATGTATATAAGGATTGGACTACAACCCACGATGAAGCTGTGTACCACTTTCCCTATTTTGAGAAGAAGCTTCCTGCTACATCCTACCCTATTTCAGAAACTGATAGTGCAATACCAATCACATCAAGAATGGATGATCTGCAAGAACTGGTTATTGATGTGGATCAGACATACTCTGATGAGTTGAGGTGATTGATAGTGGAGGAAACCAGTAATGGATGATATTGGATATGACCAATTCATTTGTCTGATGTAGATGGAAACCTTTTTGTACAGTAGATGGAGGTCTGGTTCAATTCAGTGCGTATGATCTCAGATCAAAGTTGTCTATTGCAAAGAAACTCTATAAATGACAGTTTGCATTAAGTCTACATGAAATTGTATATCCTTGTGAATAAACTACAATTCCAGCTTCAAGGTGTCATCTATAAGGTCACACCCCTCTGTTAACATTTTTCATGATGTTATGCATATAGATGTGGTTTGTTGTTTTGCAATCCTAGAAACAATGTTAATAGAGAGGGGAGGTGCCGAAGGCTTTTCCTTGAAAATTGTATTTTAATTGTAGTTGTGGTTCTATCAGTTTGGGCCACTCTTTGGTAAAGAACTACTGTGTGTATGGATTATTTTGGCCTGTAATTGTGGCGCCAGGAAGTGTTGATTTGCTTGACTACTTTGGTTTCTGGGTTGGAAAATTTGGATTTATATTGTTTAATGGATCAGAGAAATCTGCTGTTATCAGTAGTTAGTAAAGGAAGTATTGTGGAAGTCACATGATTGTGAATAATATCGCTTCAGGAGTTAGTAAAGGAAGTATTTTGGAAGTCATGCAATTGTGAAATGTATTGCTTGAGCAGTTAGTAAAGGAAGTATTGTGGAAGTCACACAATTGCTTCAGGGACAAATACTTGTACTGATGGAGGATTCTTTCTTCACATGAATGCAGCAGGGGCAATTGATCTGACAGGATCACTGCCATCAGTCTTCTTGTTCAGTTCATATCTCAACATGACCTGGATGAGGGTGCTATCACCCTGAAAATGGGTCATGGTTAGGAAGCCATCATAGTTAAAGTCCAGTGTTTTGACATTTGGTATCCAACCCATTAGCAGTGAGGACTTAATACTCCTCGAAAGTAAGCATTCTGTGAAGAGAACTAGTAAAACATGTGCTATTCTCTGTCATGCTTGCTGTATGGCCACACTGGCAGGATTGTCCAATTTCCCCAGGTGGGTGGTGCAAGGTTTCTTCTTGGAAGTCTGTGATTGCCATCTCTAGAGGGATAGGTAATCACACCAGGTCAATCACAGACAGGTTTGAAGCAGAATCTGGGATGGATTTGGTCTCAGGTTTTATGGTCAGCAGCAGCGACAACAACAGCAATTGAAGTAAATTTCCTTCGCGAACTTCACTGAGATACAGATCTGGCTGTGTGTTGTGTCAGGTTTTATTTTGGTCATTACAACAATAACAGCACCAACTACGGCAATGTTTTTTTTTGGGGGGTGTTTTCCTCCCCTTTTTCCTGAACTGTACTAAGATGCAAATCTTGTCGTGTGTTGTATGTCTTTGACATAGAGTCCAAGGATAAATGCACGGAGAAGGTGGAGATGGTGGCTCAGACATTACGCAATTGTGGTGGTCAGCCCAATCCAGCACCACCTTCAACAGACTGCAGTTTCCAAAAGTGTTCAAGGCCAAAATGACAGAGAGGTCTTAAAAAAAAGGTTTCCTGCCCATTTCCTGAGAGAGAAGATGAATGCCAGAAAAAAAAAAAAGGCATGGGAGCTCCCAAAGGAATTCTGGGTCAGAGAAGAAGACCATATCCCCAAATCTCTGCGACTCCAACTTTCTGCATATTTACAGGTATTGATGACTTCATCCACTATTCCCCCCACATCAATCAACAGAAATTGTAGCCCGACATCTTGACCTGAAAATTTATTTTCACCTGACAATTTTTCAGTGAAGCAGATGGGCAGGCAGATTGTATTGCACTGTAGATAACAATATCGCGCTACCCAGGAAACGGATTCTGTAAACCCACATCTGCCAGTGCACCATCTGCTGGAAACCAATTATGACTCAGTTGTGGATGAGTTTACCTTGGTAATCTATTGCACCTACCTATCGTGTATACCATCTATGGTCCTGGCGTTGGGTCCTTTGTAAAATTTTCATACCAGCCTGGTAGGGTCTTTGATATCAACGTACAATTCCAGCGCAAGCTTGTATAGTACAATGCTGATACCATCCCACTTCACCCTCACACAACTTGGTGGGGACTTTGGTCCAGTGCTTCTGCAAAAATTCCACGTTGGGGGCAAAATGGAAACCCTGAACCCTAAAAAAAATGAACCCTAAACCTTTCGCCCACATAATGAAACACTGACTTTTTATTGAAAAACAGATTTGGATGTTCCTGTCGACTGGTCAGCAGGATCTTGTGTTGTAAGGGTGGGGTGTTCCCAACCGATGGAGAACACACGAGTATGGGAACCTCCACATACCTTAAACAAAATAATCTCATCTTTTTCTTTCCTCCATTCTTTCCTTCTTGTTTTTTTTGAATTTTCCTGATCTGTACCTTTCCTCCTTGTATTTCTGAAATTTCCTGATTTGTCCCATCAAAAAATCTTTCCACAGGAACATGGGGATGTAGAAATATAGCAAGATCTCCCCCACCACATAACTCCCTAAGGATCTTCTGCTAGGGGAGATCCCTCAAAATACAAAGAGATATAAAAAGAGAAGTTTTTACGATTTTGTAAGTGTCATACACGATGTTGTTTGGTGTGAGAAGTGACAAAATTATACACTTGGACAATTTTTGGCCATTCTTTATGTATCAAGGTAGAAGAAATTATCAACAGCAGGAGTTTTGAGTTCAAATCCTGAGTTTAGGAAGGCCTAAGAAATTTGTTTTTTTAACTCAACCCATCATCATCTCTTTGAGGATTATTCAATACTGAACTGCTTGACAGGTACAGGAGTTGTTCTTCTTGGAATTAAGTGTATTATGTACCTCCTTGCGGATCACTCAAATCCAAGTGGATACGATATGATACGGTAGTCATTTTGCTTGGATCTATGGGATGATCACATGGTGTTGCTCACAGCTGGAATTTTTGGTCTCCTAAGATAAGTCAGGACAAACAAAGAGTTAAAAAAACCCTTCAGGATATGTAAGAAAAAAGAGTGGGAGTAGGATGTTGGTCAGACATGTGTGCACCTGACTTGAGTTTTCCCTTGCTTATATAAGGTACAGGACCACCAACTGTAGCTTACCTGTACACCTTGAAATGTAAGGGATACAAGATTATGTGACCCAGTACTTAGTGCCCACCTGGGTTTTAAAAAAATAAAAAAATAAAAAAATTTTATTTATTTAATTTTTCCAATTTTGTGATGTAGCCAAACTGGCTATCATCCACAAGAAGTTGTAGCCTAATTTGGCTGTAGACCAGATATGAAAGTAAACAAAATTCTAAGAATCTTTTTATATATTTTGGCCACCCTGCTGGAACCTGTTGTAGAACTTATCTGGCATTTAAAATTTTTTTTTTGAAATCTGGCGAATTAGGGCCATTCAAAAAACCAAAAATCCCTTGTTTGTGTCAAGGTCACTATTTCAGGTAAACCCTAAACCCTAAACCTAAACCCTAAACCTAAAACTAGGACTCCAAACAGATGGGAGACTTCTAATAGCACCTGTTTGCAGTCCCAGTTTTAATTTATGATTGACCAATCAGCAAAAGGGATCGACATTCAGATCATGTTTATTACACTCTTCTCTGGTCGGTGTTAGCCTTTGCTGTGTCCTTTACCAGCCTCAGCAAACAATGCAACATTGGGGGGCCAAAAACCATTTTGTTGAGGCAAACCAACATGTTCTAACTTTTCTTCATGCAACTGTAATTCACAGGGTAACATATAAAGCACCGGTGAAGTTGCTCTTAGTATTATTATTGACAAACTGGTAGCGAATGTTAAGTGGTTAGTATGTAGTCAGGTAAGTAAATAAGGCACTCAGTGACCTACTAACTAGTTAAATGCATAGTGGATGGTGAGTACATAGTTGACCACTGTGGTTAGCTATGGGATAGGAATAGGATGAATTTGTTTTTCTGTCCACACAGAATTCATCCATCTTGGTGCGCTGATGATGATGCGCTGGTTCACTTTGGTCGGCTGGTTGTACTCTGTACCTTCTAATCACCATAAAGGCCATTTATAAGTTAAAAGCTGACATAAGTCACATGCTTAAGTAAGAAACTTTAAAAAAACAAAGCACTTGGTGTGTTGCCCATCACCTTGACAAAGAAAATGGGCCATGGGTAAGTAAGAAATCTGCCATGCCTCACAAGTGGAGAGGGGCCACAGCTGCTTCTATTAAACATTATACATATACATATTTATACTGCACAAATGTTTGAGGCAGAGCTGCTTTTCTGTCCATTCGGTGGCACTCAGAAAAGCTCTAGCAAACGTATTTGCAGCTCCAAGTAGGTTCTTCCTACCTTGTTTGGTACAGCCTAGTAGGTCCTTATATACCAGTACTCATAACCGGGCTTATACCCGAAGTGACCTGTTCTACCAGTGTTTGGGCAGTTATAAAAAAACAGGAACAGATCCCTGGTGGTTATCAGGGGCAGTTTTTTAAAAAAAATCAAAGAACCAGTTCTGATATATATATATAACTATGGTTTTCAAATTTTGAAAAAAACTGAATAACTGCCTATAAAACAGATGGTTTTTGGCCAGTTTTTTTTTTTACACTGGTTCTTTCATGAAAGCTGCTAGTTCTTTGAGGTTTATTTAAATTAAAAAAACAAAGGTTCTTTGATTCTGATTTTTAAAAAAAACCCAGAATCAATGGTTCTCTGATTATCAAATATTTTACTACCTATGGAATCGATGAATATAAACAAAATCAAATACCCCACCCAACACTACTATGTACAAGACCAACACTGGTTTTTGACATCACTAAAATAGAAAGTTGGGTTTACAACTAACATAACCATTTTCACCTCTGTCAATTTTGTCATCTCATGATACCCATTTTGCAAATCAAATGTAAAATAACTCTTCATTAAATAGTGTACTACAAGGGTAGTAACAAGTCTGTTGAATAATCCATTAATTTCCAACACTCCATGTTCAAAAATAGAATATTCTTGACTGGTCAAAAGATTAAATTTTTTTTTCCCCCCTCCTTCACCAAATGTTTCTCTTTGAAAAAATAAATATATTTGAAAATTTCAAACATTTCTACTAATAACATAATTAGCGTGGAAGCTGCCAAGGTACAACAAAATCAGAAAGTTTGTCAATCACATTCACTAGTTCTTGTTGTTTTTGTTTTCTTTGTGATAGATAAATTCTGGAGACAAACCTCACCCCTAACCACCAGGGTAGCTCACAGTCCTCACAGTGCATGAGAAGAAGGGATACACAGCTGTGGAATTTGAACTTCCAACCACCAGCTCTGCAAGCTCACTCTTAGCCACTAGGGTAGCTGAATGTCCTCAATTAACTCATCACATTGTGTGTCACCATATTGAGACATGCAGGCGACCCTGCCAAGTTGATGATTGACCAGCTCCTTCTCTGAGTAACTGATTCTGCAGGTATCATGTTAACTCGGGTGTATGATTTTCTATCATATTCTCTTTGGGTTTTCTTCATTTTGCAAATTAATCACTCCCTTTTTGAAACTGTAGAATTCAGGAATGTTAATTGTACATAGGGTACTGCCCTTGGAGGGGGTGGCATTCCCAAAAGAAGCACCCACCCAAGGTGAAGTCCAGAGACCCTTATTGCATGGGTGCCTCACTCTTAGTGCGTTACCATCTCTTGTAAAGCACTTGCAGAAAGTAGAATAATTTTTTTTCTCAGATTGGGTGATAGGTATGGATCAGGTGTAAGGGACAAATGTGAAATGCCTGCGGAGTGGGCATTACAGTTTTCAAAATGTCCTGCCCTTTGTCAAGGAGAAATTCTGCTGGATAAGCTGCCCTCCAGATACACTAGAAATTTTCTGCTGGTGCTTTACAAGATTGAAAATTGCTTTGACTGACAACCAACTGTGACCTGAAAGGAAGTGAACTGGATATCATAGTGTGAACGCAAGGAGTTTTTAGGTTTTCATTTTTAGCTTCAGTTATTGTCAACTTTTTGTGTAGCGATGGTGAAAAGTGTTATGTCGTTATTCGTTTTCTCCAGGATAGCCATAACCATAACAACTTCAAAAAAGCATGTGAGGGAGGGTAGGAGGATTTGTTTATTTGTGTGTAATGCAGAGCTTATCAGTCCAAAGCTACAGATGGTTTTAAATGGAGCGGCATTGAATGGGGTTCGGGAACTTGGATGGTGCAAGGCAGGATAAAAGACTAGATTTGGAAGCAATGTAGCAACTAAGTGTTTTTTTGCAAAATTAGTTCCAGGAGATAGCAAGTTCTTGTCTAGGTTGGTAGTTGCTAAAATTGTTTCCGTTGCACCAGTAACTACTTAGTGGCAGGCATGTAGTGTAGGTAGCAATGTTTTCTATCAGAGGTTGATGCCAAGGCTTGATGACAAATTGAGGAAGTCTGAGCTATAGTTAAATGGGCATTTACAGTTGATTCATTTCTGCATGAGTGAAAGCAAATTTATCGAATTCCTTTCAATCTATGTGATGGGCCGGGTGTTTAAGTGAACATTAGAAACCTCAGTTGGGGTATCCTTGAGTTGGACAAAATGGGTGAATTGAGAAATAAATTTGGGAAGTTCATAAAGATGCATTTGTATCCTAAATCTACACCAACATCTACCATACCTAAGTGGTTCTAACTAGATGAACCTGCTGAATATCATTGGCACCAAGGTTCAAACATAGGGTTTAGGGATTTTAGAGGTGAAAGATGGGGTATCCTTGAGTTGGACAAAATGGGTGAATTGAGAAATAAATTTGGGAAGTTCATAAAGATGCATTTGTATCCTAAATCTACACCAACATCTACCATACTTAAGTGGTTCTAGCTAGATGAACCTGGTGAATATCATTGGCACCAAGGTTCAAACATAGGGTTTAGGGATTTTAGAGGTGAAGTCTTTCAATTGGGGAGTTGGGGTGTTCTTTTGCATCATTTCATAATAAGGGATGGGTTAGCAACTCAACTAGACTAAATGAACACTTAGAATTCTAACTTCAATGTTATACCTCTATAGATTTAGACATTATCATGTCTTTGGATGATCTTGTTTATGAAGTATTAGGTGGCCTCAGTTATAATGAGATAGGGCAAGCATCAAAATTGTGCCATTTGGGAACCAACACATTAGACTTTTGGAATTCATTCTATCAATTTTACAATAAAACAAATTATTAGTATTTCTTTGTATGTCTTTTTCGTGATGCATATAGTTGGAACCATTAGCATTTGTATTTCTATAGATAGTGCTTGTGTTGAGAATCATTTCTATACAAGAGTTTTTTTGTCACCTTTCTTTTGGTTACACAACCTCCAAATTGCACATTTTACATATACGAATTCTTGGTCAATTTGTTCATATGCACATGTACATGAACATGGCATCAGTATGTGAGGAGGGGAGAGGAAGAGACAATAATTGTGTTGTGAAGGTATCTAAAATGGCACCAAATCCTCAATGGTTATTAATGTGATTCTCAATTTCTGTTATATTCAAAGAATTAGGGAAGTACTTTTGATATTTCAAAAAATAAAAAATAATGAAACCTAGAAAACTAGGGTTATTTGCCAATTCATTCATGAAAATCAATGTTTCTTTGAGTTTTTGAAATAACAAGAATGAAGGGTTCTTCAATCTCGATTTTGTTCCCCCCCCATACTAGCTCCTTGTGATATCTTTTTATCTCTCAAACTCTTATGCTGTCAAACTTTTTGCACCATCTAATTCCTAACTTTTAAATATTTGCACATTCCATGACAAGAAGTTAGCTTGAAGTCTTTTGGACCCATCCAAACTTGATTTGCTAATTAAATCTAGATCCATTAAAGCCCAACTAGGACATTGTTTAAATGTAAACTTTTTGAAGTCTAGGGCCTTGATGCCCATTACTTCAATGTGGTTCATGGCCCAATTGCATAAAGTCATTCTTGACACAACTTCATTTATCATTAGTAATTAAATAATTATTAGGATGCCTTTCTAAGTGAATTAAATTAGAATATTATTTCTAGTAACTAATATTACTTTTATTAGAATTCTTTTTAGAATTAATTTATGATTATTCTATCCCATGAAGGTAGTTCATTATACTAGTAGTAATATCGTTAGATTTAAACACTTCCATTCTAGAACTCTCCTAAGATTGTTTTGTCATCTTACGATAACTACCATTTAGTGATGGTTCTATCGTCTCCTAACGCCCATGGTGTTTAACCAACATAGGATAATTTTCTTCTATTAACATCGATGTCTATAGTACTATATTCTAAGGAGGAGGATGAAGGTGATGTTAACACACCATTGGAAACTTAGGCTGCAAGAGGCAAAAGATTTTTGGGAATGCGTTCTCGCTAGACACCCATTGATCTAGATGAGGAGATGGAAGACATTGAAGAAGTTGGTGGGATGACTACCCAACCAAAAACCTCCCATCAACTAGAAATTTCACTAACTCTCGTACCAACTTTATGATTTTGGAACTTAGGGCAATTTCATCCTAGAAATCTAATACCTTCACTAGGAAAGTGCACTCTGGCTAATTGATCATCAGAAGTGTCAAGTTAGAAGAATAAAAGTAGAACGTGGAGTCCAAGTTCGGTTTGGCCTATGTAGGTTTATGGTGCAAGACTTGGACACTAGAATTGAATCCCACACCTGAAGGTACTAAAACACCTACAACCCTCTTTAGTTAATTACACCATCACCTAGATTGAAAAATAATTTCAGTAGGGGATATATTGAAATTAAATATTCCATAGGAATTTTTTTTGATGGCATTTTGCCACACAATTTAGGAGAGGCAGCCGAAGATTGTCACCCCCCCTAACATTTCCTTTTTGGTACGAGGTGGACCTTTTCCACCCCTTATCGAAATCGAAACAATAATGGCTCCTTTAGTTATGTCTTCATTATAATCTTTGGAGGACCATTTACTCCATTCTAGAGACTTTGCCCAAATTGTGGGCAACATATCAAAGGCTTTTCAATTGGCCACAACCAAAAAGATGTTGTAGAAGAGATGTTGTAAAAGAGCCTATAAGAGGTAACCAATCTAAAAGGTCATTTGAAGCAATTGTAGACTACCAACCAACAAGATGCTTTGACCATCCAACATCTGTAGACTAAGCTGCAAAATTTGGAAGGCATGAATAAAAGAGTTCAAGAGTTGGAAACTGAAAATTCTAACTACCAGAATGAGTTATTAGAAGTCCACAAATGGTTTACTAAAATTGGTAAGACTTTGGGCTCCATTGATTCGGAACGAGCTATGTTGAAGCAAATTTTTGAATAAGAGCAAGTTGATTGGAAGGTCGTTGAGCAATCTTTGAGCTTAACCGAAAAGTAACTCAAAGTAACAAAGGTGAAGGTGGACCAACTAGAGAGCTAGAACAAAGCATTTATTGAAAAAATGCAAAAGCAACAATTGGAGTTGTAATGGTCTACTGAAAAAATCCAGTTGTTGTGGCAAGATGTGGTGGAGATGAAGCAAAATTTGAGCATGGTTCTAGAGAAACTCGAAGCCTTAAAGATGGAGATGAGGAGATTATGATAGAGGGTTGAACTTGCCTATCTTTACCACAACCAGATGGAGGAGTTCAATAACCTCAAGATGGAATATGCTTTTATGAAGGCATAACTCTTCATTTATCAACAAAGTAGCAAGTTGAACCAAGCACAACAATGGGAACTACTCAAGGAACAAGTAGGTGAGCTCATTCAAAAGGTGTTTGAGTCCTACTGAAAGGATGAAGAATTGTACCAACTACACTTGGAGACTTATTGAAAGGTAATGCCTTACTTGGTTATGCTTCCTTTCGATTTTAACAAAACGTAAGTTTAGTTTGGATTTATATCCGAATTCGGCACCCATAGGACTGAGGAGCAAAATGAAGGTGGGGAGATGGAGATGGATTTGGTTGTTGCATCAAAATTTCATCCTATCGAATTGGGCATGGTTTTCGGTATTGGAACTATTTCTGGTGCTATTGACATTTTTGGCAGAGCAAAAGGGGCTATACTAGTTCAAGCCCCTGCCCCTAAAAAAATTAAAACACATTATGATGGCACGATTGATTTGACACTTTTTAATACAAGAGTGAAAGACGGACTTAAGGCTCTAGTGGTTGGAGTTGGTATGGAGGGCAATGCTTCTATTTCAGTACAACCATAATCAGTTGTTGTCCCTATTACTACTGCACCAAGTTCTTCTACCACACTTGTAGATGTAGGATTAGATGTTAGGAAAGAAATTGTAGATGTAACGAGGGTAATGATTATGGAAGCATAATGTAAAGAGTATAGATTGTAATTATGAGGATGTAATCCAAATTAGAAAGGGGGCTGATGTTGAAGGTAGATTTTATCGAAATTGGATTTGTACCAGAGTTTTACCAAAACTAAATTTTCCTTATTGGAACTCATTTACCAAATTTGTTTCTACTAAAAACCTTGTTATTGAAATCGATTTTTATTACCAATTCAAATTATGTTATATTTAGGACCAATTTTTTTGGGGGTTGGGCTAACTACTTGTTCCACCATGTCCGACTTTGTTTTTTGGAAGTACTTAAGGCTCTATACCTTTGAAAAGTATAATAGGGCAATATTTTTTTGAATAAAATTAATTTTTTCCCACTATATTTTTTTACATTGAATTCTATGTGTTGATTACCCTTTCTATGTTCTGAGTATTCTAACTTTTTGTATGCAAGGTCTTTTTTTTTGTATTTCCTTCAAATTTGTTTCAGTAAAAAGTTTACAAGGTTGTCCTACTAAGATTTGACAGTCCTTTTTGTGTTGAAGCTTTTCGCTTACCTAAGGAGAGTAAGAAGATTAAATCTTCTACTCCCTTATTTTGTTCCTTTCAAAACCCAGTAGTTCATCAAGTGGCCTTAACAAATTGCTACCATTCGCAAATGTGGTTGCAATCTTAAAAACCATTATGACTACATTTCTATGACTATGATATATGTATATATATATAGACAAATTCTATGTTGCCACATATCAATATGAATTTAATTTAAGATTTTACTTTTCAATTACTAGGTGTCACATGGCAACCTAGAGTTAAATATTGAATTACTTGACTTAATTACATGATGCCATGTGGCATGGAAGGTAGGTCATCTAAACTAGGGCACCTAGATTAAACCACCTAGGTTAAGGTGATATAGATGAAGCCACCTAGGTTAAAAATAAACCTAGGCCATGCAACCTATGTTAGAACCCCTAAGTGTGATTAGGTTGTAACTGAAAGCTAGAACCCTTCACCTCTACTTTGAGATTCAAGTTGTCAACCATTGCACCATAATTTTGTTTTGTAATAACATTAATTGTCACAAAATTATAAACACAAGTTTTAAAATACTAGGTTAACTTAAGCCATCCTAGGTTGACTAAAGTGACCTTTGTTAATTTAAGCTACCAAAGTTTAGCCTATGCTAAGCCTAGTTTATTTAGGCTAAATTACATTTAAATAGGTTAAACTAGGTCAAACTAATATAAATTAGGCTAAACTAGAATAAATTAGGTTAAACTTGACTAAATTAAGATAAACTTGGTTAAATTAAATTATTTTGGATGAATTTTTAAAAATTTAGTTAAACTAAGATATTTGGTTAAACTTGGAGCCCTAAATTAAGTTAAATTAGTATAGTTGGCTAAACTTGCTTAAATTAGGTTAAACAAAGTTAGTTTGGTTAAACTTTAGGTTATTTTGGCTAATATTTGTTAAAGTAAATTAAATTGGTTTTTTTGGGTTAAATTTGATTAAATTAGGTTAAAGAAGGGTACTTTGGTTAAATTAATTTAAACTAGGTTACTTTGGTTAAACTTTTCAAAACTAGGTTAAATTATACTTTTAAAATTAAACTTGGTTGAACTTAATTAAATTGATGTAAATAAGGCTAAACTAGACCATTGAAAATAAATTAGGCTAAATTAGACTAATTTTGGTTCAATAAAGCTAATGTTGCTAAACTTGGCTAAACAAATATCAATTTAGTTACATTTGGTTAAAGTAAGTTTGACATGATTAAACAAGGTTAAACTTCATTAAACTAATATAAATTTCATTAACCTTAGCTAAACTTGGCTAACTTGATTAAAATATGTTAAACTTGATTAAACTTGGTGAAATTAAAATAAATTTGGTTAACCTAAGGTATTTAGGTAAATGTAATTTAAATTTGACCAAATTTGATTACATTTGGCTTAACTAAATGAATTTTTTTTGAACCTCATTAAATTAAGTGAACATGATTAAATTATTGTCAATTAAACTTGGTTAAACTAAAATTGATTAAACTTGGTGAAATTTGGTTAATTTAAGCTAATTAGGCTATGGGAGTTACATTATGCCAAATTAAAATAAAACATATTAAAATAATATAATTTAGGCAAAAATATGTCACTTAGAACAAATTAAGTACATTAGTTTAAACTAAAGTTAAATTAAATTAAACTTGACTAAATTTAGTTAAATTAAGCTAAACTAAGGTATTTAAAAACTAGGTTAAACTATAGTAAACTAAGTTAAACTCATTTTAATTAGGCTACAATATGCTAAACAAAATTATTTTGGTTAAAATATATTTATTTAAACTATTTAAGTTAAATAAAATAAAATAGGGTGAAATTAGGCACATTATGCACTTGTTGCATATTGTAGCATTTTAGTAGATGTTGGTGTATTGTGTTAAAGTATGTGCAAGCCCCATTCCACCTACATATATTCATTTGTTGATTCTTTTTTCAATAATTAAATTCATTTTGTTAATCAAACATAAAATATCAATTTATTTAGAAATATTGTCATAACTTGTCCAAAAATTTAAACAACACAAGTTTGATCATGTTTGCATCTATTGAGCCCATTATTTGTAGTCATAATTATAGTCGTATTTGTAGTTATAATCATGTATAACCATATTTGTAATCATATTTATAATCATTATGACCATAGTCATTAAAATGATATCGATTAGAAAACATGTATGACTACATGATTACATTTGGATACTAGTGGCAAATTCTTCTAATCATAAAAGCCATGATTTGGCATTGTGGAAGGCTTAGGTTAATCTAAATTAGCTTAAGTTAAGCTTGGGGTTAACTTTGGTTATTTTTTATTTCACTTTGATTAACCTAACCTTGGTTAGTCTAAGTTTAACAAATGTTAGCATATCTTTAGCTTTGGTTAGCCTAGGTTTAATTTAGGTTTAACCTTGGTTAGTTTAAATTTAGCCTAAGTTTAGCCTTGGTTAACTTAAGTTTGAGTTAGGTGTAACTAAGGTTAGCTTAGGTGTAACATAAGTTTTACTTTAATTAATTTAAGTTTAATCTTGGTTTAACCTTGGTTAACCTACAATAACATAGGTTTAGCTTAGGTTAGCTTTTAGATTTAGCCTAAGGTTTAACTTAAAATTTAACTTTTAAGTTTAACCTTTAGGCTTATTCTTTAGGTTTGCCTTTAGATTTAGCCTAAGGTTACTTAAAGTTTATTTGAAAGTTTAGTTTTTAGGTTTAGCCTAAAATTTAACCTTTAAATTTAACTTATGTTTAGGCTCTAAGTTAAGTGTTGAAGCTTAGCCTAGGTTTAGTTTTAAAAGGTTTAGCCTAAGATTTAATTTAAATTTAACGTATACGTTAGCTTAGGTGAGTTAATGGAGGCCTAGGTTAGCCTTAGTAACTCTATGTTAGTCTAGGTTAGCCTAGGTGAGCCTATGGAAGGATTAATTTGTGACCCCAAAATTGTAAGCCATGAAAAAATGTCACCTTGTGGGCATATTTTTTCTTCATTAAGATTAGACTCAATAATGCATTGAAGTTTTGAACATAATGCACCAAGGCTATAGGTCCTCCTTGGTGCAAGCGTAACAATTTTTGCATGTCTTTTAAGATTTGGTTATGAGGAATGAACCTCTCATTCAACTTAGTTTTGAAATCATTCCAAAACAAAATCCACATCAAATTTGGCTTCACATCTTTTTATCTTGTCCACCATTCCATGGCATGGTCTCAGAATAAGGATTGAACCATCCTAAGCCAATCTATATCTGTGTCTCAAAATAACCCTCCAATTGGAGAGCCCATTGACACATTCTTTTGGCCCTCACATCCTTCATAGCGAAGGATTTCAAGGTTTAGGTTTTGATGTGTGAAGGCATCACTCTTTGCCTTTCCATTGACTTAGGTTGCTTCTGTCAAAGCCTCCAATAAACCCTTGTTTGCTTCACTTTGCTAAAGCAACATTGTTTGCAAAATTTTCACAAGTTCCAACATGTCCCTTGGGATTGCCAAGGTCTGAGAAATAATAATTTATGAGGGAGTTTGTGTCATTTGGTTGATTTTCAACTTGGTTTGCTTCTCCACTTCGGCCTCAATCTCAACAACCAACTTCTCCACAATTTTCTTTTCAAGTGATTTCTCCCACTCTTGGCAGGTCACAAAATTTATGGCAAATTCAAACTTTTTCTCCAAAGGTTTCCACTTCTTTTTTCTTTTCAAACCAGACTTTTTTGGGCAAGGCCTCCAACTTGTCATTTGGCTCATTCAGTCCTCTTGAAGTACTCAAGTCCCAACTTGAGTTAAATGACAATGACTTAGGTTTGTGGACCTTCATTTTGCCCTTGAGCTTAATGAGTTTTTTTTCCCACCCTTGGACTTGGTTTTGGAGGTGAACTCTAAGTTCCCTCCTTTGGACCTATCTCTTCCCACTCATCACTAGTTAAGGTGATAACTTTTGGTTCAACTAGACTTGATCTGTTTATGGTGGTCAGCTTTGCAGCCATATCCGCTTCAATCTTTGCCTTTGTCTTGTGTTTTTAGGGTTTGACCTTTTCCTTCACCTCTGCAATGCCTTCCATCACCCTGGTCACAAGTTTAAAATCTTGCCCTGAAACTAATTATGATGTCCTTTTGCTCATCCTTTGTGTTCACACACTGCCAAGTGCCTCACACCACCTAATTACTAATTATTTGCACATCCCACAACACAAGGTAGTATGGAGTCTTTTGAACCCATTTGGACTTGATTTGCTAACTAAATCTATATTTGCTAAGATGAAACTAAGACTAAATTCTAAACTCCAAAAACTCCAAAAACTCCAAGGTCATGACATCAAAGATTTTCACTGTGGCTCATGGGCCAACTACATAGAATCACTCCCAAGACAATTCCAAGTTGTTGCATAGGGTTTTGTGAGGGAAACATCAAGTGTTGCACTGGGAGAACACCAAAACTGCCCCAAAGAACAAACCCAAGTTTGCCCTTAGACAAGTCTTGAGTCCCAATCCCAAAACCCCATAAACTGATCCATAAGGCGAACTAGGGAGTTGAACCTTAGTCTGCCATGGCTTAGATTTTCACGTTGCCATGGTGGTCCTGTTGAGAGTGTTGCCTTGGGTGAGTTTGACTTGCACAAAGGGGTATGTCACCCCCTAGAAAAGAAAAGAGAAAACTGAGAATCCATCTTTGATTTTAAAGTCTTAAAAAAACCAAAATCAGAGGTTATTAACAAAATCTATTACCTATACAACACTAGTCCCTAAACATTGAGGACATGAATTCGTTAAAAGGGTGTGTCTGTAATGACTAAATCTAGTTACCAGAGTCGTTAGATCTAGTTACCAACGGCGACTCTGCAACAACCATTTCACATAGTCCAAAATTTTGTACTTGAAAAAAAGGTCCAGTTTTTCTTCATAACCTATTGTAGATTTACTTACACATTTGATATTCCTCTAATCCATATGTTAAGTTCAACCTCGAAGTTGTTGGTTCATTAGAGTTATCTGTAAAGTTATGCCCTGTTGGGCCTGAGTTGCCCCTCTCATTTGATGCTTCATCCCCTCTTGGCCGTTGTCCGCAAAGTCATGAAATTTTATTAAATAAGGGTATGAAATACTGAGACTCAGCATTAAATGCACCAGGTTTGAGAACATTTATAACTACAGTACACATAGCAATGGCGGTGATTGGTTGAAAGCCTTCAAGAAAAGAAGGAAAAGAAAGGACACGACAAACTCAGTTTAGCATCAAATTTGCTGCTAAACTGAATTTCATACCCTTATTTAATAAAATTTCATGACTTTGTAGACAACAGCCAGGAGGGGATGAAGCATCAAATGAGGGATGAAACTGAGGCCCAACAGGGCATGACTTTAGGGATAACTCTAAAGTGCAGGAACCCCGTGCCCAGTTCAAAAGACCACCAAATCCAGTAATTTCATTGGGCAACACATTTGTTTTTCACACCTACACAATAACCAATTGAACACCCTCTGTATTTTAGTACACTAATGGTACAAGCCCTTTTCTATGTAAGGACAGGGTTAACACCAGGTCTCACACGTGCACGTATCTAAGGGATTCAGGTGTAGAGATCTCAATGTCAGGGAACAATAATATGACCTAAGTGCATAGCCGTGTGGGATTTGCAGGTTTTACCTGATTTTCTCTATGATTGCACTAATTGTCCAGGTCTCTTAACTGCAGTTTCTGTCCAGACTTCAGCATGAGATGAGCAAAAGACCTTAACTATGGTTTGGTCAAGGTGGATGAAAATAGTCTGTCATCCATCCAAAGGTTAAATTAAAATGGAATCGATTTTTTTATTCACAAACCAGGCAAAGGGTAACTGTGAAATTGGGTAGGGATGATATGCTATTTAGGCTTATAAGGGACCTCAATTGGAAATGATGCTATTGTATTTTTAGACTAGAATGGAACCTCAAATGGAAGGTATGATTTGGTATTTAGGCTTGTGAGGAAAGACTCTCAAAACATGCACCTATTTCATACTCTTGCGAGCCTTCAGGTGTGGTATTTAGGCTTTGACAAATTCAGTCAAGTTGAGGGTTAGGTTATATACATGAGGGCTACATATCATATAGAAGCATGAATGTGAGCAGTGTAATATTTTTTTCAAGTAAAAAAGAAGACATACTAGTAGGGTAAGGTAGAAACTTTAAAATTCACATTTTAAGCATTAATGAAAATCGCAAGCAATATCAACTAATTTTGTGCATAACTTATAGATAAATCATCTCAAGTAATTGAATTTTTGTTTTGAAGATTCAAAAATTGGTGGAGTATCAAACATTAACAAGTTGAATTATTTATCATTAAATGTTTAGGTGAATGGAGTGGAATGGTTGTTGTCTTAAGCCAAATGCACTTACTTTCCACTTTGATACATGTATGGAGTTAATCTATGGTCCAAAGGCTTTGGATTGTATGTCAATGGTTGAAGTATGACATAATCATGGCATTGGGAAGCCAAGTTACATGTTGTATAAAATTTCACTTCAATATATGAATACATAATAAGTAATACTCTTGACCTAGTTGATTTTACATTGAATGAAAAGTTACTTCTTACGTTTTGTGGGATTCATAAGCTCATCAATAATCTAAATGAATGATCCCTATATCTAATCATCGCATGCCATACAAAGTTGATTTTATTGTTTTCTCAACTTCTTGGCAATTATACATCATTCATCTTTGATTTTAGCATTGGAATTGGGGTATGCCATTGAATTATTATGTGAATTACGTCCATTTCCAAGAATGTTTAAGCTCATTTTAATGAGGAAATTTTGATGGATGAATTGTTATATTCATTTATATAACATATTTTATCACCCAAAGAATGGCATTCATCTTATTTCTTATCTAGTTGTTGTAATGGTGAAAGTGTGACAAATGAATAAATGAAGAATTAGATGGTGTCATTGATGTTTTATTAATGGAAAGTAGTTCATAACATATGGAAATCAATACACTAGTATTGTGCAATGAGCACATCTACTTTTGTGTTGCATATCTAATAAAATGATAAAGTTCTATCGTTTGCATATTTAGAATTGAAAAGTTAAAACAAAAACTAATTTAGCCTAACATAAATTGGATTTCATGTAGGTGAATAGTCCAAGTTTAAATCCTTAAATTGGTATGGTCATTTACATGGTGAATTTAATCAATCATATACATGTGCAACAATTGGTTGGGTAATATATTAATTGAAATGTTCAATGATCCAAAGTTTTTTGACAATCATTGTGATTGTTCCATTTTTTTGCCTATGATTTTAGAAGATATTTTAAAAAGAGGTGATTAAAATGAGGTTCCATGACACTTAAATGAATTAGGTCAAACATAAGATTGCAAACATAACTTAAACTAGTGTCACATATGTTATTGACCCAAAGTGTGAAGAAAATATTTTTTGATTTTAAATTAATTTTTAGTGAAAAAAAATCAAAAATCAATATTTCCACTCACCTTAACTCAAAACATTACAAAATCACCTCCAAGAAATTTCATTCGTTGACGGATTTCTAAGAAGATCAAGATCTTGTTGTAATTGTTTTTCAATTTCTATTTTTTAAAATTTTTTTGACAAAATTATTCAATATTCAATAACTCTTGCATTATAGGTCTAAACATTACAAAAGCTCCTTGGTGCACCCCTACACATAGACACTTTTTAATGGAACCAAGAACATGGTGGGGGGTACCACAGTTTGAGAGATTTCAACATGACAAGCAAAGAAGACAAACTACCTTCCTTAGTTAATGTATTTGAAATGAAAGTGAATCTTGGAGTTTAAATTTTGGCTTTTGAATGTGATATCTTTGGATGTTTGTGTGGATGTAAATTTCCCATTGTCAGCGTGCATGATTGATCATGCAATAAGTAAACGTTCCAAAATTTCGCAAAGTTTTGATATTTTTTAACAATTATTTTCGAGTTCTTCGTAGTGTGGTGATTGGTCTATTGTTGTGCACATTCTTTCGCAAGAGGTTAAAATAGGTCTATGTATGCTCAAGTGTAGTTTGGTGATGAATTAATGAGTTAGGTGAAATCTTTAAATTTTCGTACATATGTTGTCACTTTTGGATCGAAGGTGAAATGAGTTCAAAGTTAGCTCTTTTAAATTGTTGTTTTATGTGGTGTTTTCATGCACTCTTTTCCATATCTATATTAACATGTGATTGGTTTAATGTTTTGCGCACACCTTTGCAAGAGGTTGAAAGACATTGGATTACACGTGTGAAGACAACTGAATGCTCAACATTTTTTCACATGTTTTGAAGTTTTTAAAAAATATTGTGTGAAACTTTGTTAGAAAACACCTTGAAAAAAAATATTGAAAGAATATCCTTGATTGACAACCATGATTAATCTAAATGGCTTTAAGCCAATAAGGTTCATCAAAAGAGAAAAGTTGCAACAATGAAATATTGACATTGAAAAAAAGAGATTGCAGCACCCACAAGTCAACTTAATTTGCAATGTTGAATGTGTATTGTCTGTCCATGAGTCGTTGAGACAAGAGTTTGAAGGTAGAAAACCTTTTTGAGTAGAGCTGATGAGGAAGCTGAAGAGGCTTTGGTACAACGCATGATGAAATTTGGTTAACTAATTCTACTCAGTACCAATAACAGCTCAAAATGTTTGTAGACGGAGCTAAACTTGGGATTTGGGAATGGGTGCAAGAAGCATGGATAGTGATCACCGATGCGGCTCATTGTTGGACAAAGTGACCATTTATGGACATGGTTTCAGGCTTTGGTAGTAGTGCAAAGGGCATGATTACAGATGCACGAAAACCTGACCTGAAGTCATACATACCATGGGTGGTGGCCCAACCAGGGAGAATCCAGGAGTGGTGAGGTTTTTTCGTTGACAAGTCCACATAGTAAGCAACCTACCAACCTATCGGTAATCCTGAGGCTCATAACGTCTGGTAGGGATTGGGCACCCCACTTGGCTGATGCATTTCATATGTGATAAATAGATGCACATGTTGTCCCCAGATTTTTGGGTTCTGTTCAATTGTGGGAATTGTTTGTGATACTCAACATAACATATTGTCAGGACCAGCCAGGAAAAAATAGCATATGGAAACAACATGAGAAACTTTGCAATTTGTACTGTGGGTATCACATACTTTGTGATTTGGTGATGTGGGTATCACATGCTCACTTATCAGGAGCATACTGCATACTCTGTGTCCTAGCACCATGAGTGAACAGCTACTGCAAAATAGTTTTTCGTTCACTTTCAAGTCAATAACATGTGGAAAAAAAATGAAAAAAACTTTGCAATTTGTTGCCGCAGGTATCACATACATTGCAATTTGTGCTGCGGGTATCACATACTCTTGTCAGGTGCATACTGCATACTTTGAGTCCTTGCACTATGGGTGAACAACTTCAGAGTAGCCAGATATTAGACTGCAAAATCATTTATTGTTTGCTTTCAATCCAAGCCTGGCTCACAGTCTACTTTTTTACAATAAGTTTAAAACTCCATTGGGCCGACAATGATCTCTGTTGTAGAATGTATTATCACTTTTGGGATTTCTGTGAAATTGGTCCAAGAGACACATTTGCTTGGAATCCCCAGTTTTCTCACAAGATGAAAGATTCTTATTTCCAAGAGAGAACATTTTTGGTTTGGGAAATAAGTAGATTCACAAAAGGTAATTGCCAGGCTCATCTAATATTGATGATTCATCTTATATTCTACTTGCTAAGAGCAAATTCACTGGCAGGATTAAAATGGCATTTATACTCAACTTTGGAAGAAGTTCAACCTTGAAATCAGGTGAAAATGGGTTTCCTTTTAGATAATATATTTTCTTTTAACAAATGCCTGCCCAAATAACAGTTGCAGGTTTGGTCTGATTTCAACTAATATGCGGGGATTTGGTGCAATGCTGGTGGGGGGCTTGGGATAGACTTTCTCTAAACAAGTGTAAAGGATTATGTCTTAATTTGGGGGGGGGGAGGATCAATTTGAGGCTGAGTGTCCTAACAAGAAACACTAATCTAACACACTACTAAAGAGATAGGAGAACTGGAAATCCATGACAAATTTTCATTGGAATGCAGAACTTGGAAAAATGGAAATCCCTGACAAAATTTTCATAAGAGTTTTGAACTTTTCATGTCATGAATTGAGAATAATTTGCTGTACCAGTACACAGAATTTGTATTCCTGGAATTTGGAACAAAAGGTAACATTACAATGATTTGTACATATATTAGGCGACCAGTTAGAAATTGGGTGCTTGGGGGGATCTTCCTAGCTGCTAAGCTGACAGGGCCCACAGTTCATGTAGATCCTCCTGAAGCTTCGGCTTCACTCGCAGTAGCCTAGCTTCACATTTATTGAGACTAGTAGTTCAAATTTATCAGGTTAGTTGTCAGCAATGAAAAAAAATTGTATTGCAAACTTCAATGAAATGTGGGTAAATGGTTCTGCAGACCAATGTGGAGAGAGTGCTTGGTTGATAAGAATAATAAAAAGTAGGCTTAATTGTCAGCAATGTACCAAGAAGCGATGAATCCAAAAGTGTGGTCCAGAGAGGGCAAATTGGTCATCACAAAAGCAAAGGGGAGGGGGAAATGGGTATCTCTGTTTGACTCAAATTTGCTGAAAAGTAATAGCATAATAAGACAAGCCATATGAGGAGCAAATTCTTCGCTGCCAGTGTACACACCAGTGTTTTCTTTTGAAGGAATTTTCTTTTTGGAGCCGAAGTGGTGACCATCCAAAGGAAGATGTAGAAAATCTGGCAATGATCCTTAGGAAGATTTAGCCAAATTTGGCTATAAACCAAACATGAAGTATGTATCTTGAATCATCCTTCTAAATGTTAGGCCACTACATAATGGAAACCAAATATAGGAATTTTTTTTCTCACTTGTGGCGATTGAAAAAACCTCCAAATACACTTCATTTTCAAAATTTTGATGTAAGGACATGTTCTCAAAAGTCACACAGTCTCTCATGAAATCAGATCAATGTTCAAGGACTGGTAGATTGTCATGACTTTCTCTGCCACTTTCCCCTTTGCCCATTAAAAATGCAAAAGAATTGGAGGAAAAAAAAAGAGTCGAATTCATCGGAAACTGGAATGCAAGCAGATGCTTGCTTTTATATGCTTTTGGCAGATGCTATGCTTATGGCATCTTTCCATTGAGTACAGTAGCTGCACCTTCAGCTTTGGAAGGTCCATTGGCATGGAATTGCCAAGCTGAAGGTGGAGTTAGGGGTGTGTACTTAGGGTCTCTTTCCATTAGCATTAAATGTCCATACTGAAGGTGCAGCTATAGCAGCCTAAGGGGTGCAGCTTGCAAAACTGAAATGCTAATCTGCAACATTGGAAGCAGTTCTTTCTTTTTTTTTGGGGCGAAAATTTTGCCAAATTTCGACCTGAAAAATATGATTTCCATGTATGCAAAGGATTTTTCATGACCCAAAATAGCCAGATTTCGAAGAAACATAAATCCAAATTGCCAGATTTTTTTAATGATAAGTTCGAGTAGGTAGCCAAGAATATGAAAGGATTCTGGTTTTTTTTACACTTTCATATCTAATATGTAGACAAACCTGGCTAAATCATCTTCTGGATGATTGCCACTTCAGCTACACCACAAAATTGAAAAAAAGAAAAAAAGAAACCCTGATTGGAATCCAAGGGCAAGAAGTCAAGCTTCCAAAGCTAAAGGTGGAGATATTCAACAGAAAGATGCCAGGGTTTTAATTTATTTTTTCAATTATGTGAAATATTTTTTGAAAATTTTAGCATGAATGTAAAAATAATATAATTTTTGTTGAACCTAGTATTCAACTAGGGTTAGAACATATTCTGGCTCCCAGTCCAGAAATGGTGCTGTAGGCCCAACAAATGATATGTGCCCATTAAAAGAATCATGTGTATCCAGTCTTTAAGAACATCTCTGGAAATTCTTGAGTTCTTTTTTAATAACTGCCTTTCACATTAAAGGAGTGGAAAAGAAGTTGGCCTTCAATGTGAAGGGTCCCCACAATTTTTGATCCCTTCTCTAGAAAGGCAAGACACCAATGAAGGCTTTGAATTTAAGGCCTGGGTCCACTCACACTTGAGCCTCACACCTGAAACCCTAACCCTAAAACCCAGAAAAAAGTATACAATTTTTGAAAATTTCTTGCCCAGTTTAGACAGCCACCCTGCATTTAACAGGTCACCTAGAACCTCTGGATCATCCTAGCATGGGATTATGTGACCCAACACCCACCAGTGCACCATCCATTGGAAACCTGTTGTGACTCTCTTGTAGATGAGCCATAACTGTGCTGTCCTGTTGTTAACCCTCTTTCTTCCACCTCACACATCCTGGGTAATTATGAACTACCTACATAAGTGCGTAAATATCAGAAGTAGGTAGGTAGGTAGATAGGTAGGTAATATAAGTGGTTATCATCAATAGTGTTTTGTCAATTGTAGATATCTAGTAGCTAATGTGGTTACATAGCTTAGACATCAATTAGCATAGGTGGCTAAAATTTTGCACTAGGTGGAGCTCACTTGGTGATATTTTAAAACTAACGAGTGCTTATGATGATGAGTCCAAAATTGCACATGTCCACAAAATGGTTACAATCAGAATAATCATGATGAAAAGCAATGGTGACATGTGGGTTGGCAAGGGCATACATGTGACTATGATTAACATTACCAAGAGCTTGCTAATTGTGCCTTTCACTAGAGAATGATCATTCAAATTTTGCTTACATTTTGAAAATATGTGGTGCAATTTATTGCAACTATAGAAAATGTCATGAGTTTAGACAATCGTGAGTCCATACCAAATTTGAAAATGGAGATAACAACACTATGAAAAAGTTGTGTTCATTGGAATAAAAAAGTGTTTGATGCACCTAGGAATTGGTTGCATTGAACATTTTTTTAGTTACATTGGAATACCAAAAAACAATGACCTATTTCGGGTAGGATGGTGAAATAAACTTACAAAGATAACTTTGAATTTTTAAAAATGTTATTTTGAATCCTTTAAACTAACTATATCAAGTGTTTAAACTACACTTTTAAAAAAAAGTAATCAAAAGGAATTCATAAATTCATACAATAGATTTCAATTTTTTTTTGTAACAAAAACATGTCCCCTTTTATGAAAGTACATGTTCATTGGGTGAACTTGATGAAAAGTCAAATCAAACAAAAAATTTGTTTTGAAGGAAAAGACTAGAAGGCGAAGGACTCATTGTTTGAATTATTTCACAAAAAAATTATGTTCAATGGGTTTTAAATGCCTAGCTTTAAATGCAGGTCACACATGGAGGAAATAATCTTGTCAAAAAACATGTTTGATTGTCCATTAAAATTCATTTTGGGATTTTTTGAAACTTTTTACAATTTTGGTTATAAACCAAAATATTGGCACATGATTATGTATGCATGTGAAATATCAACATATTCAGGTACTAGTCAAAAACAAAGTTGTCACAACATTCGAGTGTTCATCATGACGTGATATGTTAGTTGGACATAGATGTAGCCCAATGTCACATTCAAATAGGGTTAGTCTAGGTCAACCTAGGTCAAAATTATGTCAAGCTACCCAAAATATAGCTAATGGCAATTGAAAATTGTGTCATTTAGTCACTTTAAACCTTGTGGCCATTGAAATTTTGTTGGTTAGTAACCAAATGTTTTTGAATATGATTGAAATGTTTTTGGGTATAAACCAAAAAATTTCAATTAATAGATCAAAAGTGGAAATTAAACCATGGTCCATTGGATGGCTGAAATTTTTCAAATGGTGATTGAAAATTTTTTGGGCATTGCCTAAAAAATTCGTTGCCAAAATTTTGATTGCTCAATTTTAAGCAACAACCAAATGTTTTTGGGCAAAATTTTTTATTTTCTATCATTGGGTCAATGGCCGTTATCAATCAGAGGACTGAAAAAATTTGGGCAACTTCCAAAACATTTCTGGGCAGGGACCAAAAAACTTTCAAGTGGCATTCGAAAAATTTAGTTATTTATTATGGCGATTGAAAGTTCATGACTACAAAATTTTCAATCACATAGTTTAGTGACAAGAAACTTGGCAATTGAAAATTTTTGATCGCTTAATCCAGTAAAAAAAACTTGGGCAACCTAAAATTTTTAGTCACCAAAACTGGTCTAATTGAAAATTTCAATTACCAAAAAAAATGGTCAATGTCAATTTTAATGGATGAAATGTATGTGTTTGGATGGACATTGATGTGACAACTGATGTAATTTGGGTGCATCATGTCAAATTTGATAACCCTAGACAAAAATTGGGGTTTAGTTCATTAACTTAAATAACTATGTGATTTTAAAAATGAAATAGGTCCCACCTTGATTATTTCACCTTGCTTAAAATTATGTTATTACAAGATCACCATGTAAACATCATGTTTCACTTTTAGTTGACATAATTCAATATTCATTGAAGTAATTCATTATAATATTTTTTTATGTTATTATTTTAAATACCTTAAGTTATTTTAGGCTATTTTGCTTTTAAATATTTAAGTTATTATACCCTATGTTATTTTAAACTATTATTGATTATTTCACCTTAAGCTATTATAGGTTATTATCAGTTATTATAAATTAATTCACTATAAATTATTCTAGGTTATTATACCCTAAGTTATTTTATGTTATCTACCATAGATTTTTCTAACCTATTATAAGTTATTCCACCTTAAGTTATTTGAATTATCTTTCTCTAGGTTATTTCACCGTAAGCTATTATAAGTTATATGTTAAGTTATTATGTTTTATGCTTTAAAATAACCTAAGGTTATATTTGAAAACAACTTAGGGTTATATAACTTAAAATAACGTAGGGGTAAATTAATTTAAAATAATTGAGATAAAATAATCTACTTGGTGGAATAACATAAAAGAACTTAAAAGAACTTAAGTGGAATAATTTACAACAAGCTAAAGTGAAATAAATTAAAATAACTGAATTAATTTAAAGTAATTTAAAAAAACCTAGTATAATTTAAGGTGAAATATCTTAAACTAACCTATGATATAATGATTTAGAATAGCCTAAAATAATTAAAGATAACATGTACAAAACTTAGGAAAAAAACTTGAATAATAATATGTGATGACAATCATTTCACTTATTTAAAAAATGGTCTAATGGTTAAGGACTTGTTCCTTAAGGATGGAAATAAGGGGAGGTGATAAGTTCAAACTTTCAAACTTGCAACCTAAGTTGGTGGGCTAGGTTAATTTAAGTTTTTACCTACTTAACCTAGCCTAGGTTTTTAGGCATCCAATATAGCCTAAGTTTTTAAGTGTTTAATCTAATTTAAGTTCTTAGGCGTTTAACCTTAGCCACATAGCCTAGTTTAATTATGAACTAAAAGGTTAATATAATGGTTTGGGTGAAAACATCCTTTGGGTGGTACCACTAGGAACATCATACCCTAATTTTCTTGGACCTATTGAAGTTTGAAAAATCATAGGAAACACTTAAATAAATATTTTCATAAAATTTCTTAATGAATACATTTATTTGGTTCCATAGATTTTGAAATTTCAATAATATCAAAAATATTGTGTATTTTGATGTTCCTAATTATTACATTAGAAAAACGTTTCAAGAAAGTAACACTTGTTTTTTTCCTTGAACTTATTGGTCAATAACATAAATTTGAAACATGATTCAAGAATTTTTTTGGGAATTGTTTCTTAAAGTAATTTTTAAATCATTCTATTTTAAATTTTTTATTAGGCAATTAATTGAGTAAGCATAATTTAAATAGGAATTTCCAAAATTAAGGCTACCAATTTCTGAAGGGGTTATTTTAATTAAGAATAAATTTTTTTAACAATTTCTGATTTTTTAATTCCAAAGTGAACTTCAAGCCATATATTAGTGCATGCAATTGATAAACATGAGAAAGTAATAATTTATGGTTGTGAAATTTAGAATAAAGGGTCTAGGAAAATTATTTGGCCATTTTTGGTTCTTTAACCATTCCTTGGTGGTACCACCCAAAGGTGATTTTGCCCAATTCGTGATTAATGAATATGATTAACTATTAGTGAATTCACTTGTTCATAACAATTGGTCCATGTTCATTGAGGTGTTGGTCACTTTTACAATGGTAAATTTGTTTAAGTTCATTCAAAATCTAGTGAAATATAAATTGAATTGGGACACATTGGTGTATTGAGGTGAATGAAAACTTTTTTTTTCCTAGATATTGGATTCCTAGCCTAGAATTGTGGATAAATGACACCCAAGGTAGTTATAACCTCATGATGTTGGAAACAACATTGAAACTCAAAGACTTGAAATTCCAAGTTGCCCATTCACATTCCTCTTTCACCTTGTTGATAACATGGTTAAAGGCAACTTTGGAAATAGGTAACAAATCTTCAACACCATTAATAGCATATTGGTAGATCTAGTATTTGGGTGGGTGCAAGAATGAGGGGACCAATGTTTGGACTTTTTGAAAAAATTTACAAAGTGTTTATCATTCTAATGACATAACATAAAAAAAGCCCAAAAAAACCAATGGCTAGAACCATCACCTGGAAAACAAAAGGGAAGGCCAAAAGATGCACAATTTGCAAGAACCAAGGAAAGGAGAAAGCTAGTCCTTCTTGTGGTAGGAAGCTATTTCACCCACATACTTTCTAATGTTGCCTGCATGCAAATTGTGAAATTTAATAATAATAGGAGGTCTACAACAAGCATCTCCCACTAATGTAATTTTTTTTTCTATGGTAGAGGCTAAGGCACGTTAAAGAATAATACAAACATGTTGCTTGAAAAATTGAATACAAAAAGATAAGGATAAATGACCTTTCAATCATCTATCATGGAAAAGAAGAACACATTCCCTGATGAAACGCCTAGGTGTGTTGTGATCTTCCATGGCCATCAGAATAAAGTGGTGCCTCTCATGAAGCTTTCTATAGTTGTGAATCTTAGTAATGGTGCTAAATTTCACTTGCAGTTGCACTTGTTAATCAATTAATAATATTCATAACCACCATATCCCATGTAAGGTCAATAACCACCACATTGGCAACGAATACCTAGTCTTCATGAATCATGTAAAATTCAACTTATAATGAAACTTTTGACATAAGGGTACCACCACTCTTTCCATACAACATGCCCGCTTTCTTGAATGAAAACATATGGGTAAAAACATGCCACACTAAACCATTTATGGTAGTTCAAAGTTCATTTTTGAAGTCCAAATCTAATTATTTAAAAAAACATTTAAATGGTGTTGAAATTCACATTTTTTCCATTTCCAAGTTCATACCACCATAATTTAAACCTTTTTTAAAAACCTTTAAAAATATGGCCTTGAAAAAATCAATTTAAGTGTCAAAATGAACTTTATGAATTTTAAATTTAAAAGTTTTTGAAAGACTTTTTCTTACTTGATTTTTTCATCTTAAATGTTCTGGTATTTCAATGTGTTGTGGTAAAAAGTTGTAAGTTTAGTTTCCAACTCCATTAAAAAAAAAAACTCCATAATGATAATTTTTTTGGAGTAGTTTGGACTAAGGACATTAGATGTACCATCATTTATAAAGTCCACCTTAGATTGAACATTTATCCTTTTGGTAAAAAAATTTTGGGTTTGAAATATTAGAATGTAGGTTTCAATTTTTCATTTATCTTTTGTTAAGTTTTTCAAATATATTTGCATACAATGCAACAATACTTAATTCACCCAAAAAAACCTACCACTGGGACATCCAAAACAATCCATCATAGCATGATTTTACCTAGGCATGATGTCTCTAATGGCATCATGTGTGACTATTCGTTGACCTTTGAACGGACAACGTATTAAATGCATGCTAGATGTGTCTAACCAATGTCCACATTCACACTTGAAAAGACTAAATGTTGAAGGTTGAATCAAACCAAGATGAAAATGCAATGTTGATGTGAAAGTAAAATGTGCAATGTGGAATGAACGGATAGATGGCTTAACAATCAACCATAGCCTCACCCCCTTGCGTGAACAAGAGTGAATGTAGGCTTTAGATGTAGAGGAAATGGAATCATCTTCCAAAGTAGACTTGGACATGTTGTGATGGATGTCCATCAAAGATGCCTATAGACTTGGGGTGTCGATAACTACCAAACTTTCAAAGAGAAAGGTGCATCTTTTCTAACTATGCGAGGAAGGTTATCTCAAGTTACATGAAAGCATGATTAAAGGAGGTGTGGGCCCCCCTCAAGTTGAGAAACACACTCTTCCAAAATGGGTTTATTGAAAATACAAAACTTGGAACACATATACGAAACCACCAAAGCCCAATTCCCTAAAAAAACAAATGGTGCACAATCCTCCATAGATAAAAGGCCTATACCACCAAAAGATTGGTAGTCAAGCCTAATGCCTCACTAAGGGGCCCTGAATAGACTCTCATGACCCTGGACCCATAATGTTTTCACATACCTGCATAACTTTCTTGTCGAAATTTGCCAAAAAACAAAAGAAAGAAGGAGGTAATGTCCGAGTGAAATAAGAAGGTCGACAAGCAACATATGAGGACAAAATGCCCAATGCAACTTGTGCATCTCTTAAGAAAGGAAGATCATTGATATGCACCATGTCCTGAGAAAAAACCTCATCCAAAAGATGTGTGACAAAATCTTGAGAATCCACTTTTTAATGACCATATTTGATAAGTAAATTTAATTTTTTTCATGTAGGGACTTAGTTTAATGATACCAACTTGAATACGTATACATTCCATTGATTGAATTTCCATAATCAAGAAAAACATAAGAGATATGGACAATCAAAGTCAAACATTATGGACTATAATTTTGACAATAATTTTTTATATGGACTTTGAAATGGTCCAATCATTATGTTGTGTTGGTTAGGGACTTGATTTTGCTTAAATAACATATTAAAAAGACTAAGTTTGAAAAGTTTTGCATGATGACATTTGTAAGATTTTATCAATGAAGTTTTAAATAACTAAAAAATTAAGGTTTTTTCATAAGTACATAAAATATTAAGATTTTTTTAATTTTGGGATTATTTTTGTGCACATGTGTTAAAAAAGGGACCTTTAAATTGGCTTTAGATTGAATGGAAAAAGTGCCCAAAGAACCAATGGAAATTCTTTGTAATTCATTTTTACCCACAAAAAATGCCCATGTTTTGGATTTAAAAAATGGTAATTTCTTGTATGCCATTGGTCCATTCATGTCAACAAATGAAAATGTGAAGTACACAACATGTTAGAAAACCAGTTCATCAAGAGGTTTTCATTAGAGTAGATGCAATGTTAAGTGGCTAATATTGGGCAAATAAAAAGTTCCTACAAGTCCATTTTTTTGTGTCAAATTAACATAAATGGGGGACTATGGGTTAGTTAATGAATTAATTAAATTCATATGAAAATATACCCACTTAGACATCTTTTTGATGTATTCTACAAGGAAAAATTTATCAATCTAACCAAAAATGACCCATGTAAAGACTTTTGAAAATAAGGTCCAAATTTTGGTCATTCAAAAGTCCATAACTGTATTTTGGTTAAAATTTTTTTAATAAAGTTTTCAAATCTATATTTGTTTTTCTTTCATTTATCAAATATCAAGTCCCGATAAGATATATTTTGAAAAAATGATATTGAGAATTTCATGTGTATGGAAAGTGAAGATGGTTGGGATAGTCCATATGTTTTCATTTCAAAAATATATTACTACATAATGGGTGCACATTTATTGTGCACAAATTATATAGATAGTTTCTTATTGAAGTTGAAAATCTTAAATGAAGTCCCAATTGCACATATAAATGGTTTTATGGCCTATTAATGACATGTTAATTACCACAAAAAGACAACCTCAATTTTATTGAGGCCTTGACCAATATGTGAATGCAAGCTATAGTGGTTCACTTTTTGTGTTCCATTACCAATAGATTATTTTTGTATAGTACCAAAATTTGCATTAAATAACACAATTTGGTAATTATCCATGTAGTTGTTAAATTTTTATTTGAAAAAAAATGTTTAAAATAATAATAACACATCAAAATCATTAAGAAATGTTACATGGCCCATTTGCTTCCATTAAACAAGAACAAACAATTAATTTTTAAAAATGTTAATGAGATTATGTACTTTTGGAATTCAAAAGCATGTTCAAAATATTCTAATGTAGAGCAAAATTAAAACATAGTTTCAAGTTCTTTTCAAGGCCATGCTTATATAATCATTAATACATGGCTTTCCTTGAATTTTGAAAGAAAAAAGTTTAATTTCAAATAGTAGTAAGGAATTTTAAAATAAAAAGAATTTTCATTTCATTCCCGCTACTTTGTAATCATTTAAAAGTAAGTTAATCATCTTCAAATTACACAATAATTACAAATGAAAATTCATAAGTATGAAAAAATATACAACAAATTTTTTTACATTTCAATAATTAAAATTAATTAGTCATTTTTCAAAATCATGGACTTGTAAGATTTTATGGTGACTTCATGTTCCCTGGTTCCTTTTAACATGTTTGGATTCAAAGGAGCCAAAAAATGAGATTGATGTCACATATGGCATTCAAGTTTTTCAATGCAACCTCATTGTTTGCATTTTCTTGAAAATGAGAAACAAAAATTTTACATATACCCATGTCATTAGGAAAAACATGGTAATCCACCTTGTTGTAACATTTTTGAAATACTTATTGGGTGAAAACATGGTCAAAGGAGTCAAGGTAAAAAGTCCTTTTCCAAAGACTACACATGACACGTGTCATTCTTGTTTTGCTTTATAATTTAAAAATTTGTATTTCTAATACCCCCTTTAACATTGCATTTTAGATATAAATACATTTTGGCTACAAATTGATTTTATATCATGTATATTATGCATTCATGCCTTCCATCACATAAACATGAACAACTTTTGTTAAAAGCACATTTTCAAAATCCATAATTTTCAAGGTCAAAAGCACTTTTAAACCAAATGTGTTCAAATTGGTTATAAAAAAAAATTTAATTAGTTCAAGTCCTTTTGCCCTTCATTAATGTTATAATCTTTTCCAATTTTTAAAAATAATGGTGCACATTTGGTAGAAAAAAAAGATATTTGAAAAAAACAAGGACTGTCCATTTTCGAGGTTTGAGTGCTTTTAACATGCAAATTTTTTTTGATTTGTGTCAAACTTTGAACATTTAAACTTTGCAATTAATGGAAAATATTCCAAAAAAATTTGTGACAATCCAAACTATTATGCTTCATTTGTGATCTTTCAAACATACAAAAATGCAATTTTAAGGAGTGTCCACTCACTTGGGTGGCTCCTTTGACTTTGTTTTTGCCCTATTGCCTTTTGTGTTTAGCAAGTTAGTAAGTTTCTAAAATTTCAAAAGTATTTAAGGATGTGAATAAAATAAAACTTGCAAAATATGCTCCAACTTCCAAATGGTGCATTAGATCCAATTTTGATAAACCTACCATTGTCAAATTGGTCATATGAGTAAAGTAATGAATGTTGGTAACAAAATTGGCAACCTCCTTTTTGAACTACAACATCAAAATTTTTTCATTGCTTTGGAAAATAATACTCCCATCCCATCCCATACTAACTAGTTTCCCATCCAATTCTTCCAACTTTAAACCACCAAATTCAAGCAAACATATATTTCAACATTAGAGAAAAAATGTTGTCAAATACACTAGAAACACCAATTATTTTTACACAAAGAAGGATGGGGATCCTCTTCCATGCTTGAACCATATACAAGTGGATGGATATCCTCTAGAAGGTGTTGATTGTCATGACTTCATCCACATTAATTGTTATGAAGGCATCATTAACAAATGCAACATTTGTAGCCTCTAGCAACATATATGCATGCTCTCTACCATGTCCCAACCAAAGTTATCACACCAATGTTTTTGGAAAGGTTTTTCACCTTTAGCAACAACTTCAAAGGATTCATGTCCTCGTAATCAATCGTGGGACATCCATGAGTAAGAAGGTCATAACAAATTGAACGTATTTATGTTTTTGTTTAATGGGGCTATCATCCAAAAGCTTGTCAAGGATAGAAGGCTAGTCATGAATAGTGTATGCTTGCTCAATTTTTGAATGCATTGAATCCTTATTATAATAGTAAGAACATGCTTCAATTTTAGGCATTGAGACTTTGCATTTTCAATGCTTAACATGTTTCAACAATCTATTTAAATTTGGAATGATGAATGTTTTTCTCACTCCCACATGGGTGCGAATCTTACATTGAACCTAATGCACTAAACCCTTATCATTGATGACATCTTTAATCATGGCAAGCAAGCAATCTATCTATTTCAAAAAGCTTTTCTATTCCCTTGTATAATTTCATCTTCTTAGGGTTTCCCATTGTTGGATCTTCAATAGCTAAATCACACATGATAATGGGTAGGCTATTAATAAACAAAACAACATAAGGTGGTGATTGTGAGGGAGATGGTGGACTAGCCTCACCTTGATGGGTAAGGAGAGAGGAAAAATAGGCTTATTTGTTTTTGGCATTTGGAAAGGGGCCATGGATGATGTAGGTAGTTATTAGTGTGTACTATGATTACTTTGGAATTTGGATTATAAGTTATGGCAGATAAAAATTAAAAAACAATAAAAAAATTGGGTAACGACAAAAAGTTGAAGATTAAATTCCTAATTTCTAAATGTAAATTTTCAACCCTAAATTTAGTGGACAAAGCTTGCCATAGAAAAAAAATGAATTTCAAGAAAAGGATGTGGGAATTGGAAGCTCTTAATTGAAATTGTGAAGGAAAAAAAACTTGAATTTTCAAGAACCTATCTCCATGCCCAAGTGCACATTTCACATTGGCAATCTTTGACAAAACTTCTAGAATAGAAAGGCCAAAACCCGAGATGAATATTGTTTCTTCATTCTTGACTCTTGAATTTTCTTAGTACTCTATAGCAAGGTGCTTCAATCTTGACTCTCAAACAACTGAAAAATACTGAAAACAAATTAACAAATTGTGCTTGAGCTACAAAAAAAACTTGAAAAGGTTTCTAGGCTTTGGTTGAAAAATGCAAAAGTACATGTGAGTATGAACTTTGGAGTTGCAACCTTGTGATGTGCCTATGCATAATAAAGAAGTTGAACCCACCCAACAATGATTTTTAAAATGCTAAATTTGAATTAAGCAACAGCAACCCTCAATTCCAAGCATTTCCATAGTCAACTTGGCCTCATGCAATCTCAAGTTGAATCCCCACCTTGTACATAGTATCTCCTCACATTCCCAACTCCCCTCTCCCACCCC
>Ga0116227_10002883_pt1 | contig 38710 bp, 32 predicted proteins | sample S1TSphgellanicum_FD_89693 | JGI IMG/M metagenome (GOLD analysis project Ga0116227, IMG submission 89693) | Host-associated microbial communities from peat moss isolated from Minnesota, USA - S1T2_Fb - Sphagnum magellanicum MG | ecosystem: Host-associated > Plants > Peat moss > Unclassified...
AACCAGAAATTTTCGACATATCATCATCAAAATTACCAGTCTTAATTTTATTCAATACTTTTTTGGAATAAACAGGAGATGGATTGGTTTTTACAGCCGTTTGCAAAGCCGCATTCACAATCCTATTTTTTACCAGTTGATTATCCAATGTTAATCCTTTTGCCTGTTCTTCGGGACTCAAATCTTTAGGTGCAATATCTAAGAGCAAAACCTCAACGCCAATATTAGCGAAATGGCATGCAATACGCGAACCCATAATACCCGAACCTAAAACAGCAACTTTATTAATGCTTCGTTTCATCAGAATTTTATTTATTGCTTTTAATGGTCTGAACAGAACCTGTTTGAATCTTTAGTCTTCGTATATCTGTTAAAAACAGGTTCATTTAAATATTAATCAATAGTATATGCTACTGTTATATCATTTAGCTTAATCAACAACTGGATGAATGTTTCTTTTTCTTTTTTAGAAAAATGTTCATCCAGGTATTCATTAAACTTACGAACAACACGCTTAGCCAAATGTTTCTTTTCTTTGCCAAAATCAGTTAGAAAAACCTTTACAGATCTTTTGTCTCCTGCTGAGGTTTCCCGGTAAATCAATTTCACATCCTCCATATTATTTAGCATTCTTGATAAACTCGTTGCTTTTACACCTAACAGGGCGGCCAAATTAGAAACTGCCGTACCTTCTTCATCATCTATGTTAATCAACATATAGCCTATGGCCTGGGTAATCCCAAAATTAGCGGCCATTTGGTTGTATTTATTAAACATGTTTTGCCAGGCAAACTTAATATGGTAGTCGATGGTTTGTTGTTGCTTCATTTAAATATTTTATTATGCTTGCATAACAAAGCTAACAAATGTATTTTGTTAATGCAAATGGTATTGGCAAAATAATTGTCACAAAAGCCTCACATCACAAGCTTGAAAAAATTGCATCTTATATTGAAAATCAGCCACAAAATCCGTTTATCAGTGCATTAAAGCCTAATCTCAAAATAACAAAACAAAAAAAATACCTTGAGGTTAATCAAGGTATTTTAATAATCATAGTAGTTCCTACTATCAGTATCCTATAGCTTTATCATCGCCTCGTGGATCTGCTCCAGGCTGATAATAGCCCCATTTCGTTTTTAATATTGCATCAACCCGGCCAATTGGTCCACGTGAAACGATCTTATATCCTTTATTCTTTAATTTTTCGGCACTTAAACTGTCAACCGCTCCTTTTTCAACAAAAACCTCATCGGGCAACCATTGGTGGTGAAATTTCTTAGCAGCAACGGCTGCTTGCATACTCATTTTAAAATCAATCACATTAATGATTGTTTGAAATACTGATGTAATAATAGTAGAGCCTCCAGGTGTACCAACAACCATAAATAATTGTCCATCTTTTTCAACGATACTTGGTGTCATTGAACTCAGCATTCTTTTATTTGGCGCAATGGCATTTGCTTCTCCGCCTACTAAGCCGTACATATTTGGGGCACCTGGCTTAACAGAAAAATCGTCCATTTCATTGTTTAAAAGGAAACCTGCTCCTTTTACAGCAACCAGTGAGCCATATGAACCATTTAAGGTTGTTGTTATTGATACAGCATTACCTGCTTTATCTACGATAGAAAAGTGTGTAGTTTCCTCATGCTCTTTTCCCTGTACAACACCTGCCAGCACGGCACTACTAGGGGTGGCAGCGTTCCAATTAAAACTAGACATTCTCTGCTTATTATATGCTGCACTTAACAGTTGATCTTGAGGCACAGCATAAAAATCAGGGTCGCCCAAATGTTTTGCACGATCGGCATACACCCTCCGTTCGGCCTCTACCAATAGCTGAACAGTTGAATCTGCATTATGGCCCCAACGGCTTAATGGATAGGGCTCAACTGACTTTAACAATTGAATTAAAGCAATGCCTCCACTTGAAGTTGGGGGCATGGTAATAATTTTATATCCTCTATACATACCCACAATTGGCTTACGCCAAGCTGCATGATAATTTTTTAAGTCTTCTTTTGTAATTAAGCCTGCACCTCTTTTCATTTCGGCCACAACAGCATCAGCAACTGTACCATCATAAAATCCTGCCCTACCTTTTTCCTGAATTAGTTTTAAGGTATTGGCCAGCTCTTCTTGTACGAGCACATCATTTTCTTTCCAGGTTGTTTGTAAATTGACAAAGGCTGTTCCATTAGGGTTAAATTTTAAAAACTCCTGATGTAGGCCATTTAACTCTCCGGCCTGTCTTTTGGTTATTTTAAATCCATTTTCCGCTAATTCTATGGCCGGTTGCAGCACTTGTTTCCAACTAAGCTTACCGTATTTTTTATGGGCTTCAACCATTCCATCTACAGATCCGGGTACGCCCGCCGCCAGATGCCCATATAAACTTTTATCTACAATTGGATTGCCATTTGCATCCAAATACATATCTCTGCTTGATGCCTGTGGTGCTTTCTCTCTAAAATCTAATGCATTGGTTTCGCCAGTAGAAGAGCGGTAGACCATAAATCCACCTCCGCCAAGGTTGCCTGCATTAGGGTATACAACTGCCAGGGCAAATTGTACGGCAACTGCGGCATCAACGGCATTTCCCCCTTTTTTTAATATTTCAATACCAACTTTAGATGCTTCAGGATGGGCAGAAACCACCATACCATTTTTGTATTCATCACTATTTTGTTTGCCCACTTGGTTGCTTACACAACTCAAAAGTAAAATAGTGCCCCCTAAAAAGGCTACAAGTGCTGATAGATGAATTTTATGCTTTATAACTTTCTGCATCTTTATAAATTTTTTCGGTTATTTCACTGTTTTTCTCTGCAATTACTTTTCTTTTTAAGCTAAGTTTTGGTGTAAGTTCTCCTCCATCAATGCTCCATTCTTTTGGCAACAGCGCAAATCTTTTCACCTGCTCCCATTTTCCAAAGCCTACGTTTGCCGCTTCAATGACTTCATTATACTTTGCAAGTACCTGTTCATTTTTTATAATCTCTTCATTCGTAGTAAACTTTATGCCTTTACGTCCAGCCCATGTTTTTAGGGTTTCGAAATTAGGCACAATTAAAGCTGAAGGAAATTTTCTATTTTCGCCCATCACCATAATCTGCTCTATAAAGATAGATTCTTTATATTTATTTTCCAGTATCTGTGGTGCAACATATTTGCCACCTGCCGTTTTGAACATTTCTTTTTTACGGTCGGTGATTTTCAAAAACCGTCCATCAACCATTTCTCCAATATCACCGGTATGAAACCAACCATCTGCATCAACTGCTTCTTTCGTTAGGTCTGGTCTATTATAATACCCTTTCATAATATGATGGCCACGCGTTAAAACTTCCCCATCTTCGGCAATTTTAACTTCTACACCTTTAATTACTTCACCAACAGAACCAAAAAGGGTACCGCCAAAATGATTTACGGTAATAACAGGTGAGGTTTCTGTTAGCCCATACCCTTCAAAAACAGGCATTCCTGCTGCCCAAAAAATACGGGCCAATCTTGGATTTAGTGCCGCTCCACCCGATACAATAACAACAATTTCTCCACCTAAAGCTTCCTGCCATTTTTTAAATACCAGTTTACGGGCAATATTCAATTTAAAATGATACCATAAACCAGCACCTATTGTATATTTTTCGGCAAGTGCGACCGACCAATAAAAAATTCCACGTTTTATCCCGGTTAGGGCCTTGCCCTTTTCCATGATCTTGTCATAAACTTTTTCTAAAAGCCTCGGAACAGTTGAAAATGCATTAGGCTTCACAAATTGTATATCAGCAACAATTGTATCCATGCTTTCGGCGTAATAAACTGAAGTATGGTTAAAAAGATACAGGTATATGATCATTCGTTCGAAAATATGCGACAAGGGTAGAAAGCTTAAGCCTTTATGAACACCCTCTGGCATCACTACTGCAGAATTTACAAAATTGGCCACCAAATTATGGTGTGTAAGCATTACGCCCTTAGGCGTTCCGGTAGTTCCTGATGTATATATTATAGTTAGAATATCTTCAGGTTCAATTTTATCTCTATACTCATCAAGATTAATATCTGCTGCAGCTTGACCTTGTTCTATAAGGCGCTTCCAGCTGTCAGCTCCTTCAACATCGTTAAAAGTATAGATTTTAATATCACTGTTTACAGCTTCGATACAGGGCTGTAGCTTTTTATGAAGCTCTTCATCTGCCACAAAAACAATTGAAATTTCAGCATCTTTCAATATAAATTCAATATCATGTTCAGCCAAAGTTGGATACAGTGGGATTTGATAGGCACCAATTTGATTTGCAGCAAAATCTGCAATATTCCACTCTGGCCTGTTGTGCGACATTACAGCTACCCGCCCCCCTTTGCCTATGCCCTGTTTAACCAAGCCCCTACTTAAATTATCAACGCAATCACAAAAAGCCTCTGTACTGTAATGTACCCACTCGCCTTTTATTTTACCACTTATAAACTCTTGCTTTGGTTGTTCAAGGCTATATTTCAAAAGATCAAAAACACGTTTAATATCTGCAGCCATATGATTATCCTTTATTTGGTTAAGTTAAAAAAATCCAGTAGAAATAATTACTGTTCAACTAATATTCAAATCTAAAATTAAAAATTATTTAATGAACCAAAATTTTAATCGGTCTAAATACTGTAAATAATTTTTAAGGTGATATTGTTTCAACTTAAAAATTATATCGATTTATACAGCTTGTTTGCTATTAACAAAACATTAAGGCTTAAAACTTGTTGAAATAATCAAGTAACATACTTATAAAACATTTAATCATTTACAATGAAAAAGCTATTATTTACAATTTTTGGATGCACAGTACTTTTTTTATTTTGTGCAACAAACGTTAAAGCGCAGAACTACAAAACAGGATTAGGTTTAGGAATTGATTTTGGTGACGGGTCTACTTTAGTTGGACCATCTGTAAGACACCATTTCAGTAGAAATGGCGCAATACAAGCTGATGTTCTATTTGGAGGAAACTCAACCATAATTCAAGGCTTTCTGCAATATAACGCAGCAATTGGCGGGGCAAAGGGTCTTGACTGGTATGTAGGCGGTGGACCATCAATCCAACTATACGATGGCGGATCCAGCTTTTATCTGGTTCCGATGGTGGGCTTGGATTATAAATTTACGGGTGCACCTTTAGCTTTGGCTTTAGATTGGAGACCTAGACTGTACCTTGGAAAAGGGAACAGTGATTTTAATGCAGGCAGATTTGGTTTAGGTTTTAGATACACTTTTTAATCATATTCCATACAAATTAGTCAATAAAAAATCCCGTGAGTAATTCACGGGATTTTTTATTAATTAACCATTAGCTGAAGGCATTAATTTCCAGCCCATTTTTTAAACACAGCCTTTTGTGCCGGCGTTGCATTTTCATTAATTGCAGCTTTTATACGCACATTTGGATTTGCCTTTAATGTTAGGCTGATTGTTCTTTCGATTCCATCACGCTCTACTTTTAATTTTAGCACATCACCAATATTTTTCTTGGTGATTGCAGGCAGAATATCTAATGAAAACAATGATTTTTCTAGCTTAACTTCAGCAAGCACCTCACTTAAACTTAAACCATCAATAGAAATAATCTCATCATTTACGTTTAATCCATCAACCCACGCTGCAGAATTTCTGGCAATAGAAGTAACAGTTAAACGATTACCGATTTGCACCGCTGCCCCTGTTACAGGCTTATTAGGTGTAGAATTTTCTGTCGTTACATTTACGCCAGCATAATTAAGGTATTTTGTATATTCTACATCATCAACACCGTTTACATATTTTTCCCAAAAAGCGGTAAAGCTAATGCCCGATATTTTTTCTACCATTGCTTTGAACTCTGCATCGGTATAACCGCGTTTAAGGGTTTGGCCCTGTACATACATCGCCTTCATTACATCATCTAAACTTTTTGCTCCTTTGGTCGCATTTACAATTTCAAGATCCATTAAAATACCAATTACGGCGCCTTTATTATAATATGATATGGAATTGTTTTTTGAATTTTCATTTGGCCTATAGCCAATAATCCATGCATCGTAACTGGAAGAGGCTGCGGATTGAACTTTTGCTCCAGGGGTATTAACAACCGTTCCAATTGCATTTGCCAGATCATTTAAAAATTCATTTACATCCGTAAACCCTGCTCTGTGCAGGTATTTATTTTCATAATAAGAAGTAAAGCCTTCTGCAACCCATAAGTTGGTTGTATAATTTTCATTATCATAATCAAATGGCCCTAAAGCAATTGGGCGTAATCTTTTTACATTCCACAAGTGATTGTACTCATGTGCTACAAGTCCTAAAAATCCTTTATAACCTTTTTCGGTTGTATAAGCATCCCTGGTAGCACCTAAAGTTGTAGAGTTTAAATGCTCTAAACCTCCGCCACCCTGCTTAAAATTATGTACTATAAATACATAATATTTATTTGGATTTTCGCCATATACTGCAGTAGCCTGCTCTACTATTTTGGCCATATCAACCTTTAATCTTTCTTTATTGTAGTTTCCACCACCATACATAGCTACTTCATGGCGAACGCCCGATGCTGTAAATTCGAAAATATCCTGGTTACCAACTTCAATTGGGCTATCGTATAAAACATCAAAATCTGTAGCGTGATAGGTAAATTTTTGACCTTCAACCGGAGCTAAACCCGTTGATACTTTGCTCCATGTAGAAAATGGGATAATTTTGATCGTACTTGGAGAATTGATCATCCCATCAGGATGCATAAAAATCCCTGTTGGTGATAAGAATGCATGTGATTCATCTATAAAAGGTGTACGGACTGAGATTTCAAAGCCGTATACGCGGTAATTAATTTTAATATTTGCTGCTTTTGCAGAAAAAATCCGCCAGATGTTTTTTCTTACCTTTTCTACTTTTAAATTTTTTCCTGATGCAGAAGCAGAAAAATCTTCTACACTTTTTTCAAATTCACGTATGAGGTAAGAACCAGGAGTCCATACCGGCATTTTAACATCAACATAATCTTTGGATAAGCCTGAGATATCCATTTGCACTTCTGCATAGTGTGCCTGAGGTTCTTTAAAGGAAACTTCAAAACCTATCTTTACTTGAGCCATACCTGCCATTGAACTTATTAGTATTAAGACTAAGCTTAAAACTGATTTTTTATTAACCATAATCACATTTTTTTGCCACAAATTTATATTTTATGTGGATGGTTTAAAATTAAAATGATAATTGACGCAAATATTAATATTCAAATCAACTTTTATAACTATACCTCTAATTAACCCAAAACATTAAAAAACAAATTGTTAGGCTTAGGCCTTATTCATTCTACTGCTGGCCATACTTTAAAACACAGAACAAGCCACCATAACAATTAAAGGCTGTAACATACTTAATACAACAGTTTTAACGCAGAGATTATTAATATTTTTACGCTGGCTATTGAAACATTTAACATGCTAATGTTTTAATATAATAACAGTAACTCTTAATCATACATGAAAAAAAGGTACATAATATATATTGTTTTAGCATTAGGTCTTGCCTATTTAGTTTATTACCGTATTAATGCAAATAAGAAAATAGAAGGCAAAGGTGCTGCTGGACAAAGTAAGGATGGTAAAGGTGGAAAAAATAATCCTCCAATGTCTGTTGACGGGATTATTGTAAAGCCCACTAACTTTAATAATGATTTAGACATTACCGGTGCTATTGAGGCAAATGAATCTGTTGTTCTAAAAAGTGAGGTTTCCGGCTTGGTAACGGGCATTTATTTTAAAGAGGGCAGTTTTGTAACCAAGGGCAGCGTTTTAGTAAAAGTAAATGATAGGGATATACAAGCCCAGTTGCAAGAAGCCATTACCAAACAAAAGCTTTCTGCAACCAATGAAAACAGGGCAAAGCAACTTTTGGCAAAAGGCGCAATTAGCCAGGAAGAATATGACACTTCATTGGCCGATTTGAAGTCTTTTCAGGCGCAGGCGCAATTAATTCGTGCACAGCTTGCAAAAACATCAATTATTGCTCCATTTAGCGGAAAAATAGGCTTACGCAACATCTCAAATGGCGTTTATTTAACCCCATCAATGCCGATCGCCAACTTAGTAAGCACAAACCCTATAAAAATTACTTTTTCCATTCCTGAAAAATATGCTGGCCAAATAAAAGCCGGTTCGGAGATTTCTTTTACAACAGATGCTTCATCAAAAATGAACAAAGGTAAAGTATATGCAATAGAGCCTGGTATTAATGCAACAACCCGTACCCTGCAGATTAGGGCAATGGCTCCAAATGCAGATAATTTATTATTGCCGGGATCTTTTGCTAAAATTAAGCTGGCCCTAAACACATTAGAAAATGCAATATTAATTCCAACTGAAGCTGTTATTCCTGTTTTAAAGGGCAAAATCGTTTACATCAGCAAAGATGGTAAAGCAGAAGAAAGAAAAGTTGATGCTGGCACACGTACAGACCAGAAAATAGTGATTACTTCGGGTTTATCTGCCGGAGATACTGTACTCACTACAGGCGCCATGTCATTAAAAAAGGGGACTAAAGTTAAAGTTCATTTGGTAAAAGAATGAGGTTGAAAGCAATATACACATTTTAAGATGTGCAGTTGCGAAAAGTATAAATATAAAGCGCCAAACACACATGAGCATATCAACCACCAGTATAAAAAGACCCGTTCTTGCCATCGTTATGAATTTAATGATTCTGCTTTTTGGCATTATTGGTTATAATTTTTTGGGTGTCCGGGAATATCCTTCAATTGATCCAACAGTCGTTTCTGTTAGAACATCTTATCCTGGGGCCAATTCAGACATTATTGAATCTCAGATTACAGAACCTCTTGAAAAATCTATTAATGCTATTGATGGGATCAGGAATATATCTTCTTCCAGCAACCAAGGTACCAGCAACATTACAATTGAATTTAACCTAGGTAAAAATATTGAAGAAGCGGCTAATGATGTACGGGATAAAGTTTCACAGGCAAGCCGGAACCTTCCTAAAGACATTGATGGTTTACCTGTAGTAAGTAAGGCAGACGCAAATTCGGATGCAATTTTATCAATGACTATTCAAAGTGATAAAAGAAACACCTTAGAACTGAGTGATTATGCCGAAAATGTGATCGCTGATCGAATTCAAACCATTCCGGGAGTAAGCAGTGTGCAAATTCAAGGTCAACGTAAATATGCAATGCGCATTTGGATGGACCCAAATAAGCTGTCTGCATATGGATTAACTTCACAGGATATCGTAACTGCCTTAGATAAAGAAAATGTAGAGCTGCCATCGGGTAAAATTACAGGAGCAACAACGGAGCTGACTGTTAAAACTTTGGGTAAACTTACAAATGAAGAACAGTTCAATAACCTGATATTAAAAGCAGACAGCAATCAGGTGGTTAAACTAAAAGACGTGGGCTATGCGGTTCTTGGTCCAGAAAATGAAGAAACGATTTTGCGTGAATCAGGCCGCCCGATGGTTGCCGTTGCCATTATTCCGCAGCCTGGTGCAAATTATTTGGACATTAGCAAGGAATTTTACAAACGATTTGACAAGTTAAAAGCTGAGATCCCACAAGATATTAAGTTAAAGGTTGCCCTTGACAACACTATATTTATTAAACGTTCTGTTACAGAAGTTGCTGAAACCATAGGGCTATCATTAGTACTTGTTATACTTATTATTTACCTGTTTTTTAGAGATTGGGGCATCGCATTCAGACCGCTGATTGATATTCCGGTATCGTTGGTGTTCACATTTTTTATCATGTACATTTTTGGTTTCTCTATAAATGTACTCAGTTTACTGGCTATCGTTTTGGCTACAGGGCTGGTTGTTGATGACGGGATTGTAGTTACAGAAAATATTTTTAAAAAGGTTGAAGAAGGAATGTCTCCATTTGAGGCGGCAATCAAAGGCTCAAATGAGATCTTTTTTGCTGTAATCTCCATATCCATTACACTGGCAGCAGTATTCTTACCGGTAATTTTTTTACAGGGTTTTGTAGGTCGCCTATTTAGAGAGTTTGGGGTTGTTATCGGAGCTGCAGTACTTATTTCGGCTTTTGTATCGCTCACCTTAACACCTATGTTAAATGCCTATTTGATGAAAAAGGGTGGACATAAGCCTTCTAAATTTTATAATTTCACCGAGCCTTACTTTGTTAAGTTAAACAATGGCTATGCTAGCAACCTGGATAAATTTTTAAAAAGAAGGTGGCTTGCTGCTCCAATTCTTATAGTATGCCTAGGTTTAATATTCTTGTTCTGGAAAATATTACCAAAGGAAACGGCTCCATATGATGACCGAAGTGCCATTAATATTAATGTAACAACCCCAGAAGGTGCATCTTTTGAATATACAGATCGTTTTATCATGAAGATCAATCAAATGATATTAGATTCTGTACCCGAAAAAAATGTGAACATTACCATCACCTCACCAGGTTTTGGAGGCGCAGGCTCAACAAATATGGGATTTGTTAGAATGGGCCTTGTTGATCCTGGAGACCGAACAAGGTCACAGAAAGAGATTGCCGACCAGCTGACCAAAATCACTAAGAAGTATAGTGAAGGGAAAACGATCGTAAATCAACAGCCAACAATTTCTGTTGGCCGCCGTGGAGGTTTACCAATAAGTTATATTATACAAGCCCCAAACTTTGAAAAGCTTAGGGAAAAAGTTCCTCAGTTTATGGATGCAGTAAGCAAAGATCCAACTTTTGTGGTTTCTGATGTAAACTTAAAATTTAACAAACCGGAAATTAATTTAACCATTGATCGGGATAAAGCTAAAAACTTGGGGGTTTCCATTGCAGATATTGCACAAACCCTAAACTTGGGCTTAAGTGGACAAAGGTTCTCTTATTTTTTCATGAACGGCAAGCAGTACCAGGTGATTGGTCAGTTTGACAAATCTGACAGAAAAGACCCTTTAGATTTAAGCTCCGTTTATGTACGTAACAATAAAGGCGATTTGGTACAGTTGGATAATGTGGTTACAGCAAAAGAAGAAAGCAGTCCGCCACAACTTTATCGGAATAACCGCTTTATATCTGCAACTGTTTCTGCAGGCTTAGCTCCCGGAAAAAGTATAGGCCAGGGAATAGATGCTATGGATGCCATAGCTGATAAAGTTTTGGATGACAGTTTTTCAACAGATTTGAGTGGTGAATCAAGAGATTTCAAAGAAAGCTCTTCTAATACTTTTTTCGCATTTGGCTTAGCCCTTTTGCTGGTTTACCTGATTCTTTCTGCACAGTTTGAAAGTTTTAAAGATCCAATTATTATTATTCTAACAGTACCAATGGCCGTTGCAGGCGCATTTCTATCATTATGGCTATGCGGTCAGAGCTGGAACATCTTTAGCCAGATTGGAACCATTATGCTGATTGGATTGGTGACTAAAAACGGTATTTTAATTGTTGAGTTTGCCAATCAGTTAAAAGAGAAAGGCATTCCGATTCCTGAAGCCATCAGAGAAGCTGCCGTTTCCCGTTTACGGCCAATTTTAATGACGAGTTTAGCGATTGCTATTGGTGCCCTGCCTATCGCATTAGCCTTAGGGGCCGCAGCTAAAAGCAGAATGAGCATGGGAACTGTAATTGTTGGGGGTACTTTATTTTCATTGATTTTAACCTTATTTGTAATCCCGGCTATTTATTCCTATTGGGCAAAACCCTATAAGCCTAATCAGGAATTAAAAGAAGCAGACCGTTTTGAGCATGAAGTTTCAAAAGCATTAAAATAAAACAAAATGCATAAAAAATTTAACTTGTATATATTAATTATAAGCTTGTTGCCATTTTTAGGTTTTGCACAAGAAAAATTGAGCCTTCAACAGGCCATTAGTATTGCTATGCAGAATAATTATGATATTAAAATCAGTAAAAATGAGATTAACATCGCTAAAAACAATTTTAACCTTGGCAATGCAGGCATATTACCGAGCATTACAGGAAGCTATAGTAATGGTGGCAGCAGACAGAACACCAGGCAAACGCCAGTAACGGGTGATGACCGTGTAATTACAGGAGCAAAAAGTACAAACAACAGCTATGGGGCTGATTTAAACTGGAGAATTTTTGACGGTTTTAGTATGTTCGCAAATTACGACCGTTTAAAAGAGTTACAGAAACAGGGAGAATTAAATGCCCAGCTAACTGTTTTAAATACAATTTCTGATGTAATAGCTGGGTATTATGATATTGTTAGGCAGCAACAGCTTTTAATTGCAACAGATAGTGCAATGGCTGTTTCTAACCTAAGAAGCAGTATTGCAAAAACAAAATTAGCCTTGGGAAGAGGCTCTAAACTCGATGTGCTTTCTGCCCAAGTCGATTACAATTCGGATACCTCTTCCTACATCAAACAATTAAATGCATTAAAAATAGCCAAAGTACATTTAAATCAATTAATGGTTAGAGACATTGGCACAAACTTTACAGTTGATGAAGAAATAAGAATTGATGCATCTTTAAGCTATAATCAGCTTAAAGATTTAGCGGAAAAACAAAATCCTGCAGTACAGAATGCTTTCATTAATCAAAAGATTGCCGCATTAAACCTTAAACAGATCAGAGGGGCACGCTATCCACAAATTAGCCTGAATTCTGGTTATAGCAGGTCTAAAAGCACCAGCCCAACTGGATTTAACCAAAAGTTTGAAGCTAATGGGCTAACTTATGGTGTAACCGCAAGCCTAAATATTTTTAATGGTTTTTTACAGCGCCAGCAAGAACGCAATGCAAAAATAGAAATAGACAACTCACAACTTACCTTAAATAAAACGAAAATGGATATTCAGGCGCAATTGCTTAGTGCCTATCAGAATTACAGTACTTATTTGGAACTGGTTAAGCTTGAACAAAAAAATACAGATATTGCGAACGACAACTTAGACATTACTTTAGCAAAATATCGCTTAGGAAGTATTGCCCCTTTAGAACTTAGGGAAGCCCAAAAAAATGCTTTAGATGCAAGAAGCCGTTTTATTGAAATGCAGTACCAGGCAAAAATTGCCGAAATTACACTTAAAGAAATTAGTGGAAATTTAAATTTAACCAATTAATTTTTATATTTATTGCCATGATACTTGTTGCAGACAGTGGCTCATCGAAAACCGACTGGATGGGTTATTTAGATGGAGAAACCATTTCTTTTAATACGTCCGGTATTAATCCCTATTTCTTAAGTGAGCAGGACATTATTAAGCTTATTTCTAAAAATGAAATAATTGCTCCGTACACCAATTCAGTAAAAGAAATTTATTTTTTTGGTGCCGGCTGTTCCTCTCCTGATAAGCATGAAGTTATTTCTAATGGCTTGTCATCTGTTTTTCCTAATGCTTTTATTGCTGTAGATCATGACCTTTTAGGTTCTGTATATGCTACATGTGGTGATACAGAAGGATTAAACTGCATTTTAGGTACAGGCTCTAATATTTGCTACTTTGATGGCAAAAAAATACATGCCGGTCATCATGGCCTTGGTTATGTACTTGGAGACGAAGGATCTGGCACTTTTTTTGGAAAAAAGGTATTGCTTAGCTACCTGTACAAAAAAATGCCTGACGATTTAAGTATAGAATTTAAAAAAATGTTTCCGACAGAAAAAGATCAGGTAATTACCAATGTTTATCAAAAGCCATTTCCAAATATATATTTAGCCAGCTTTAGCCGTTTTATGGCAAGCCATAGCGCGCATCCTTTTATACAGGATATTTTAAAAACCGGCTTTCAGGAATTTGTTAACAGCAATATTAAAGATTATCCAAATTATAAATCATTGCCTTGTCACTTCGTAGGCTCCATTGCATACTATTATCAAGATGTTTTAAGATTGGTTTTAGAGGAAAATGGGATTAAAGTTGGTAAAATTTTACAGAAACCAATTGAAGACCTTTTCAGTTTCATTTTAAAGAGAGAAGGCGCAGTCCAACAAGTAAGTTAATTTAAAATCACGTTTAGGTTAATTTAAATATTTTTTATTTAAATCTTTGGAAACAGAATAAGTTACTTTTTGTTAATACTTGTAAACACACATAATTGCCCATAACATATGAAGAGAATACTTGTCGTTGACGACGATATTGAGGTTTTAGAAACCATACAATTGATATTAGAAATTGGGGGCTTTAAAGTTTCAGCTTTAAATAACGGTGAAGAAGTATTTGACCGTATTGAACTTTTTAAACCCGATTTAATTTTACTTGATATTTCTCTCGGTCATATTGATGGCCGTGTGCTTTGTGAGCAGTTAAAATCAATAGAAAGCACTTCACAGATTCCAATACTGTTGATTTCTGGCTTATATGATCCTAAAGATTTTACAACTTTAAATTATGGCCAGGATGATTTCTTATCAAAACCTTTTCAAATGGATGTTTTGTTAAAAAAAATAAGTAAAATATTATCCTTAGAAGAGGAACAGCCAAGTTTTCACCTGAATTAATAAAATCAAGCTTATCCCCCGCTTTTAGTAAATAAAAAAAGCCACAAATTAATCATTTTGTGGCTTTTGTATTTTATATCAATCCATATCGCATTGATCGTTCTCCTATTGGTTAACGTCTTTCTGTATGCAACGGTTTAACACACGTAGTTAGTAGCCACCACCTTAATACTGTCATTTTGGCAATTTGAAAGTTTGGAACAGCCCTTGTTATGCAGGATATAGATTAAACAATTTATTTACATATGAGCATACAGGAAAAAGGAAATATCTCGATACATACCGAGAATATTTTCCCGATAATTAAAAAGTTTTTATACTCTGATAATGAGATATTTCTCCGCGAACTTGTTTCAAACGCGGTAGATGCCGTTCAGAAAATTAAACGGTTGGGTTCATTAGGGCAGTTTAATGGCGAAATAGGTACTCCGCTTGTAGAGGTAGCTGTTGACAAAGCAAAGAAAACCATTACCATTAGCGATAATGGCTTGGGTATGACTGCTGAAGAAATTAAAAAGTACATTAACCAAGTTGCATTTTCGGGCGCTAGTGAATTTGTAGAAAAATTCAAAGACGCAAAAGATGCCAATGAGATTATTGGCAAGTTTGGTCTAGGTTTCTACTCGGCATTTATGGTTGCTGATTTAGTTGAAATTCAAACCCTATCTTATCAGGAAGGTGCTGAACCTGCCCGTTGGGTTTGTGATGGAAGTACTCAATTTGAAATTACTGAAGGCACTAAAACCACCCGTGGTACAGACATCATTTTACATGTAAATAAAGATTCGGAAGAATTTTTAGAGGAATCAAAACTACAGGATATCCTTAATAAATATGCTAAGTTTTTGCCTGTACCAATTAAATTTGGCACCAAAACAATCTCTGAAGAAGACGGAGAAGATGAAGAAGGGAAGAAAAAATATAAAGATGTATCGGTTGACAACATTATTAATACAACCAATCCAATCTGGACTAAAGCACCTGCTGATTTGTCAGACGAGGACTATTTAAGCTTCTACAGAGAACTATACCCATTTAGTGAAGAACCTTTATTTTGGATTCATTTAAATGTTGATTATCCTTTTAATTTAACGGGTGTACTTTATTTCCCTAAGCTGAAAAATGATTTTGAGATGCAGCGCAACAAAATCAAACTATATTCCCGTCAAGTATTTATTACCGATGAAGTAAAAGATATTGTTCCTGAGTTTTTAATGTTGTTGCACGGCGTAATAGATTCTCCTGATATTCCACTGAATGTATCACGTAGTTTCTTACAGGCAGATAGTAATGTAAAAAAAATAAACAGCTATATCACAAAAAAAGTAGCTGATAAATTAGCTGAACTATTTAATAAAGACCGCAAATCTTACGAAGACAAATGGAAGGATATTGGCATTTTTGTTAAATACGGAATGATCAGTGAAGAAAAGTTCTATGATAAGGCAAAAGATTTCGCTTTAGTTGGAAACACAAAAAATGAACTTTTCACCTTGCCTGAGTACAAAGAAAAAGTTGCGCCTTTACAAACAGATAAAAATGGCACAGTTGTTTATTTGTATACCAATGATACCGCTAAGCAAGATGCTTTTATACAATCAGCCAACAAAAAAGATTATGACGTATTGGTTTTAGATTCTCCTATTGACAATCATTTCATTAATCAGTTAGAGCAGAAACTAGAAAAAACATCTATTAAACGGGTAGACTCGAGCGTAGCGGATAAACTGATCGAAAAAGATGAGAAAAACGAACATGTTTTAACGGAAGATCAGGTTAAAGAAGTTACCTCTATTTTTGAAAAAGCAATTACCAAGCCGGGCATGCATATAGAGGTTGTTGCTTTAAATCCCGACGAACTGCCTGTAACGATTACAATGGATGAATTTATGCGCCGTATGAAAGATATGGCAGCTATGGGCGGCGGCATGGGCTTTTATGGCCAAATGCCTGACAATTATAAGGTGGCCATTAATGGAAACCATAAATTAATCAGCAAAATTTTAAAGACCGAGGATGCAGATGAGAAAAGCGCTTTAGCAAAACAAGCTGTTGATTTGGCTTTGCTGGCTCAAGGAATGTTAACAGGGTCGGAATTAACTGCTTTTGTAAGCAGAAGCGTGTCCTTAATTTAAATTAAAATTAAGCTTAAATATAAAGCCCTTTGATTAAAAATCAAAGGGCTTTATTATATGTGATAAATCTGGCAGGCAAAAATTAACTTGCCAAATTATTTTTTTGATCAATATTAAAATAATCACCATGCTCTTTTATCAACTGCGCAATAACTGAAGCTTTCGTATCGGTGATTTTAAATTCAAATAATGGTTCTTGATTTTTCTTAGATCTAACCATTTTTTCTGTATAAAAACGATAAACTAAACCATTGGTCAACAAACCATATTTTGCTTTAGTTTTACGGAAATATTTAGATAAACGTGAATCATGTATATCTAAACTGTCATTATGATGCTTGCACTCAACCAATATTGCAGGTTCGCCATCTTTCATAATTGTATAATCAACTTTTTTACTTTTCTTTAAGCCAAAATCTAAAACAGCTTCAGACTGAACCTCACTAGGGTTAAAAACATCATAACCCAATATCTGAATAAAAGGCATAACTAAAGCATTCCTAGTTAAATCTTCTGATTGTACCTGAGGAAGCATTTTTTTAATTCTTGTGGCAAATTGCCCGATTTCATCTTTAAGTTCCATGTTGATATGATTAATTTGGGATGTAGTTTATTGTTGTTTTAATACACACACTTTGACAAATCAAACTGCGCTTATACAACAATACTAAGATTCAAAAAAGCGGACACTTAAATCATTTTTTTACACCAACCCCTCAGTATTTTACACCAACTCACTAAAAAGTCGGGCTAAACAGCAGGATTTTATAGATGAACATTAAATATTTTAATGTGAGTATGTAGAATGAATTTAATTTTTCCCTAACTTGCAGTAATCATTCAAACATCCACAAAGTAAACCAATGAATTTAAAATGTGTCGTTATAGACGATGAGCAGCACGCAATAGAGGTTTTAACTGATCATATTGCCGAAATGCCCGGACTAACAATTTTTAAAACCTTTACAAGTCCTGTTCAAGCTTTAACAGAAATCAGTATCCAAGACGAGATCGATCTTTTATTTATGGATATTGATATGCCTGGAATCAATGGCCTTGAACTTGCCAAAAGTTTAAGAGAAAAAGCCAAGTATTTAATATTTACTACAGCTCACCCAGATTATGCACTTCAAGCTTTTGATGTACAATCGGATCAGTATCTGCTAAAACCTATTTCATTTGCAAAATTTGCATTAGGTATAGACCGGATTTTAAAGAAAGAAGCAAGCCTTGCTTCAACTACTTCCCAAAAAGAAACCGACCAGGCCGCAGCATTATATATTAAAGGCGATCATAAATATGCTTTTTCTAATATAGCAATTGAAGATATTCTTTACATTAAAGCTCTACAGAACTATATACAGATTATTACTAAATCTGAAACCCATACCACTTACCTTACACTTAAGGAAATTGAAAAGGCTTTAGAAAATCATGCTTTTATTCGCGTTAACAAGTCAAATATTGTTGCCAAAACAGCCATCAAAAAAGTAGATGGAAATATTATACGTTTGGTTAACAATGAAATTATACAAATTGGCGAAGGTTATAAAGAAGCGTTCTTCGCCTATGTACAAAGTAGTTTATTAAAGTCTAACAGGAGTTTATAGACTATTTACAGTTCATTGATGTGAAAATCGTTTTTACAGTAACCATAGATGGATCAGTATAAAATATAGTTTGATCTTTTACGGTTTTATAAACGAATACAGTTTTTTTAGTCAGTTTGCTATTGTTTTGTGCTTTCATGTTGATGCGGATTAAGTATTATATTGTTAGGAGATTATCGCTGATTGCAAGTAGATTTCTACTAGTTGTTTTTGCCGTTCATTGATGTGAAAATCGTTTTTACAGTAACCATAGAAGGATCAGTATAAAAAATGTTTTGATCTTTTACGGTTTTATAAACGAATACAGTTTTTTTAGTCAGTTTGCTATTGTTTTGTGCTTTCATGATTTTTAAATTTTATTTAAAATGTTTTTGTTTCTATTAATTTCTGTAAATGTGCAACACAAAATTTGAGCATTATATTTTTTTACACAAACCACCAATTTTAGAAGATAAAAGCCATCTTTTAACACATAAAAGCCAAATAATGAGTTTTTTAAATTTATATAATTTCTATAAAAAGTATCGGGTTCACCTAATTGCTTGGAGTGCATACATCATTTATGAGGTATTCATTACTGGACTTATTAGCAAAACTATTGGACAAACAGGCGTATACATTATTGTGTATATACTTAACATATCTATTTTTTATCTGCACTCTTTTTTCTTTAAAAAAGTGTTAAATATACCCCGGTTTATATTGAAAATTATTGCCGTGCCTTTACTTGTAATTGGAGCAACAATATTCTATACCCTATTCGCTTTCGTACTATGGAATTCATTCATACATTTTCATTTTGTAACAAACATTACCCCATTAACATTCAATAAGATTTTCTTTTTAAGCTGCATTTGGCGATCACTATATTTTATTGGCTTCTCTATCGGTTATGTATTCATTTTAAAATCTTTTGAAGAACAGCAAAGAGCAGATGAACTGGAAAAACAAAACTTGATCAACAAAATAGAGAAACAGACGCTTGAAAATGATTTGGTACAGTCGCAGAATAATTATCTGCGCAGTCAAATCAACCCGCATTTTCTATTTAACACCTTAAATTTTATTTATAATGATGCGCGTAAAAAGGCACCATTGGCTGCTGATGCGATTATGAATTTAGCAGAAATGATGAGGTATGCGCTAAAAAGACCTGAAGTTACTGAGATGGTCCCTTTAAATGAAGAAGTTGAACAGATAGAACATTTAATCAATTTGCATAAGCTGCGTACAGCCGGAACAATAAATTTTGATTTAGAAGTAGAAGGGGATTTATTCGGAATAAGGTTTCCGCCCCTCATTTTATTAACCCTTGTTGAGAATATGTTCAAACATGGCAATGTATCTCACTCTACTCAGCCTGCAAAAATATTAATCCGGTACGATCAAGGTAATTTGACCATTACCACGATTAATATGATTAATGATGTAAAGGCTAAAGAAAGTACTTATGTTGGTATAGACAACATAAACAAACGACTTGGAAATTTCTTTAATCAGGCTTATTCTTTTAATTACTATAAAGATCAAACCAATCATTATATCACTGAAATTAAAGTAGAGATTAACAATCCGATGAAAAATTTAAATTCATAAAAATAATAACCTACTTATCTAGCTGGCGTATGTAAGCGGCGGTGTATTTCTTTTAACAAAAAGTAATACATCACCATTTCATGCGTTCTTTGGTCTTTATTAAATAAACGGTTTACATGCATATGCAATAAATCACCAAATAAACGTATTCTTCTTTCTTCTTCTTCGCATAACATTAAAACAGCTATAAAGGACTGGATAAAATGAGCAAACAAAGCATTTTGTTCGTCATTAAGCTCTAAATACACAGTTGTTTTATATAGCTGATACTGCGCATTTAGCTTTTTAAAATCCTGAACGTCTAAATGATGTTCATGATTAAAAGCATCCGACATCATCTGAATCATATTTTTAAACTTCTCAGTGCCAAATACCCCTGCATTTTGTATGGCGATTGCCAGATCAGCACAAAATTTATATTTACTGTTAACATCAGTAAATGTATTCAGTAGCGAAAGGACAAAGTTGCTATCTGTGCAAAAATGCCGTTCTATCTGTTCTATTAAATCGTTGCCATAGCGTTCGGTTTCCCGTTTATAGGTTCTTAACTGAAAATCAGAAACAAGCCCTAACAGAAGTTCATTTTCTATCAAATCAGATAAAGCAGCCGTTAATTCCTGTCCGTCTTTTTCATCATTCAATAAAATACGCAACCTTAAATGATTTCCATTCTCATTGTATCTAATAAAAAACCATGATTTAATTTTCTCTTTATGCTCAAACAGGAATTGCTGTATGTTATTACATATTAAGTAGTCTGATCTTTGCTGATGGCAAAAAATTTCATAATAAAGCCATTCTTTTCCGGGAGGAAAAAATTGAGGTACCTTAGCCGAAGCCAGTGCGCTTTGCTTTTCAAAGCCCTTATAAATTTCATGCTGATCAAAAACGGTTAAGATGAACTGTGCAAGGTAAGGCTTTCCAGAAACATCTTCTACTATACTACTTACCGGCATAAGTACTTCCTCTAACCAAGGAGTACTCTGTTTCCGTAAATATTGTACAAATGCAACAAGATCCGAATCATCATCTACATTAAAGCACAATGTTTGATCAGATAGTCCCATTTTAAAATACCCGTTTACGCCAAGTTTAATAAGATATGCTCTGCATTGATTTGGCATTGGATCTTTGCCCAGCTCTAAAAATAAAGCCTTACTATCTATTTGCCATTTTGCCTGTGATAATATAATATTTTTATACTGTAGCCTCGGGTAATAGGTTTGATTGGGAAATAAGCCATCAAGTGAAATGCCTAGATTCGCTTGAATGTTTTGATACTGCAAATCACAGAACAGCCTAAAAACAGAGAGATCTGACCGGGTATAGTTATATGCAGAAGCCAGTTTAGGTACCACGCGCTTATTGTGCTTTATTGACCTTAGTACAACCTCATTATCTTGTATAGACAACATGATATCATTTAAAACAAGGGGCTCGGATGAAGTATCATAATTCAATATGGAGAGCTGATGTTCATATACCAATTTTCTTCTGTTAATATTATCAACATTGGTTTCAGCCATATAAGCGACATCAAAAAAGAGCACATCCGGATTGGCTTGCTGTTCTATTGATGCGATTTCTTTACAATATTGCTCTACTCTATCATTCGCCATAGTAAAACGCCCATTTAAGGCATTTGCAGTTACCCCTCCAATCTGATCTATACAAAGAAAGTCATCTACAACGGATGCAGTTACACTAAACGAATTTGGCAAAAAATCTGCCTTATTACTCGACGGCAACTGAAGTTTATCTAAAAATATAGTTTGGTTACGTTCAAATCCCTCTACAAACGAAGCGGCTTTTATTATTTTTTTCAGCTCGTCTGCCTGTTTATTTTCTGCCTTGTTCTTTTTACCAATAAACTGTACAACAAAATCATCAGATTGATCTGCCTGCTCCAGTTCATCATACCCAATTCCCATTTCTGGATCAAGGGCTATCATTAAAGGAATTTCTCTTTGTTCAAATTTGTTTAGAAATTTATTTTTAAAATTTTTAAGCGCAGCTTGTTCATGTACAGCGGATATAGGCTGCAATAATTTAATCAAATCAGGCAGTGCTGTTAAAAGCTGGCTGCTAATGCTGCCTTTGATGTATTTTCTTTCTGCTATAATGTATTTTGGCAAAAGATCCTGTTCCTCAAATCCAATGCGCCTAAAATAATCCTGACCTATAATATTTGGGCTATAGTTGCTAAACAACAATTGTAAGCTCAGCATATCTTGCAGTAAAGCATAGAAATCTTCAAGCCCCTTATCTTCAATTTTAAGATAGCTGATTAAATCCTGTATACGTATAGGCTTTAAACACGCATCTAAGATGTTTTTAACAAGTGCATCCTGTTCAATTTCAGCAAGCTCAAAATGTCCATCGGTACTCGCTATGTAACGTATACTATCTATAGCTAAATAGCAGCTGCTGTTGCTGAACAATAAAAAATCACTTGCTAAAAGTTCCTGAACGGAAAATTCAATTTGATTTTTAACTGGCCAATCCACAAACTGATGTAGTTCCTGCTCCGCTTCAATAACAATATGGTTCTCTTCATTTAAGGATTCCCCTTCTAAATACACAAAACTTGCAAAAGTACCATATGGCGTAGATCTAAACTTTGCCCTATTGAAGTATTTCCAAATAGTAAAAAAAGTTTTAGCAGGCAAGGATTCTAATTCTTGTGCAGAAATGTCCTTGATCGTTTGATAAAACGCATCTGAAGAAACTGCAATTGCTTTTTTAAGTTCATCCCAGCAATCTATCAGTTCTGACAGATATGAAAACTTAGGGGTTCTGCAAAGTTTTGTTTGGTGTATTTTTAATTTCATGAGCCTGTTTACGAGTGGAAATTACAAAGATTTATTTTAAAACTGCATTGATTTGATACTTTCTTGCTTAAGTAAACTATTAAAAAGCAAAAGCCCTGTATGGCTTTACCATCAGGGCTCTACATATTAATTTATCAGTTTTTATTTAATCAGATTGTAAAGCTCATCTAGTTTAGGAGACAGTACAATTTCAATTCTTCTATTTTTGCTTCTGGCATCTGCACTGGTATTAGTACCTAGTGGCTGGTATTCTCCCTTTCCTGTTGCTGTCATTCTTACACTTTCCACTTTTTCCTGTTCAGTTAAGTACCGTACCACTGAAGTAGACCTCAGTACACTTAAATCCCAATTATCTTTGATTTGCCCTAAGTTGTTTACTTTTTGATTATCCGTATGCCCCTCTACAGCTATATTTATTTCTGGCTGTTCTTTTAAAACTTGGGCAAGCTGGGTTAATGCCTGTTTTCCTTTCTCATCTATAATAATACTACCCGAAGGGAAAAGCAGTTTATCAGTCAAGGAAACATATACCTTACCATTTCTAATTTCAACAGTTAAACCATTTTTAGTAAAACCCAATAAAGCTTGTTGCAATTTCTCTTTAAGCTGGTTGGTTGCCTCATCACGTTTACGCAATATTTCTTCAACTTCTTTTAGCCGTTTTTCACGTGCTGCCAGATCTCCTGAAAGCTTGTTGATGGCAGATGAACTGTTACTTTTTAATTTAGTATAATTTGCATCCATATCATTATACCTGGCCTGTAATCCCCTAAGTTCTTCGGCGATTAAAGAAGTATCTTTTTTTAATTTTGAAACTTCTCTTTCTAAATTTTCTATTCGGATCAGGTTTTCATTATTAACTGTATATAAAGAATCTTTAGTGGCTACTAATGCTTTATATTTTTTTGGAGACAGAATAACGCATGAGGTAATTGAACAGGCTATTAAAAACAGGGCAAATACTAGGAAGGTTTTTTTCATTTATTTTGTCGATATTAATCTTCTAAATTAGCTTTTTTTAATTATTGTGCTATAGCATTTCGTAAAAATGCAACTAATGGATAAATTATTTTATAAGAATCTATTAACTTACTAACGATGGATGCATCATAAAATTCTTCATCACCCATTTTCAATGTAGCCTCAAAGCTCTTCAGCTTTAAAAACTCAATATTAGGATCATTCGGGTCATAGCCTTTAGGTGCATTTTTTAATGCATTTTCTGTACCGAGTTTAAAAGCTGCTGTAAAACTTTTCGAATTCACAATTCCCTTAAAATCATCAATATTGTAATCTATTTCCTGACGGATCAGCTTCAGGTGAGGAGCTTCTGGCATCCAGTAACCACCGGCTAGAAAGCTTTTTCCTGGTTGAATGTGCAGGTAATAGCCCGGTTCATTTCCTCCTTTACTCCTGGCAGAAAACCAAACCCCAAAATTATTTTTATATGGATCTTTGTTTTTACTGAACCGTACATCACGATAAATACGCATCAAACATTTTTTAGGATCGAGATCTACTGCGATTAAAGGATCTACTTTAGCCAGTTCAGGAATAATAGAGGCAACCAATTTTAACACATCTGCTTTGGCTTCTTCATATAATGGTTTATGCACAGCAAACCATTCCCGGTTATTATTTTCAGCCAGGTCTTTTATAAACTGAAGGGATTCTTTTTTTAGCATAAAAATTATGATTTTATTCGGAAGCTAGTTAACCGCTATATTGATTTATAACTTGATTCAGCTATAGTTTATTTATCGTAAAGTGCATTATATTTAATTTTTGGAGAAAGCCAATGTAATAAGATTATCCTTGAATAACGGTAATTAAAGGGATATAATATAAAGCAACCACTAAAAATTGTGATAATATAAGTCCAAAATGTTGATTCTTCCAATGGCCCAAAAATCAAATAAGTTAATAGGCCAACGGCAAGCATTTCTCCAACATTCATTGCATAGCTTACATACATGGCTGCATAAAAATATCCTGGTTCTATTTCAAATCTTTGTTTGCAATGTCCGCAATGATCATTCGTATACTGAATATTAAATCCATACATGCTTCCCCTAAAAATATGGCCACGCCTGCAATGTGGGCATTTTCCATTTACTAAAGCATAGAATTTTGAAGTTTGGGCCGACATAGATATTCTTTGTGATTTAAAAACAATAAAGCTCTAAGCTTTAATTTAAATTAATAGGTTGCTTTTTCACATGAATAAGTACATTTTTCTTACGATATTTTTTATACCATATAATGCCAACTACTGTAGTAAGAAGATATGGAATTGCCAACAAGTATAAAATACCTGTATTTAAGCCTGTTCCCTGGGTGTTTCCGTTCTTTACACTTTGCTCTGCATTTATGGTACACATAGAGCATTGTGCCTTTACTTTCATGGCACTTGTAAAAGTTAAAGCAAACAGAAATAAGATAAAAACTACTTTTCTTTTCATTTATACAAATATAGAGATAAAGCAGTTCTAGGTGTTAAAAATTTTGTCATAAAAAAGCCTCCCCAAATTGGGGAGGCTTAATAAGAGTGCTAATATTTAACTATTTTAATAACATCACCTTAAATAAAATAGACATCATTATAATCTAACTTTAATCGTTGTACCATTAACATTAGTAATGCCAGCTTACCCATGCCTTAGCATCGGAAACATTAACCATATCATAAGTAATGGTAGTATTAGTACCTCCATTCGTTTGTATCAAATAATATCCTTCTGGTTGATTTATTTGTGCGATATATTTAGCATAAACTGTTACAGCTGGTGCAGGTACAGTGCCAAATTGAGAGCCACTGTTTGGAAAAATAACTTTTCCATCAGCTGTAAAAGTTGGTATTACAGCTGGCCCATAACTTGTAGTAGCAGCAATACGAAAATTATCATATGGCGCACTAGCCACTGGATAATAATCTATCCGCTTATATCCAGCTAGTGTTTTTAATCCAAGTGCATCATCTACACCATTAATATGAAACCCTAATTCAGATGATACATATGTGCTTGCTTTTGCCCAGTCCCACCAACTTTTAGCAGCTGTTATATCATAATATAATGGAGCTGATGCTCCAGAAATTGTTACTGATGTAGCTTTGATTTTGGCAACAGCTTTATCATTAGCCAAATCAATAACTATTCCATCTAATCCGGTAATAGTGTTTGTTCCATCATTAAATGTTGTTTTCAATACAATTCCATTATTCGTGGCTCCATAATAGCTGATAAATTTTTTATAAACTGTACCACTTAAATAATTAATTGTTAACAATTTAGTGGTTGGGTTTATAATAAAATCATAAGACTTAGAACCAATTATTAACCTTTTAAAATATTGGGCAAAAGAACCAAAGCTAGCAACACTGGTAATAGATTGAGTCATTTTTCCAGCAAGGTAATCCGTTGCATCAGCTTTATTAGATTTGATTAATGTTAGTTTACTACCTAACAAATCACCAACAAAACGCAGAGTATCACCATTTACTGATTTATAGGTATAAGTGCTGTCAATACCTCCTAAAGTTTTTGCCAATACTGCAAAGGATGAAGTTGTAGTTCCTAAGCTTAATGTTGGATTAGTATTACGCACACTTAAACTATACTTTGTATCTGCAGGGGTACTGGCATTTGTAGTTGAATTATCCAATACATATTTTGCAGTTAAAGCAGTTACATCAAAAGCTATATAGCCTGCGTAGTACTTACCTGTTGAAGGTTCTATAGTCACCCTAAAGCCATCTGTACCATTACTGATCTGTTTTTTCAAATCATCTAATGTCGTTGTAGGATCTATAAATGATTTCTCTATATCGTACTTTGCCAAGCCTCCTTTTTTACAAGCAGAAAAGGAAATCGCGATTAATAATAAATACAATAAATTATTTTTCATATTTAAATTCTTTAATTTTCTATATTAAGCCATTAATAAAACCTGATCCATCGCTTACTATCAGCAACACTCACTAAATCATAACTATTAGTTCCTGTTTGGAAAACATAATAACCACTTGCATTTAACCATTGTGTTCTTACTGATGTAATAATATTAGCTCCAGCAGTCCCAGGGGATGTGCCAAAATTACCATTATAACCATAAAATATAAACCTTCCGTCAGTTGTTAAATTTGTATTAAAAGCTGGACCATAATTCTTTTGTTTACCCGCGCTCAAATAATAAAACATTAAGGCATCATATCCTTGCGCATAAACAGGAATATATTGTATTCCTAAGAAATTGGGAATACCTGTAACGTTTTGAGCATTCTTTACGCCATTAATTGTAAAACCGAAATCACTCGTAAAGTCATATTGAGCAACATACATTCTTGTCGGTGCATCTAAGTCTATTGCTAGCGGGGCTGCTTCATTTGTAGTAGAGCCTGTTATGTTACCCGCAACCATACTTAAAGTACTATTAGTTGTATTCACTACAAAATCATGAAATTCACTAATAATTATATTACCATCAACAAATGGTTTTCTTAAGGCTATCCCTGTTGATGCAACTGCATATTCAGTACTAAAACGTTGAAAACCATTTCTATTATAATAAAAACTAACAGTATGCTGATCTGTATTAATGGTAATATTATATTCTTTACCCCCAATAACTAACTTATTATAGTAATATGGAAAGTTCGCTATTTTAGATATGTAAACGTTATTTGTAAAAGCTTTCCCTATATAATCATCACCTTGATCTGCTTTCGCTCTAATTAAAATTAAATCACTTTTATTCAAATTACCTTTTAATTTAATTGTATCAGCAGATGAAGAAATAAATGAGAATTCAAAGTCCGATAGGTATCCACTTCCGGAAGTACCACCTAGTACAGTTGGATCAGGATCAGCTAATTTATGCAAATAAGTGTATGTGTCAAAGTATAGGCTAGGCAATTGTGTTCCTTTAAGCCTGTAAGAACTTTCTTTTGCTGTAGTAGATGAAGCTGCATCTAAATCAGAGTAAGTCACTACTCTATTTTTATCATTAAACTTAAATTTAAAGGTATACCCACCTCCTCCCTGTGGGAACAGATAACCAATCCAGCCATTATTCGCACCTACAAGTTGAGTTTGATAAGCAGTTAAAACTTGGGTTAATTTGTCATCCGGCAATTGGTCCGGCCTATCTGATTTTTTACAGGCTGCTAATGCGACAATCAGCAAACCAAATATTAATATTTTTCTCATATAAATCTTCATATTACGTGGTTATTAAAACGATACCATTCTTAACCTCTGTTTGCAATGCCCTAAAATCAATACCATAAGCAGATCGAAAATATTCAACAATCATCGCCTCTTTAGTACGCAAGTTGGTTGCTGCCTTACCTGGATTTTTTGTTACTATAGTATCAAATGCCGTTTGGCCCTCTACTAATAGATAGGAAACTGTTTCTACCCAATCTTCATCAACAGCTGCTTTTGCATATGGAGTAACTAAACCTTGGGCATTTGCATCAGCTACTGAAGTGTTAAACCAGCTTGCGGTATACCATTCTGGGTTTAACAATTTAAATTCTCTTGGATATAGAATATTTTGATGTAAAATATGTGCAAACTCATGGTGTATAGTATGGAGCATTTGTTTCACATTAGCTACATTTTTTCTGTCGTAGTTATTAATTACGAAAAGAGTGATTTTTTTTCCCCCTTCTGCTTCCCCTAAAGTAATAGTTCCATCAGAATTATATGAAGCACTTCCGTACATTACATATTCTTTAGGTGAGAATTTCCTTAAAAAATCATCGCCAGCAATTTTTTTATAAGGTTCTGCCCAAATCTTTATAACAGCATCCAAAGCTGGTATTACATTTGCTTCATTAACAGGAGTTATATTTTTGTTATAAGAAGTTTCATATGGGTCCCATTTGTATTTTACCTGAATGTTATAAGGATCCGTAAAATTTATTTTAATGTAATCATCTATAGGACCTTTAGCAAAAGTGTCTCCTCCAAGCCCAACTATAGGTGTGTCTGGCAAGGTTTCTTTTTTACAACTAGAAATTGCAATGCACATTCCTAATAAACTTGCATATATTATTGATAATTTAATTTTCATATTATAATTATTTTCAAATATTAACGTGGATTTCTTTCTATTCCTGCCAATTCAGCCTCGGCTGGAATTTGAACTACCCTTCTAGGATCATTTGGGCCTAAAATAAATTTAGATTTTAAATCTGCCGTGGCGTGTGTTACCGGAATATTGTATCTTAAAATATCAAACCAACGTTGTCCTTCAAACATAAAATCAACTCTTTTAAAGTCTAAGATAGTTTGAATAAGTCCATCTTGTAGATTAAATGGCTTGTAAAAAGTATTGATTTTAGCTTCAGTTATAGCATGAGTGCCCGCATCATAAACAGGATTTGCATCACTTACAATAAATCTTTTACTTCCAAAGTCATTAAGATCTTTTAAAGAGGCTGAATAATTTCCTAAATAAGCATTAGCTTCAGCTCTATTGAACAATACTTCTTCCGCTGAGAATAATGGAATCATATTATATGGATCTCCAATATTTCCATTCTGACTTGTTAACACAAAATGTTCCGGGAATTTAGGTATATTTAAGCTTAGGTCTCTACCATATAATTGATAAGCCCAGCTCCCTCCAGAAACATTTGTTCCCCAAATTGTTTTATAAACCAAATTGAATGTTAAGCCATACCGGTAAAATGGATAGCTTCTGCCCCAAGCAGAACCAGCTTCTGCTAATAAAATATTTGCAGGATTACTAGCCGCAGTGTAGTATGCTTGTCTTTTTGCATATTCCATTGATCTGCTTGATGGAGCTACATAATCTCTCAAATTGGGAAGAATATTTCCACCTGCAAATACCAAATTTGCATGTTCAACTACTTTTGCATAATCTTTTTTGAAAAGAAAGAACCTTGCAGCAAATGCATGAGCGGCTGATTTTGTAAAATGATATTTTGGTATAGTATATTTACTATCGTTTATTAACAATAAACCCTGAGTAAGATCATTTTGAATTTGCTGATAAACATATGCCACGGTTTTTCTTTCATATTTTTTATATACGACTCTTTCAGGCTGAGTAACATAAGGTATGCCAGGATCAGTTGATGCTGTATTTACATTATAAATTTTAGAAAAAAGTGTTACAAGCATAAAATGACTATAAGCTCTTGCAATTAATGCTTCCCCTTTTTGTGCTGTATATGCTTCAGGATTTGATACACTCGATATTGTTTCTAAAGCCTGATTGGCAGCGGCTATTGCCTTATAGCATTCATTCCAATAGTTATCAGGAGAATCTATCTCACGGCTCTTTACATCATTAAAATACCAAGGATCTCTATTTTCTGCTTCGCCACCACCTGCCGCTAAACCTTTATCCTCGGCGTTATCACTCATAGCTTCGCAAAAAGTGATATAATTTCCATGTGGATAAGCTGTTACTAAAAGCTCAGACACTTTATCTGGTGAGTCCAAAGTAGCTCTCAAATCCGGGGATTGTTCTAAATACTTTTTACAGCCAGTAAATGACAGTGTACTAATAGCAATTGTTATATATAAAATTTTCTTTTTCATGTTTTCAAATTATTTACAATCCAACTTTTAATGATAGCGTAAATTGTTTTGGTATTGGTAATGCGACACCACCACTGCTAAAAAATTCAGGATCTTGTCCATTCAATTTTTTATCCGCATATATTAACCAAAGGTTATTCGATACAATATTTAATGAGGCTGTTTTAAGTCCAATTTTGCTGATTTGCTTTGAAGGCAAATTATATCCAAAAGAAACTGATTTTAAACGGATAAAACCTCCATCTGCGACCCTTGCAGAAGAATAGTTATAAGCATTGTAAGGATAAGCACCATCTAAGTTTGAAATAATTCTTGGATCTGCAATTGAAGGGGTATTAACATCATTACCTAATATAAACCTATCTAGAAACTCATTAGGCATTGCATCAAGATCCGAATAACTATTTTTATAGATTGGATTTAATCTAACTTTATTACCCGCACTAAATGTAAGAAGCAATGATAAAGTAAAATTTTTATAGTTGAAAGCGTTATAAAAACCACCATTAAACAATGGGTCAACTGGTCCTTCATATTTAAGATACTTTGTTATTGTACTCTGTAAATATACATTATTACTTAATTCACCCTTTTCATTTATAAATGTAGGCACTCCTGTTTCAGCATCTAATTTTTGAAAATCGATGGAGAACAAACCTCTTGATGGATATCCTTGTTGAGGACCTCCGTCAGCACCAACTAGATCCCAAATAGTTGGGTTACTTTTTAAATTTGTAATCTTACCCTTATTGTAGCCAAAAGTAATTTGTGATTTCCAACCCCAGTCCTTTGCTTTAAAAATATCTCCAGCAACGGACCCTTCAATACCTTTAGAATCCATATCTGCATAATTTGCGACTTTAACGGCCTCACCACCAATACCTGAAGTTCTAATCGCACCAATCAAATCGAAGCTTTTTCTACTATATGCATCAACAGTTACATTTAATCTATTTTTAAAGAAAGAAATGTCTAACCCAACATTCGTTTCATAAAGTTTCTCCCATGTAAGTTCTAAATTTTCTAAATAATTAATAGAAAGGCTTGACTCTATTTCAGATAAACGTGGACGTAATGTACTGCCACTTCTAAGCACTAAACTTGAATTGGTTGCACTACCTAAACTTGCTGTTAAACCATAAGTACCACGAACAGTAAGTTTGCTAATCGTTTTTTGGCCTTTCATAAACTCTTCCTCATCAACATTCCAAGATCCACTAAGATTCCATGTAGGCAACCAGCGTGCCTGTTGAGATTGACCTAGCTTATTAGAACCATCATATCTTAAAGTACCGTTTAACTGATATTTATTGTTATAAGAGTAAGAACCCGTTGTTGCAAATGCTACATATCTATCAAACCATTGTTGCATAGAATAATAATTAAAATTACCTTCTACTGATTGTTTTATAGCATTTGGATCTATAAACGGGACTCCACCTTTGTCAAACTGATAACCATAACCTGTAAATTGTGCGTTATGTCTGTCTATATAACGTAATTCCTGAGAAGCAAACAGTCTAACAATATGTTTTTCATTAAAAGTTTTGTTCCAATCTAAACTATTACGAATAAAATAACTTTTTAAAAAATCATCATTGGTTAAATAAAGACCCCCATATGGCAATACAGACACAGGATATGCATCGGGATCTGCTGGATTTGTATACAAAAATCTATTTGCAAGCCTAATTGTTGTATTTTCTGGAAATACACCAGCACGATATGCTTGTGGCATATTTGACTGCTCACGAATCTTGTGCTCCTGACCTGTTTTAACGTATCGGTAAGATCCTAAGAAATCATAAGTAAAGTTATTTGCAATTTTATATTTTACCTCTCCTTGAACTTTCAAATCAAGCAGAGATAATTCCAGAGTATTGTTTTTTAATTCGTTTATAATATTAAATGGAGCAAAATTCATTGTAAAATACTCTAGATTACCATTTTTATCATAAGGTGTTAAAGTACGGCTTGTATTTAAAGCATAACTGAATGGATTTAAATCAAAATCTCTGGAATATTCACCACTTACAGGATTGCTTGTTCGGCCTAAAGTACCTGGTGCACGCTGATCACGGATTGATCCAGAAGTAATTAAGCCAAAACTTAATTTGTCATTTATTTTCCAGTTACCCCTTACATTTCCTGTAAATCGGGTAACATTATCTCCAATTGTCCATCCATTATCTTTTAAATAACTTGTTGAATAATATACTTGAGATTTTTCTGTTCCTGTTGAAACACTCAAAGAATGTTCTTGCATTAAGGAGTTTTTAAACAATACATCAAACCAATCGGTATTGGCATAAGCATATCTATTTAAAAAAGAGGCTCTTGCTTCTGGAGAATTATATACACCAGGAGTTACTGAACCATTAGCGTAATCTAGACTTTGATAAAGTTTTTTGTAAACTCCTCCATTGGCTCTATTAACAACATCGCTATAATTTAACCAACCTTTTCGTTCCATCTCTGCATAAACTGACATTTGGTCATAAGAATTCATTATGTCAAAATTATCATAGGTAGGTTTTAAATAAGTAGAAAAGTTACCTGTGTAAGAGATTAAAGGACTGCCATCTCCTACTTTACCTTTTTTAGTAGTAATTAAGATAACACCATTCATTGCACGTGCACCATATAATGATGTTGCAGATGCATCTTTTAAGATCTGAAAACTTTCAATATCATCTGAGTTTAAGCCTGCGACTGAAGAACCTAATAGAGTACTAGGATCACCTGTGGAAAGTTGTTCATTTGAAATGTTTACAACGTCCTCAAGCACAACACCATCTACAACCCATAATGGTTTATTATCTCCTGTAATTGAGGTAGCCCCGCGAACACGAATTTTTGGTGCTGCACCGAATGTACCTGAAACGTTTTGAACGGAAACCCCAGCAACACGGCCTTCTAACATACGGCTTACATCAGCTATTCCATCTCGTTTGGCATCTACACCACTTATAGATACAGCTGAGCCTGTAAATAACTTTTTACTAATGTTCTGATAGCCGGTAGATACAATATTAACGTCTTTTAATTGACTTGCATCTTCTTCCAACGTCACATTAATTACAGTTCTTCCTTTTACTGGTACCTCCAAAGTTTTATAACCTACTGAAGCAAAAGTTAATGTAGCGCCTTCTTTAACTGTTATTGCATAATCACCCTGTGAATTTGTAGAAATTGCATTTGGACTGCCCTTTTCACGAACACTTACACCTGGCATTGGTGAACCATCTTTATCTCTAACCTTACCCGTTATTCTTATATCAGCAAAATAATTAATTACTTTATCAAAAAGGGTCTTCTCTTTTGGCTTAATTAAAATTGTTTTATCTTCAACAGTATAAGTTAAATCTTTGCCATTAAGGATTTTGGCCATTACTTCTTCCACTGTAGAATTTTCGAAATTAGCATCAACTTTGGTTGTACTTTTTATCTCATTTGTAGATAAGAGCACATCATAACCGGCTTGTCTTCTAATTTCTTTAAACATTTTTTCCAGTGTTACGTTTTTTTCTTTTAACGTAACCAGTTGGGCGAATGAAGCTGCGCTAACCTGCATTAGAGAAGATAGTAATATCAAAGTGACTAACTTCATAATTAATAATAATTTAGGAACGTAACCTGGAGGTATACGCAAAATTCTAGTATAAATTTTATACATTTGATCGTCTGTTTCTATGCGTAACGCTATGGTTTTATGCACTAAGAGCGTTTCGCGGTTATTCAAGAAATAATTGATTTTTTAATCGCTGTCCGTCTTCCGGATTGGTTAAAAGCAGATATAGGGAAGGGTGTTGCAAGCACTCCTTCCCTATTTTTTAACCTAATTAAATTAGTCTTCGTGTAGTTTTTTTTTCATGTTCAGTTATAAGTTAGTTGGATATTGATTTATTATTTTTACTATAAGGCTTGGTTAGGGCCTTATTTATTAGCGTACTCTTTATGTACTATAATTTTATTGTCAATTAATTCAAATCGAACTTCTCCGGTTTGTTCAAATTTTCTTAATACTTTTGATACTTTTTCAAAACGGCCTACAGTACCGTAATACATCACATCTTTTGCAGAAGCATCTTTATATTCAACCTCAACGTTGTACCATCTGGAAATTTTCCGCATAATGCTTTCCTGTTTTTCGTTATTAAACATGAAATAACCATTTTTCCAGGCAACGGCTTCTTCAACATCAACACTGCTTACATTAATGCCTGATTTAGAAAGTATAGACTGCTCACCAGGCTTCAAAATTTCTGTTTCGTGTGTTTGATTATGGGAAACCCTAATACTACCTTCTAATAAGGTTGTTTTTGTAAACAATTCATCAGCATAGCTATTGATATTAAAATGCGTACCTAAAACTTCTACCTCCTGTTTATCGGTATGAACAATAAATGGACGTGTCTTATCTTTAGCAACTTCAAAATAGGCCTCCCCATCTAATTCCACCTTACGTTGTTTTAAAGATGAAAAACTCAAAGGATAGGTTAAAGATGAAGATGCATTTAACCAAACCATTGTACCATCCGCCAAACGAATTTGCCACTGTCCACCTTTAGGGGTAGAAATTGTATTCACCTTGTTCTCGTCTTCTTGATTTTCCGATTTAGAAACCGTATAAATCAATTGCCCGTCAGCTGTTTTAGTTATGGAAATACCTGCTTGTTTTTCAATATCTCCATTATTTGCATCCGTTAACGATATCTTCTTACCATTACCCAGAATTAATATTGCTTTATTGCTCCCTGGATCAACATCTTCTTTAAATACACTTAAATGAGGTTGATCTAAAGGCTTATTGTTTATAAATAAACCAAAAGAAAGCACTATAAGCACAGCGGCAGCAACAGTCCACCAAACAAAAGGCACCAGTTTTCTTTTCCTTGTTCCGCTCACTTTATCTGTTGCCAGTATGTTATGAAGAACTTTATTCCACTTCTCATCCGCATGAAAAACTATTGATGTTTGTTCATGAACATCGATCATTTCTGAAATTTCTTTACCAACAGACGCTGACTCAGCTTCTACAAGAACCAACAGTTCTTGCTTCTCTATTTCATTAAGATTGTCTGTTCCGAACTTTTGAAGTAAATACTTTATTCTTTTTTCCATGCGATTCTTAACTAAGAAGCATTAAAAAGCATTTAGGACTATCGGAAAAAATATTTTTTTACTTAATTTTTAATAAACTCAAAAGAAGCAATAAATTAACTTTAATTCCATTCTGGATTAGGTAATCTCTTATTGTTCTTAGCGCGATTACCAATGAGTTTTTTACTGTGTTAGGAGACAAATTTAGTGCTTCAGCAATTTCTGGAATATTTTTACCTTCTATTCTGCTCAGCAAATAAATTTTTCTACGCTGCTCAGAAAGTGTATTTACAGCAATTGTAACAATTCTATTAATATCATTAGTATATATAGAGTCAAGCGTTTCATTGCTCCGTTCAGATTGATTATTCTTTACCGCATTTAGAATTTTTTCATTCTTCAATGATTTTCTTAAGTAGCTTAAGCATTCATTTGATATATATTTATATAAATATGCTTTTACATTTTCTACCTGCTCCAACTTGTCTCTGTTTAACCAGATCCGAATAAATGCATCTTGTATGATTTCTTCACTGGCATCGGCAGATTTTGTAAATTTTAAAGCAAAACTCTGAAGTACAGGCAGATAATGATAAAATAGAATGGTAAAAGCATGTTCATCCCCCTCAGAAATTCTTTTTAATAATTGATGCTCATCCTGAATCCTTTTCAATACCATAAATCAATTTTCCCTATCTACAGCTAGGTATTTATACATATACAATAATAAAAAATTAATTTGATCCAATACACAAACTGTTATAGGTTGAGCATATTTTATATGATCAATTATTTAGCATGAATATAGAATAAACTTAGGTAATATCAGATTGTTTTTTTAAAAACCTACAAAATAGATAGTATATAACAAATCCGATACAAAAGGATCGGATGATTGAATTTATATATCAATTTGGTAATGATTAGAAATTATAATACGGTGAAATCATTAAGTAAACAACCACACCTGTAACAGCAACATATAACCAAATTGGATAGGCCCAACGCACAATTTTTCTATGACGTGGGATCTGCATATTGAAACCTCTGTAAAAGCTGATTAGAATTAGGGGTAAAACGCCTGCAGCTAATATGATGTGTGTAATTAAAATAAAGTAATATATATAACGTGTGTTACCTACATTTTCTTTTTCAATGAGCGACAGCACACCATTATGGTCTAAATCGCCAAAAATGGTGTCTTTATGATAGAAGTGAAAAAGAATATAAAAGATTAAAAAAATTGACGACAATAGAAAAGTAATGACGTTCGTAATTTTATGTGCCTTAATGTTCTTTTGTTTTACAAAGATTAGGGAGACGATCAGTAAAATAGCACAGGCAGCATTAATCCCACCAATAATATGTGGCAACATATAAATAAAATCTGGCTGATGGATTGGCGCTGGCACTAATTTCAATGTAATCACTACTAGCAGCACAATAAATGTTACCGTCCAAACCAAACGCAGAAAAAATTTATCAGTCATTTTATTATTATTAAAAATTTTAAATATGTATTGAAAGTGTTGCCATTTACCTGCCATCTTTTAAATTCCGAAGGTCTTCCGCAACAAGTACTTTTATTTCATCAGTCAGTTTTGCCAGGGCCTCTTCGTTTGTTGCATCGTAATAGCCTCTTATTCTATGCTGATTATCCAATAACAGGATCTGATTGCTGTAAATAAACTTATTGCCCTGATCATGTTCGTGGTTAACAATATCCAACAGCATTCCTTTTCTAATTAAACGGTACACCTGTGTAGTATCTCCCGATAAAAAATCCCATTTTCCAGCTGTTGCTCCAATTCCTTTGGCATAATGCTCAAGTTTCTCCGCAGTATCTGAAGGATCAACTGAAATGCTAATGAACCTGATTAATTTGTTTTTAGGATATTCATCTACAATTTTCTTTAAATTTTGATTGGCAATTGTTAATGGTGTATTTGTATAAAATAGGTTTGCCACTACAATCTTATGCTCAAAATTATCCCAAGTCAATGTACTGTCCCTTTGGTCTTTCAAGCTAAAATCTGGTACAACGTGATATACTGTATCTGAGATTTTTTTTCCTTTAACAGTATGAAAGGTTGCAGCAACTTGCTTAGGGCCAAAAAACGGCAAACTCTTGTACCTATTTTTCGCGTAATGTGGCAATAGGTAGAAAAATAAAAATCCTGGTACAGCTAATGTGCTAACCAGGATTAAAATCTTTATTATGGATTTAGATTTCATTAATGATTAAGCATATGTAGGTTTAAGAAATTACCTTCTATAAGCATTAAAACAATAAAGTAAATTATAAATATAAATGAAACCGTTAAAGACAATTGTAGGCCCAATTTTTCAAACTTTAAGTGCATGAAATAAGCAACAATATAAAATGCTTTTAATAGCGTTAAAGCTATATATATATAATTACCGATATGCTGGGGAATATGTCCACCCGGAATAGCCCAAAGCGCAATAATAAATTCTATTGCAGTAATTAAAGATAAAATACCAGCAACTTTCCAGATTTTAGCTTTGTTCATTCCTGCATGATCGTCATGCCCGTGTTCTTCGGTTGTATGTGCGTGTTCTGACATGTTAAATATTTTTATAAAATTAAAATTAAACTAAATAGAAGAATGTAAAAACAAACACCCATACTAAATCTACAAAGTGCCAGTATAAACCAACTTTTTCTACCATTAAATAATGACCTCTTTTTTCAAAAGTACCATTAATGGTCATAATCAAAATAATTACATTAATCATCACACCACTAAACACGTGGAAACCGTGAAAACCTGTAATGGTAAAAAATAAATTTGCAAATTGCTGTGCTGCAACTAAAGAAACTGGGCCATCAAATAAATGTTTCAATTCTTCAGTTGAAGGAATTTGCCCCCACCAGAAACCTTCATGATGTAAGTGAGACCATTCCAATGCCTGACAGCCTAAAAACATAAAGCCAAAAATAATAGTTGCAACTAACCAAGCTATTACTTCTTTTTTAGAGCGACGGTGACCTGCCTCTACCGCCATAACCATTGTTACGGAACTAATGATCAAGATAAAGGTCATGATTCCCACAAATACCAATGGATAACCACTATTTGCGAAACCCGGTACTGATTGGAATACCAAATCAGGGTCTGGCCAAGTTAATTTTGAAAAACGCTGAGCGCCGTAATAAATCAAAAGTGATGAAAAAGTAAAAGCATCTGATAAAAGGAAAAACCACATCATGATTTTACCATATTCTACCGACCAGGGAGAACGGCCACCGTTCCATGGCCCGGTTTTAACTTGATCTAATTGTGATACTGAATTCATTTGGAAATAGTATAATAGTTTGTTAACAAATTTAACGGTTCAAAAGTAAAAAAACA
>Ga0116227_10002885_pt1 | contig 38698 bp, 20 predicted proteins | sample S1TSphgellanicum_FD_89693 | JGI IMG/M metagenome (GOLD analysis project Ga0116227, IMG submission 89693) | Host-associated microbial communities from peat moss isolated from Minnesota, USA - S1T2_Fb - Sphagnum magellanicum MG | ecosystem: Host-associated > Plants > Peat moss > Unclassified...
ATTATTACTACTACTACTACAACTACTACTACTTATACCCACTTAATTTTGGCAACTTTGAGTTTTTATTTTTGGCCAATGCCAAATTTTTTTTGTAGAATGCCAAATTTTATGAGGCCTGCCCTAATGACAACTCCTAGTACGAAATCCTTATAAACCCATTCCATGCAATGAAACTTAGGATAAAATGTTTTTAGCCCACTCAAAAGTGCATTTGATTTGAGTGTTGGAATGTGCATAAAGCTTAATCCACATTTGAACAAATTCCCTAAAGGGAGGACTGGATGGAGAGCTTCACCTTGCCAACGAGAACCTCGTTGGTGTGAGGACCATATCGTTCCATCAGAGGAACCTAAATAATACAACAGGAACATGATCCAACCAAGGTTTTTTTTCAATTTCTCCAAGTCAGGGGGATGGCTACAATGTGCTTATTGTGGTATGTCTAGGTGGCATATTAGTTTTTAGGCTGGTGATTCCAATTGGTTACAAAAGTTTTATTTAGCTTTAGAAGTGGCTAAGTAAAATTTTCTTTGTTCATAACTTAATGGCGAGAATCCAATGAGGGTTGTAAGTTCATAAGACTACCAAATTTTTTTGGTGTAAGTACAAGTGGCTAATAGATGTGAGGCAAGGTAAAACAAGTGGTGACAAATGCTTGACCACATTAGCTTTTGTGGTTATTGAATCATACAAAAAATAAGTGTGTTATTTTCATCATCAAATGGTAGACTCCCACACATTAGAGCATATAGAATCACACAACATCTATTTCACAAATTCAAAAGAACCCAACAAATATATATTAGACCTTACACACCCAAAATCCATTAACAACACATCTTCATTTATATGGGGTTGCAAATAGGATAACATGAATTGCACCTACTTGCTTTTGGGATTTTTTTGGGAAAATATTCATTAAAATATTTTTTAAAAGGTCTTCAAAAAAAAATTCAACATTTTTTTAAAAATAACATTATGTCAAGGTTTATATAAAAGATTTCAAAATATATGTAATTTTTGAAGTTTATTTATAAATCCTTTTAGTGTTAAAAACACACACACTATAATTTTTAATGAGTGTTTTTGAAAGGTTTTAATTCATTTGATTTTTTCAAATTAATTCACATATTTTAATGATATATTATGAACCTTACTCATATAAAAAAATCTTATACTTTCAACATCAAATTAAATTATCCTTCTAAACATGAAAAATTAAGCACACGTTACACTTGTTGTGGTTCTTGTTAATGTGATCACCCATGGAACACATTAAATCTCAGTAGTCTAAATTTTTAAGTCAATAATGTATTGGAACCACCTGCATGTGTGCATACAAAAAATTTCTATATCTAATAACTCTAACCAAATTGGAGTAGTTTTTTATTACAATTTGTCTTTTTTTCCTAACAAATTTTGTTTGGCTTTTTTGTTGTTGTTGTTGTTTATCCTTGTGCTATTCATTACTACCTTATTGACATTTTAATTAATAGTATACCTAGCATGCAATATTGTGAATAAAAAACCATGATAGAAAATATCAAGGACCCAAATCATAACTTGGTAAAATTTAGGTCTGCAACATTTGTGCAATTTTGCAATCAATAAGTTTAGTCAAAGCCTTATGTCTTGTGAAGATAGATTCTATAGAATTATTGTGTTAGGCTACAAGTAGAGTTTCTTCTTCATTGTCATTGTGTGCCTACAACTACCACTTTATTATTTTGAAAGAAAAGCAAACAATAAAATAAACCAAAACTTACTAGATTTGATGATGGGTCTTGAACAAAGAGGAAAAGAAAAAGAAATTTCAATTCTTGCAATCCTACACATGTATATGATTAGTTAAACATCTACATTACAAGCAGTCATAATTTTGTTGCCCAACAAATGTTTTGACATGTTCGCAGAAGTAACATGTAAAGAAAAAACACATGTGAATGTAAATCATAAAATGTCAATCCCATTGATCTAATTTTCACAATTTGATGAAGAAATTGAGTTACATAGATTCTAATAGTTTCACTAATTCTGTTAGCAAATAATGACCCAAGAAGCTAATAAGACAAAATCAAACAATAATTGAGACGAAGTTGATTTTAGTCTCGGACTACCTAGTTGTGCCAATAGAATTCATGAAATAAACACATTTGACTTGTTCATGCATGGTTCACTTGATTGATGAAAAGTTTACCATTGTTGCCATAAACTAGCAATGTTTATAGAGCAAATCCAAATTGACTTTACAGTTGGAAATGGAAATTTACAACAAGGAAATATGATTGTGAGGCATCTGAATCTAACAATTTTTTTCAACATTAGTAGTACAATGACCAATGAAATGAATTTTTTGAGGAAGTTACAAATGTTTTGTTAGCTTGAAAGGGATAATAGTACAAACACAAAAGTTAGATACATAAATACCTATAAAACCCCAAAAGATTAATGGGTCCATTGAGTTTTCATTAAGAAAAGAATGACCAAATGTTTATTAGCAAATGATTAATTGTCATTGTTGCCTCCTTGTTGAAGGTGACACTTATCACCAATCATAATTAAGTTTAGGTGGATACCTAAGCCTTTTGTGAACTAAAAAATCATTAGGATCCCATGTGTTGGATCAATGACCATAATAGTTGGGTTGGTTGTTGTGGTTATTCATTGCTGCCATTCCAACCTTTCATACCCTACCAACCTTTCATACTTTGGCAAAAATAGGTGCTCGATTACTACTTTCTACCTTTAATGTAACACAAAGTTACATGACATCTAATTAACTATATATCTAAAAAAATACATGAAGTTTTTGTTGGGCTATAGTTGGAGCAAGGTTTATGCATAGAATCATATGGAGAAATGTAGATCAAAAAGTTGAAATTGCAAAGATGGAGTAAACATATAATTCACTATTCACATTATGCTAAATTTTTTTTTGTATAGTTACATTGCATCCTTCAACACCTATAACACACAACGCACTCCCTTCTTCCTTTTTCTACATCTAAAGCATCATTACAAATGCATTTATTATGTTTCTACAAACAAACTAAAGGTCACATAAATGAATTCGTTCATTTCATTTGTAGTAGGGTGAAAGCACATTAATGGTGAACCATTTTTATTCAAGAAAGGTGATGTATAATAAGTATTATAGTACCCAATAAGTTAAAATCTTGATGACATCTTTGGTTATCATAAACACGAGTAAAAAACTTTAAAATTTGCATAACAACATTTTTGAACTCAAAGTTCATTTTGAATCAAAATTAATTTTGATTGAACAGATAGATGAGGAAGATTGGAAAAAATCAATGTACATAAAATATATAATTTACAATTTCTAACAACCATAAGGGCCTCATGTTTATGATTCATGAAATGTTACCAAACAAAATAAAATTGAAAAAATAATGCAATGTCCATCTATAAAATCTCTTCCTTTTTGATATGGTAGTGGGTTGTTTTTATAAAAAAAATATTATTATGCATTCATTACTAAACAAATGCAAAAAAACACATTTTTTGAATGGAATTTCATCCAAAAGCTTTTAAATTTCTAAATTGTCTTAAATTTAATTGATGTATATCAATATCATACATCGTTAAGAAATTCACCCAATAATTCCATCCACAACCTTAGTTTTGAAATATATAATCAAAATTTCAAACTTTGTGATGGGTATTATTTTGTCATGAATATACTCCAAACGTTCAAATTTTTCAATGTTTGTTGAATTTTTCAAAATAATTGATTAGATGAAGTCTAAAGCTAATCAAATATACTTAAAACAAGCAAAAATAATCTAAGATATGATGTCCATACATTATAGAAAATTTAATTGCAAAAATATTATACATTTGATTACAATTTTGGGGGAGCTTAATGTGCTTTCACCTAGCAGCAAAATAAACATGGTTTGAAATAGTCTCAACTTCTAACCTTTGATTTTTTTTCCAAGCATATTTATACACCTACCTACAAAAATGGATTCAAAGGGGATTTGAACCCCAATCCCAAAAGGATCCTGCCCATTACAACACAAGCCCTACCTACACCCACACCCATGTTAGAAAACATACAATAAACAACCAAAATCAACATGTGTTTCACTTGATGCAAAAATATAAAATCATCATAGTGCATAACCAACAAAAGGTAATGTCGTCAAATGCAATGCAAAACAAAATGTAAAACCTTCATCACATACCTTATTTTGTAGAATATGGGTTCCTCACCACTGTGATACATAATTGGAAAAAAAACCAATAAGTTCAAATGTTGTTACTAGCCCACAATTGAATTGCATTATACATACATAACTAAAATAATAACTAGCAAGCTAAGATCATAGAACCAACCCACCATAATGTATTCTGGTAATAACCTGAAAGAAACTAAACCTTAAACACAAAAAATGCACTAAGCATTCAACCCATACCATGTCTAATGTTCATTCTAGTCACATATTATTATGTAGAATGGAAGGGTTTCCACTGAGTATAAACTTTCAACATATATCCTCACAACAAAATCAAGGCGAGTTGTAAGGTGATTAGGAAGCTTATTTTCCATAAAGGACAGGTTAGAGAAAGTCCTTTCATCCTCCATGCTTCCAATGATCATCACCATGCATAACTACACTAATTTAAACCACTTTGAGAACTACCAACTCACAATTGCATTTGATGCAAGCCTCCCCCACAACTTCATAGTAGGGTTGTAATCATGAGAAAGGAGCATAATAATGTGATAAATGTTCTGCAATGTCAATTTTTTTAAAAAAAAAAATTTATCAAGAAAGATAATGACGCACCCCCAAATTCAAATGTGAGTCTAAACTAAAAACAACAGAAAAACAAAGAGTTAAGGCACACTCCTTGGCTCATAGCACTTTGAAGGGGTAGAGGGGCGTGTTGGAACTCTGGGATGGGGTTAGGACAAGTGATAAGCATCAACTACTCACACAGACCTACACAAAACTAACATAAGGTGGTTAGTGCATAGTTGGAGCACTTTTGGTGCTAGGACGAGGCACGGGCAACTCGGACTCACAAGACTCACCACGGCCCGGACTTGGGGGAAGCCACCACCTTCCCCCTTATAGTATACTTAATGCCTCTCCACGAGGCCCACATCCAAATGGTTTTTTGTCTCAAGTCTTTCAAGTGGGAGTCTCGAAATTGCCAAAATTGGGACTTTTGTGATTTTGGGGCCCCATAATTTTGTGTTTAAACCTTTGATTGAGATGAGTTTTGAAACAAAGTTGTAGTCCTCATTGAGAGCTTTCAATGGTATGTCGCACGCCACCTGTACATAAGGAAATCAGGTCAATTCCTGACTCTTAGTGGTCGGAAACTAAATTGTCAATTTGACTCCCAACCCTTCTTTTGGCCATAACTTGTGTTTCAGATGTCCAAATGGGTCATGCGAGACCATTTTAGACAATTACATTTCAATAGCTTTCCAATGGTATAAAGAACTCCTGAAGCCATTGGGTTTTGACCTTTGCAATTGTTCTTTGAACATTCAGGAGTCTACCGAGAGTCCACCTCCCAAAGTGGAAACTCCTTTGGGAGTGTGGAGGTTCATTCCCTCACACTTTCTTTCACTCCCAGGCTTCCCTTTTGGCTCATAACTTTGCAAGCCCTTGCTATGGTTGTGAGCCCAAGGTTAGGGTTGCGACAAATAAGGTTTAATAATGGCCCCACAAACCTTCCATGCTTGCCTAAGGCCTTCCAATACCCAAAGTGTGTTTGAATTATGACCATGTGGCCTGAAAATGTAGTTTTAACTTCAAAAACTAACTAGTATTGAAGATAAATTATCCTAGTGGCATTCAATAGCTCTCGACCTAGGAATTGTTTTTCTAATTCAGAGATCAAATGTGTAGTGAGGTGAAAGAATGATCAAGTATACACAAAAAGTGGTTTAAAATAATTATAGTCATAATTTTACACATAAATGCAATGATGGTTTAACAATGATTGAAATTATAATATGTTGTATACAAAGTTTGGAAAATCTTAATGTATTAAAAGTAAGTCCAAAATATTTTTGAAATTGATTGGTGGAATCATGTTAAAAAATACTTATACATTAAAAAAGATATATTATTACTTTTACCTTGAAAATTAAAAATGCATAAGTAAATTTTAGATGGCCATTAACCAAAAAAGTAAAAAAATCTATTTGCACATTTTTAAATAATCTATTTAAATATATTTTGAACACGTGATTATTCAATATCATTGACATAAATTCAAAAAATCTATTCATATTGATCATTAAATCAAGTAATACTTCTAAATTCAATATGTTAAGGCTTGATTTATGGCTAATTTACATTTTGTTAACAAAGATCACGAAATGTATATTTGATTATGTTTTCACCCAATAGCTTCAATACATTTTTTTTTCATATAATCAATAGCTCGAGGCAAATTTTCCTTGTTCACATTACTACAAAATGTGGGTGTAGTTCACTAATCCCCATTCACTAGACCAGTGAATTCATTGTTTCTTCACTATAACCAGTGAATTCACTCAAAATCCAGTGAAATCATTTGGCATACAAGGACACCTCTTATTGTAGTGTCACCATGCTTCTAACCCTAGTGATTGAATTTGTAACTTGTAACTTGTACAATTTACCTCCCACAAAGAAAATAACATAGTCAACTTGAAAAGTAGGCTCTTTCCACCAGGTTAGACACACCACATCACTGATATGCTCAATGAGTTCAACCATTAAATAAAAATGTTAAGGGCTATAATTCTTCTCACTGTCACAATACATAATGAAGAAGTCTACTTCTACAAACTTTAGGGCAGAAATGAAATCATAGATGAAGGTGTCCACCCTTGTGTGAACTTAAATAGCCCTTGCATAGTTTCCAAACAAGGTAAGATGCAAGCCAACCCTAGTAATGTCTCCACATCACACAATAATTTGTAGCCATTTTTTGCATTTTCAATGTGGCCACTATCTTTAGCCATTTTTACCACCAAAAGTTTATATTTTGTAAAAATTCTCTTACATGGTGATAACATGGATATCCATCATGTTTTTTGGTGTTCTTCAAAAGCTTGTTCCCCTTGGATTTTAGAATTTCGGCCAACTTGCAAAACTCTAGATGTCATTTAGTGTTATGTGTAAACAAATTGTACATTCCAGCTAGAAGATTTTCCACCTTGGAAATTAGCCTCAAAGAACTCAACATTGCAATAGTTATATTTGTGCAATGTGCCATGTAGTGCACACCACTAATATGGGGCATGTTATTGCGTAAATTAAATAGTCACACCTATTTTTGGACCCTAGAAAATAGTGATTATGTCTACTCCAAAACAAAAGAGCTTATGTGCTAGGTTGGTGTCTTTCATACCTTTGTGTTTGGCAAATGAAGTAACAATATTCTCTATCAACTTATTGAACATGGCTCCATCCACTTTTTACAAGTTCAACAATATAGAAACTTTTATCAAGTTGTCAATAACATACACATGCATAAACAACCAACTCTGGTTGTCAATATTGGTCACTTCATCACAACTCACTACAAGAAATAATGATTTATCCACTACAACTTTGATGGCGCACAACATGACCTAGTGCATAACCGTAGCCATGGTCTAGCCAATTGAATCACTCCAGTGTTTTCGAGGGCAGTGTTTCCACCTTCAAAAACTAAAAACACAATTTGAACTTTTCAAAGTTTGTCATTGGGCAACCATGTTTGAACAAGTGCTATAATGCAACAAATTGCAGATTTTATTTTATTTTCCAACTTCCCACCATTTTGTAGTTGATCAATAACACTAAACTACCTTATAGTTCCATAAACCTTCTCATTTCTCACATGAATGTTAGAAGGAGACAAAAAATATTCCCAATTGTAATTCATGGTTTAACAACAAGACATTTCCTAAGGCTTGAATGTTTAATCAATGAATCTAGTTTAAACACAAGTAATTTTTCTTTCCCCTCTATTTGAGAACAAATCTTACATCACACCATTCTCATTTTACCATTTGTTCCATTCACATGCTTAGACTAAATAAAGTTAACAACCCCTCAATCCTAGTAAATTTGGTTGATTTCCCAAAAACAATGGTTTTCTTTGTGCTTGCATAATGGGAAGCAATGGCATTGTGTGTGTAGGAGGTGGATGTGCGAAAGGTCAAAGGCGACAAGGGGTGATGTGGCAATCAACACCCATGATGTTTTGTGGCTACTCGCGACAAATGAGAGCCACCCATCATGTAGATGGCAACTAGAACTTTTATGTTGTTAATGTATGGTGACAAGTTCAACTTTTGTAGCCCTACTTTCCTATAAGGTTGTTACATGGGCCTAAAAAATTTCACCACAATGCAAAAATTTGCCAAAAGAAACCTTGGGTCCAATGCCTTACTAATGAATGACCATACAATTTTCCAAAAAACTTCAAATCTATAGGACATAAAACTTTCAATAAAGCTTGATTGTGAATGAAATATTATAAATATTAATTATTTTCAAATCATTCTAAATTCAATAAAATTTGCCTAGTTAATTTCAAAATTTCAAAATCATGGTCATGCACATTACATCATTGACAACTTTTTGACAATGCTAAAAGTGTACCAAGGGGCCTTACTATTTGTGAGAGTTAAGGTGTGATCATAAAAAAAAACAAACACCCATTTTAATATATAGAAATTTATAACAACATTCTAATGTGGCATGTTGTAGTTGGTTCAATTGCGAATTCATTATTCAACTAATTGCTCCTTCCAAAACCAATTTTTATAAATTATTTGAATTTCCAATGACAAAAAATATTCAAAATCAATTCCAATTGATCAAATAAACCTTGCTAATTGACGATTTTCCAACAATGTTAATTACTAGTGAAATTTTTAAATATATGATTGAATTTATGACTAGTATTATAGTCATAAAAGACAAAAGTGACTAACATCCTTAAAATCATTACAAACAAGTTGTTTAGGACAATAATCATTTAGGACATGATGTGGCACAATGATGTGGCAGATATCATCCATTAATCATAAAGGACATATGTGAAGTCATTAGTGATAGTTTAGTCATTATTTAATTATTTTTTATTATTACAAATTGAACCCAAAAACTTGGGAAACAATCTTTTTTTAAATTATAATATTTATTATTATAAATTTATTATATGCAATATAAATAATAAAATATATTTTTATTTCAATTATTTTTAATATCATTATTTTCATTCTATTAATTGTTGACATGCGTCACCACCTAAATTAAATTTTAAACCTAATTTAAATGGGTAAACAGACCACCTAATTTATATACTTAGGCTTGCCTAAGTAACCACCTAACCTACGTAATCTAAATAGGTACGAAATATTCAATCAATAATCCAATGTTGACCATAACACATTGCATTTGTGAAATTAAATCCTTCAACCCAAGGATGAAGTTTAACTCCTTTACCACCAAACCACCTCACTTGTTATGTAAACAATTTAATGTTTATTCTATTTAGACCATACTTCATTTAAACATTATACAAAACTTCAAATTTAATAATTCGTATCTTATTGATAATTTGTCCAAATGAAAAATTGAAAACTTATTCATAAATTTCCTTCAATGATGTACACAACTATATTATTATTATTTTAAATGTAAGTTCAGTTCAAAAAAAATAAATTTGAATTTTGTTATTGAATGACATTTCAATGACCATAGTTCGGAAAAATTCAAACACATGATTTGTAAATGAAAAAACCTTTATGATTAATACATGAATAAATAAAATAAATATTTCATATTTTAAACCTTCATTTGGTTTAAGAATTTATATTATACAATTTTGTTTCCAATATATCATAATTTTATTAATAGATTTTAATTTAGACATATGAATCCATATAATTTATCCACATAAAATATTGATTAATGGATCATAAATCAATTATATTTATATATAATAAATGTCTTTATATTAATCATATAAAATATGAGGTATAAATTTAATCTAATTTTTTATTTTAATATTAACTAATTAATATTAAAATATTAAAAAAATTCCCCTGAAATTATAGTTTTAATTCATTTTACACATATAATCTAATATAATTGTGTGATAATATTTTTTACACAAAATAAATAAAGAAATTTATTTTAATACATATATTATATTTTTTAAAATTTAAATTATGATAAAAATTTAATGTACAAATAAATTATATATTTCCCACGTCTTACATTTCTATTTATTTTTAAGTTAAAAATATTTTTAAAAATTTATAATATATCATACTTTTACCATTAAATTTATTTCAAGGTATAATATTTAATTTAATCACATTGAATATTTAAAATGGATTATATATCAAGTATACTTAAGAAAAATGTAATAAAGGTTTTTATATTACTTATATAAATTAGTTCTTTACATGTTGTAGTTTATTATGTCTGTTTGTACTCATCTTAAAATACTAATAATCATTTTTGAATCATTGTAAAATAATTATATGACCACATTGTTTTTGTAATGACACATCATTTTCATAGTTATTTTTTAATCACATTTGAAATGACTTTATCATAGTCACATTTTCAAATGATATCTTGAACATCCACATCATTTTGTTATCAATCATGGATGTTATATGGATGAAACCTTGTAATGAAAAAATGATGTCATCCTACTATTACCACCTCATCATTTACTAGTCAAATGCACCATTAATATATGACTACAACTTTTTCGCATAGGATTTGAAATAATATTCTATGACTATAGTCAATTATGTTGTTGTTTAGAACATCTAGTCATTGATTTCTTGGTTGCAAAGGATATAATTCTTTCTAGTGAATAGTGCATTCAATTTCTCCCTACATTATTTAGTTTTAATTTTTAAAATAATTTTATTTGCTCTATGGGAATAATGTTGCAAGAGGGTAAATTAACCAATCCTAGGTTAAAACCAAGGGTATAGGTGGCTTTTTAAAAATATGTAATACTTATTGTTTATGTTGATGATTGTATATTAATCAACAACAAAAAACTTTAATTGAACAAACAAAGTCTATTTTCAAACAAGAATTTGATATGCTCATTTCTAATCCACTTAATACCCCATGTAGGTGGGCACAAGACTAAGTAAAGATGATTTTTTTAAAACTTTGGTTATGCAAGTTATGAAGGATAAATATCCATATTAAAATAGTTGATATCTTTTGTATATGTATTCAATTGTTAATTCAAAACTAGATTGTGCATTTGCCATAAGTAACTTTTCACATTATCTTTCCAATCCAAAAGATGTGCACATCTAAACATTTAAACATCCTATGTGTTATATCAAAAGAACACTAAGCTATGCCATCAAATATCAAAATTTTGAAAATGGTCAAATTTTACATGGATATTCTAGTGTAGATTGGACTAGAAACAAAAATAATCGACATTTCACATTGGGCTATTGTTTTATACTTGCTAAAGGAGTAATTTCAAGGCGAAGTAAGAAACAAATTGCTCTTTCCTCCACAAAATTTGAATACATTACTTTGGTTAAAAACAACAACCAAAATCATCTATGGAAACTTTTTGTTTAATTTAAATTTGAACAAAAACATCTTAATACAATTTATTTAGATTCCCAAAGTGTCACAACCTTTAGTGAAAACCCTAAATATCATTCTTGAAGCAAACATGTTGATACCCAACACCATTTTATTTGATAGTGGGTTTTTGAAAAACATATTCAAATCAAGTATACTTGTATTTTAGTCAAGACAACAAATATTTTAACAAAAGCCTTACCTCAAGAAAAACACTATTTTTGCATGAAGGAGTTAGGTACATGCACATTATTAGAGATCATTTCAAAACCCAATGCTTTGATTCTTGAAGTGGATGACATTCCCATTATCCAAGGCTGCATTCATGCCTTTATTCACTTGCATCAGATTAAAAATTTCCAACATCTCCTACAAATATTGTGGATTCAATCATTACTTTCCATGTGGTTCATTATTTTAGCCACAATAAAGACCCAAAAAGTTTTTGTTTTCTTCAATAATCAATCCTCTTTTCACACCCAAAGCAAATAAATGTTGGAGTGGAAAAGATATGAACACAAACAACCTAAAGTTGAAATGAAAAAAATTATACATTTGGGTCATAAAGATAAATTCAACTATAGTTTTGAGGAATTCAATCAATGAACCAAAAAATCTAGTGTCTTATAATGGAAATGGCATTCAACCATTTTCTCAAAGAAAAAACTTGGGTATGTTCACAACCACTCATTATGCTATTCAAGAAAGAAAGCAAGTAGTCCAAGCATCTTGCCCTAAATAGTTCAATGTGGACATCAACCAACAAATAAATATCAAAACTTCATGCAACTCCCCAATAACATAAAGCAACTTGAAAATTCATGCTAGATACAACATTGACAACAATCACCTTCAAACACATATGTCAAGTACCCAAATAAAAGTTATAAGAACTATCAAAGTTTTCAACATTATAATCATCAAACAAAATGTAATCAATGAAATGATCTATCTAAAATGATCTTTGAAATGAAAATAACTACAAAACAACTTGAAGCAATGCTACACATAGAAACATATTTACCTTGGGAAAGTCCACAAAGAAGAAGAAACAACATTGGAGAAGTTCAAAGAAGGTGACAAAATTATGTTCCAACACCACAAGGAAACTCAAATGAGTGAAAAAAACTTGAATGCATCGGAAAAACAACCTTACTTGGATAGAAAGATGTTTCATCCATTTATGAGGAATGAATAGTTAAAGGATATATAGACTAGTGCACTAGTGGGAATGTAGGAACCATTTGTGTGTTAGTATTACATTAATATGTTAAACATTCCACTATGGAAAGGTGTGACTCTTCATATGTCATACCCTTTTGACTCTTAGAACCCACAAATACAATTTAAAGTTTTTTTTATTAATACAATATATTTATTTCATCCCTCTTTATCTTTTGTCTCTTATACGATTCTCACACACCTAAGTTGTCAACCATTGCTCCAAGCTTGTTCAAGTAATATTCCATTGTATCAATTCACTCCATCCAAGACATGAAGAACTTTTGTGTGAAAAATATTTTGTTGACAAGTCCTTTGTCAACATGTCGCTTTTGAAAAGTCTTCCAAACCCCCTTAGCTATCATCTCCTTTTTTATGCTCATGAACTGATTGTTAGAAAGACTTTGAATGAGAAGATTCAAGGCTCATCTATCCTTCCTCTCATAAACCAAAAGTCCAAGAGCGTTTGATGGATTAGGTTTACTTCTTCTCCATTGATTAGTCCTCAAAGTTCTCTTGCCTTGAACAATGATTCAATTTTGAATTTCCACAACATGAAATTTTTTCCCTCAAACTTCTTTATGACTCCATATTTTGAGCCCATAACCTATGAGCGATCTATTTCTTCCATAGTGATGGTGAGAAAATTAAAATGCATAAGAAAAAAATAATGTAGTTGAAAAGAAGCACATATAGGTAGTAAATTGAAAGATCATAGTTGCAAATAGTGGACTGTTTGCTTGTAATTAGATTGAGACAACTTAAGTACATACACATGGTTTCATAGTGGATAGAGGCAATAATCCTATGGAACTTGATTTTCAACAATTTATCACCTATTGTTGCTTGATTTACAATAAAGACCACAAGCACCTAACTATTTGATTTCTAGCAAGTCTTAGTTGGAACAACTCAACTTAAATTTTAGTTTTGTTCCTAAATCTTTTCCTTTGATGTAATAGTCGATTTTGCCTAGAAACTTCAAAAAGAACTACTTACATTAGATTTGGACTACCATTTAATCTAACAGAAGATTGAGTATTTCTTAGTTGAAATTAGGAGATTAGCATGAGGATAGAAGTTTGAAGATGGTTGATCAACTAATATGGTGAGACAGCTCAGGCTTCATTTTGAGGTTCATATACAATGTAGTTTGTGTCTCTAGTTGCTATGATTCCTATGTTAGTGTAATTTTTCAACGATTTGTGTGCACATATTTCACAGAGAAATGTGTTCAAGAAACCTATAATTGTGTATGACTACCCTAAAGACTTCAAAGCATTTTATATGGGACTCAATGATGATGGCAAGGCTGTGGCAGCCATGGACATGCTGGTTCCTAAGGTGATCAATCACTTTTGTGTCAAATTCTCCCTCTTATGTCTCTTGTAGGAGGACGGTACATGTGCTTTCTTGTTGTGCTATTATATGAGGGGATCTCATAATTTTGAGATCTGCAGATGAGAATATCACCTCGGATATCAAATTGTTTGATATCCTAAGGATTTCAGAAATGATATCCTGATTGATATTCGGTTAGGATATCCAGATTTTCAGGATATCCGCCCAACAGTGGTCCTAACTCCAGACCTAACATTCCATGAAACATCCACAGACATCTACTAGTTTTTTTCCCATTGGGTTCCAGTACACTAACTAACCAGAGTGGTTACCTCAGTTTCGGTTTCAGCACCTACCGACTAACAACTCACTATTCCTTACCTACATACCAACCATCTACTGCATCTACTTACCTACCACTTCTTAGAGTTATTGGTAAAGTACCCCAAACTGGGGCTGCTGGGCCCCACTTTTGGCAAAGGTGGGGGAGGAAATGAAATGTCAAGATGAAAACAGTACAGTAGGGAAAGAACAGGGGACCAAACTAGTATTTCCACTTAAATTGCTCCTCACAGGAGGTTCACAACCAGTTTTGGATTTGCCTTACTGGGCCTTGACTTCTGCTCAGACTACTGCTCATATTTTCGATTAAATCAAGCCTTGTCAGAATTTACATCCTGCAAATCTTCTGAACTGATACCCAGTTTTGCTCAATTTATGGCTACAGTCCAATTCGGGATGAAACAGGGATTGTGGGGTCAAACTAAGGCCCAAACACAGGGTGACTTTAAGGATAGCTCTATTGTCCTACCTAGTTACAGGACCTATTTTTCACAGGATAGGTTATCAAGGGGCTCATCCACCACTGAATCTAAAGGGGATTTCAATGGATGGTGTGCTGATGGCTGTTGGTTGACTCTGGTATGGAGAACTCCCCAAACTGTCCATTCTTGAGCTCAAGTGATGTCTTTGGGTGCAGCAATCTTTGACATTAACACTCTTTTATCTGTGAAAAGAACAGCCCAGAGCAAACTCATCCCAAAGAGCCGCCCAGGGCAAACTTATCCCACCCAGATTGCAGTTTAGCTCCCACACACTCCCAACTTGTATTACGGACCTGCAGGGCACTTGAGATTTGTTTTTCCATTCAAGTTTTGGGAACATTGGCAAAGATTTAGAGGCTGGTAGTTAGTTGTATTGATGAGCAAAAATTCAGTAATTTAAGCTGGCAGTACATCAGTTATGGCTTCTGATCTTCCCACTGTCCCTAGATTGAAGCTTGGCTCCAAGGGGTTTGAAGTATCATCAATAGGATTCTGGTGCATGGTGATGACGAGTCCATATTATGGAGATCCAAAGTAGGAGGAAAAGCTGATTGAGCTCATCAGATTTGCTGTCCATGCAAAGGTCACATTCCTTGATACTGCTGATGTGTATGGTCCTTATAACACCAAAGAGGTTCTCGTTGGCAGGGTGAACCTCTCCATCCAGTCCTTGCTTTAAGGCAGTTTGTTCATATGGAGTCTGGCTTCATGCACATTCCAACACTCAAATCAAATGCAATTTTGAGCGGGCTAAAAACATTTTATCCCATTTTGTAGCATGGACTGGGTTTATAAGGATTTCATACCAATGGTTGTCATCAGGGTGATCTATTTCTTTTCTGTGAATGAGAGAAAGTTGTTTGTCTGTGCTTGAAAGATAGCTTGATTCTTTCTCAATTGATTTCCCATTTTTTATCCTCTCATAGAACGCTGAGTTGTCATCGAACATTGGCATTGGATTTTAGATCAAGAACTTCAAGCTGCAACCCAATCCACCAGCTTGATATTGTCCCAGAGTCTACTAAATTCTGTGTCCCATGAAACTGAAGCCACAAATTGGGGGTGGGGAGATGGAAACTTTGGGAACAGGCAATCAAATGCATCTGAGAAAAGGTGCAACTTGCCACTAAGTTTGGGTTAATCTCAGACAACATTATCAATAAAAGAGCTGACCCAGAGTGGATAAGAATGCCATGTGAAGGAAGCATGAAGAGGTTGGATGTGAACTTCATTCACCTTTATTACCTGCACCACATTGACAGCGAAGTACCCATTGAAATCAATGTACATTTTCAACCTTGTCCCCTCAGTCCACATGACACTTTCTGGAAGAGGGTCCTCCTTTGATTTGTGATTTCTACATATAAACTACATCCACAACACTGCAACTTTTTTGGTAAATTTGAAAATTCTTGACTACTTTGCCAACTTTCAGGTGAGGGCAATGAAGAAGTTGGTGGGGGAGGGGAAGGTTAAGCACTAGGATTGTATGATGTTTCTGCATCTGATATTAGATGTGCACATCCAGTGAACCCTATAACTGTTGTTCAAATTGAATGGTCTTTGTGGACAAGAGGCTTGGAAGAGGACATTGTTCCTGTGTGCAGGTAATTCATGTGTGTAAAATTCTTGTAAATCTACCTCTGTACAATCCATGACAAAATTCAATGAGTATCAAAGAAGATTCAATGGCATACCCAATGATGGTTTTAGTGAGTTTTTTGCAAGATAGACATGCCACTCACTATTCATGTAGCTTCACAACTTACCGTATTAAGCATTACTGTTGACAGCAACTGCACTGTTCTATGACCACTGAAAATCCAATACTAGGATATTAAGGAAGGATCCTGTAATACACCAGGGTTTCAAAGTGCATGCTTGAGTACAATCTCAACATGCAATGGTACAAGGAAATTCACAGAACTTTGCACTTTTTTAAATCTAGAGGATCTGTGGATTTTCTATTGAAAGCTCGGTGTACGAATGATGATCATGTGTGCATGCAAAGAGTTGGGGATAAACATAGCACCTTACAGTCCATTTGGGTCTGGGTTCTTTGCTTGCTAAAATCTGTGGGAACAAAACCAAGGTCATATTTCGGACAGTGTGTGATCTGTCCTTGACCTACTAATTACCAGGCTCTTACCTCAGCTCTTGTTCTGTCATGGAAAACTGATTTGAGCTCCTTTTACAACCTTTCCTCTTGGTATAGGACCCTGCAGTACAACACTTTCTTGATAGTAGTGAGCTCATGGGGAATTCCTACAGACTCTGAACTTGTTGTGAAGGGTGATTGTCAATATCAAAAACTAAATGATATAAGTCTCTGCAGACAGTTCTACCGAAATTATCCGCTGAAAATTTGGACAAGGATGAGATTCTGTGAGCATGAGTGATTGCAATTGCTGCAAAGAAGAAATGCTTATTCAACCAGCTGACAGTTGCTTGGGTTATGCACAAGGGCAGTGATGTGGTTCTCATCCTGGGTCCACCAAGAAGGCTAACCTAGAATCAAGCATTGGGTCTGTAGCTATCTCTCTGAGCAAGGAGGAGATGATGGAGATTGAAGCTGCTGTACCTGCTCATGAAGTTGCATGCAGTAAATTTGTTGGAAGCTATGAGAAATCATAGCGTGAATTGGTTAGCCCACCACTTTCATCATGGAAGGGCTCTGAGATGCAGTAATCACAAGAAGAAGAAGAAGAAGCACATATAATAATGATGAGTTAGAATAGTCAGTATCCAAGCAAGAACAAACCTATGTCTGTTCAGAAGTCTAGTGAAATTTTGATGAGAGAGAACACTGGTGACACTTCAGGAGAAGAGTTAAACCTGAGAACATCAATAGAACTAAATTTCCTTCATTCCCATGCTGTCTTACATATCCACCCACCTCACATATCCACCCACCGTTATTTCCTAGGTAATAACTGCCAGGAAGAAAAAGCTCTGCAACTCTTTGTGCAAAGGCTTTCCCCGTTAGTCAAAATCATGAGACAGAGATATTTGATCTTCCTAAACACAGCTGCCTGAGAAAGGAACGTGTATGCAACCCACAGCAAAGAATGGATTGAACAACTTACCGGTGTAAGGTTGTTCTGTGACCTTTGTTTCCTTCCTCCTTTGATTGCATTGAGGCACTTCGATGCAGCTCCTGGTTAAGGTAAGGAGACAAAAGGAAGAATGGGTATTCTTAGGATCACCTCAGGCTCCAAATGCTGTGAGACCTGGTACAATCACACCCTCTCCAGTGACAAGCAGATTATTCACATGCACCAATTGTGAGAATTTTCTCTCCCCATCAACAGTCAGTGAAGTCAATTCAACCATTCAAGCACCTTGAGTTGCAGGCAGCACAGTCTCAATATGAAGTTGCAGTAGAGACTTTATAGGAAAACTTTGGATTTGCAAGTATAGCAATTGGAGGAGTTCTTATGGGAGTTGGAGAGAGCACAGGCAACTTGAGCTCCTCAGCTGGTGCTTTTCATTGTTCATGGCATAGGATGGGCAGAGCAGAAGAAGCAGTGTGCTCTGAAGAAGGCACTCATATGTGGTTGAGAGTTGAGCAAGAGAGTACCATGAACCTACCCAGGTTGTGCAGTTGTGTACATCAAGTAGAGTGTCAGCTTTTATCAAGATGGTGTTGGGAGACAGGTCTCCAAGAATTATACACTTGCAATGCTAATTCAGCACATGAATTTAGTCTGTCTCAGTTCACCTGGTTTCTAGATCTATTGAGCAAACCAAGGTACACAACATATTGGCAGAGAGACAAGCTACAGAATGAGCATCAGCTTCTCTTGCTGTGCATCTTGACATAAACAATCAATGCAATTGCTAGAACCAGAACTGCAATAACAGTTAAAATTATCCATTTGTGTTGTGACATGCGCTGGTTCATAGAACCCAGAATTTGTCGACTCTTTCCAACGCTGTCATCCACACTGAGCAGCTGCATGTCAGTGACACATTTGAATAGATCAGTACTTGGCAAACAAAGATTTCATGACCACTCTATACTAGACATGATGAACTTCCTGGGCAGCTGTTTAAATGTGCCAATGTTCAGTTCCAAGATGGTGCTAGGAAGTGAAAATCACGTAGCAAATTCAGCACAGAAAGTGGAGGAAGAAGATTTGAAGAACATTCAATCAATGTTAAATTTTGGACAGTACAGCCCAGGGATTTCTTGAAATGTACAGGTTCTGTGCAAAACCAACTCATTCAACACACATGAAGGAAACTTACAGTATTCTGGGTGTGAAGAAGAGTTTGACGCTGCTGATGAAGATCTTGAAGGATGGATACCCCTAGTTCTTCTGTCTCTATCATCTGTCGCTTACTTTCCTTTATTCTATCCCCTGATTGAACCAATCTTGCAGTTGACATCACCAACTTGTTTCTCTGGTCAGTTGTGGTCTGCAACATACAGCTAAAGTATTGCACACATCAGTTAGGTTGTCGTGGAACTGTTGCTAACTCTTTTGCTCTGAAGAATCTCCAGGGGTATCTGCACAACATCTGAACTCTTGTCATAGGAGAGGCTGAAGTGATCTAATACTAGATACATCATGGAGAAATTATGCAGTACTGCTTGGAATTAAGAGAAGTTTTACAACTAAAAACTGAACAAGCTCAATCCCATCGGGGGCCAGTACCTGTCTACTGCTCTACATTTCACAGTGGGGACACATGTGGTCTCTATAGGAAAAGGTGCAAGTCAAGAACAGGTATGGGAAAAATGGCTTTGACTTGTTTGCATGTTATCTGTTTGTAGACCAGGTTTCTAGCTATCATACCTTTAGAGGATTGTCATGCAGGCCAGTATCTAGAAGGTCATCCCTCATAGAAAGGGGAGGATCAATTGCTGTTGCTGACTTCTTCACTTCGCGCTTTAGCATGTTCAGATCAGACTTGTATTCTCTCAGCTTGGCAAGAAGGGTTGCTTTCTCCTTTGGTAGTAAGGTTCGTGCCTCCAGGTCCATCCTCCGAATCTGAGGCTCAGATAGGGCAGTATGAGGTCCAACTTACAACATCCAACTCAGGAACAGTCAGTGAATTTCAACACCACACTGGGCATGCCAAAGTTTTATGAATTGGAAGACATCTATCTGCAAAACATTTGACTCTGAAAGACTCAACAGAAATTGAACACAATCCAGTGGGTGATGTGATGTCATTGTACCAGGGATTCTGCCTCCTCCATTCCAGTCTTGAGCTCTGCAAGCTTCTGCTGCTTCTCCTCTGCAGGTCCAAAGACAGCACACATGTGAGAGGCACTCATCCCCACATCAACTCTATCAAGAACCCATTCCTAATCATGGGCAGACAGACACTTGAGAGTTTTGGCACAGCCCAACAACGTCACATTCTGGAGTGGATTAAACTGCTAGCTATAGATATGGCCAAACAAAGAAACTGTTCAATATGGTGCAGAAACACTTGAGATCCAGCAAGAATCCATCATTAAGCTGGTGATTTCCATGTCCAAGAGAAGAGCTGCAGCTAACTAAAAGCCTCTTCCCCAAAGTAGCAAGGGAGCAAACAAGCTTCAGAATTCCTGGAACAAGATAATAATGATATACAATCTGCAGGGAAGGCAAAAGACTTAGAACCTCCATTAAGAGCAGAGGCAGCAGATGTACACTTGCGAGACAAATTTGTGGAGAGTTCACAGTACTGCCTCTCATAACCATCGAACATTTCGCTCATGGCTTACAGTTGATCTTGATAGTTCTACCAGACATCAGTTTTTCACCAAGTAGCTGAAAACATACTAGATCCACTGATAATGAAAGCCTTGTTTTCGCATCTTCTACTCCGAGTCTCTTCCCGGCGCCGCACGAGGTCAAAACATCCGATTCGCGTACCGCAGTACCGCATTTCAACGAGGGAGACGAATTCAGGGACGTCTGCAGATCATGCTTCCCTGCAGCAGCTCATCAGATTCGCTACTGCAAAAAGCTTCAAATCGAACAGAAGGCTATTATCTCCAAGGAACCTGTTCATTTAGCAAAAATGCTAATATTTCCAGAAGAAAGAATAAAATAGAATCTGATCGAATCCTCCTCGAAATGATGGAACAAGGCTACAGTCATCAACAGATTGTTCCAGAGACATGCAAAACGGTCAGAATAGATGCCTGATTATGAGATCTGCCCGTGTTCGTCACTACAAAAGAATCTCTACTCCGTTATCAGAGCAGATCGTTGTTTCGGCAGAAGAAATCTGAACTGAAATTCAGAAGAATGTCTTCTGTAGAGAGCAGCAGCCTTCCTGTACAGGGGAAATCCGAAATGAACAAGTATCTTCCTTCAACATATTACCCGCGCTGAAATGAAAGAAAGTTCTCCTATGTCTTTGCTTGAAATCTCTACAAGGAAAACACAAGCATCTAGTGAATTTGGACATGATCTCTCCGAGAGCAGATCTCATGAGACAAACAGAAAAGACGGCTATGGTCAACAGAATGCAGAACCGAAGATCACAATTATTCTGTTGTCAGAGTACGTACAGCATTTTGACCGGAGAATCGGAACACAGAAATTTCCCTTTCGTTCGAGACCTACACATGCATGAGAAAAATAACTCACCGTCTCCGAAAACGAATCGTATAAATCCTTGTCAACCGATGGGGAAAAAACTTCGCGAGAAACAGAAAACCGACTCGAGTCTCCTCCCGCATTTCTTCAACGAAACCTGTCCTCCTGAATCCCAGTGACTCCCTTTGGCGAACAAGAGATTCTCAAAAAAAATTTAGAGAAAGGAGTCCGAATATTAATCTTCGATAGCAGATGATTCCCACGGAGAATCCACGTAGAGAAATGCCTCAAAAAATCCAACCAGAACCTAAAAAAAAAGACAAAAGACTCAAACTCTCTCTCTCACACGCATCGTCACCTTCGCACGACCATTCCACTAAAACGCCACTTCTTCTCGTTCCTTAACTAAATCACCATTTCTCCAGCCCTCTTGATTTGAATACGCACTTTAGTGGCTAACTGCAAAGAGCCAGATGGACAGAGGTGCGAAATGAAATGGACGAGTTTCACTGCATAACCGGCTATTACCATCTATCATCCATTATCTATTCATCTAGTGACCACTGCTACGTAGATAACCGGTCACAATTACCGACACGTGCATGCATCTCATTCGCGGCGATACGCTTCGAAAATCGCAGTGTATTTCCTGAAGGACGCGTTGTGTCGTGCTGCGACTTTCGTCTTCAGTTCCAGAAAACGCAGAAGAAGAGGCATTTGCAATCTCCACGACGGTTAAGGTCTGCAAGCAACCCAAAAAAAAAGAAAAAAGGGAAAGAATGCTTTGCATTTTCTGTCTCCCCTGGTCGATTTGAAACAATCTTTATGGAATTTTTTTTGCCAGTTTGAATTGGGGATTTCCAACCTAACTATTGCGTGCAGAAGTTTGAAAGGTAATTCAGCAATGCCAGTGTATTAATCGAGCTCAATTCTTTAAAGTTTACAGTCTGGTTGGTCTTCTAGTTTTTTGCTTCTGGATTTGCTTATTATATCCAGCATCTATCTGTTAAGGAAGGTAGTTTGTTTTGTTTGTTTGTCACATTGAGATCTCCCCCACCCCCATCACACTCTGTGTACCTTTGGAAAGCCCTAGATGAGTAGGTGTGCATCAAGGTGGTTTCAAAATGTTTAGACTTGTGGTGCAAGGGTTATGAATATCAAACAATTTTGTGTAGGGTAACTCTTGATGCTACGAGCATTACCTGAATAAGGGTGTGTGCGAGATTCTGATAATGCCTGTGGCTGAGGCCATTGCATGTTATACAAATCGACGATTTCAAAACTATATAGATATCTTCCCTGTGATACTTGGTAGGGATCCATCAGGTATCTAATGGGTACCCACCGGATATCATGGAAAACAAATGAAAACGACACTAGGCATTTTGGAAAGTGAAATGCTTGCACCTGTGGGCATTTTGTTTTTTGAAATACCCTGCAGTTTCTTACAATCTGTAAGTATTCCACTGTATTGGAGTGAAGGTTTTTAATGTCATTGAAACTGCAGTAGAATTGAAACTAAAAATGTTAGGGAAATTGGGGCATGCTCTTGTACAGTTGGAAAGCCCTTGATGAGTGGGATTTTATGGAGGTGATTTTGTAATTTTTTGATCTAAAAGTTAGACCTAGAGTGCAGGAGATATTGCATCTTGATGTGGATCCTACTGACTTTGTTTTTATAACCTTATGTCTCTTGAGTATCTCATGGGTGTTAGCCAACATCATGACTGAGTCTTCCCATTGCTTCCCAAAATGAGCCAGAATCTCAGGTGGCAAACATTTGCATTATGGTTTGCCTGACATTTTGAATGGATTATTATGTTCTTATTTATGGCCATTGTGGGGAACTAAAGAAGTCATTGGGGGAGTCACATGGCAGCTCATCACTGCTATTCATGTGAAGGGAGACATGGTCTGATACTTCGCAGTGATACTCACCAGGTTGTGACTGCATTGTTCTTGTGGCATCAAAGTGTTTCAATGTTCTCTGCAATCTCAACTTCGAAACCCATGTCAAGGTTTCAGCGCATTGCTATATTTCTGGTCAGCCTAAATGGTAATGTTTTATGACTTTTGCACCATTACAAGTAGCCTCATTCACACATATATTTAGAGTCACAAGAAATTTGGTTGAAGACAGACTTCAGGAGAAGGCTGGATCTTGCAGGGAAGGATTGCAAGTTTCCTCAGACCAGTGCTCAGCAACACCAGCTCTGTAAATTTTTCTTTCCCCCCTCTTTTTTTTCAAGCTTGAGAAATAGGGATCTTACAAGCTTTAGAAATCGGGAGTGCAATACTTGCTGAAACTGGTCTGTCAGTTTGTACTGAGCAAAATAACAGCCCACATGAGCTTCTAGCTGATAGTTCACTGATTTTGAAGTCAAGTATAGACTTTAGGGTTTAAGGGATTCATCATCTTGTGGGCCGGTTTGTGTTCTAAGGGTTTAGGACCATTGCTGGGTTCACTTGTTCAGAAGTTTGGAGCATGGAATACTTATGGCTACTCAGATTTTCTGATACATTTTTGTCAAATGCGGATGCTTGAACTGCCACTTGTCTACAGGTCATAGAAAAAGCATTAATGGATTATCCACTATGATGCAATTGACCCCGAGGCAGTGAAGAAAGCCGAGGGAGCTCATGATATATATGTACTGGCATGGCATGAGAAACCTGCCCACGAACCCCTCAGTTGCACAGGCCCAGGTTTATGAGCTACAAAAAGAGTAAACTAGTACTCCTCTCCTCCAACCTATGCTCCAGAGGTGAAAGCCTAAGTTTGTCTGCAACAGCAAGAAACTGTTGAAAGTTGAGAGTTTTGAGGATTGCTGTTTTAGGACTCAGGAAGTTTCAGACCACACTTGTGGCAACATCACGTTATGTCAAACACGCCAATGTGCTTTCAATTTCCATCAACAAAACATTTCCCTTGTTTTTTCATATTAGAAATTTTCTTGTCAAAATACTGGTGGTAATGACAAGTTAGTGGCTTGGGAGTTTTTTCTATTAAAAAGAGGAACAAGATTCAAGGAAGAATAGAAGTACAGATGCACAACCCTGTATTATGATTAGAGATGAACCCTGTATTAGAGATGCACAACCCTCCATTTTGGGAAAATCCATTTTGGAATCAATGTCCTTCATATTACAAATAGAGAATTGGGTCATTCCAAGTGGACGTAATCACAGAGTCTACAGTTTTGTGGCGGGCCATTTATCCATTAGCATGTACTAAGTGTTTCATAGTTTTTGGTTCATGGATAGTAGGCTTGGTAGTACTGACTCACTCTTCTTGTCAAATAGAATTCAACGAGCAAAGCCAGCCCAAGTGACATTCCATGCAAAACTATTTCCTTGTCCATCTCTCCTTTTCCCAAGTTTTCATGATTGTTGTCTAAGCACTTTAATATACATTTAAAAAATATACCCAATTATTTTATCATCATTACAATTGATCTGAAACTAAATTTTGCAAAAATCCCCAAGTATTTATTCAATTATTGAGCAATCTAACTTATGGTGTATAATATTTTAACATTAAAGGCTTCTTTTTTCTTTTTCAATCAGATCAATTTTTGGCTTGGTACCACAACAACGGAAGAAAGTGTATGGATGGATTTCTTGTCATTTTTGACCCTCAACCAAAATAGTGAACAAAAAAAGGCTAAAAAATCATATGGGTTAAGCATCATTTGAAAAGCACATTGAGAATTGTGCATCCCCAAACATGAGTAACAATTTAAAATGAAACTCATATTAGATTAAACATTTGATTAGTCACCAAAGTATTGAGGTCCGAGTGGTTTAGCTGACCCCACAACTCTCCACATGCATGTAAATTATCTACATAAACCAATTCAACTCTCAATGAACACTAGGGAAGCAAGCAAGCAAGCTTTTCATAGTGATAGGAACCATCCCATCACATTGCATGATGCAAGAATGAGATAATTTAAGGTTGGTAGATCCAACGCCTTGCATACTTTTGGGGGTGGGGTGGGACCCAAAGACTTTTTCGCCCACTTTATAGAGTAAATTATTAGAATCACTTTGAAACTATGTCCAAACTCCAAACCCATGTATTAAACAAAGCAAAAAGGTTCAAAAACTCTCCAAAAAGTCCAAATCTTCTCCAAATGAATGATAAATATTGGAGACAAGTAAATATAACTTATGATGGTGGATTCATGCATCCAGTTAATGCATCAAGCTGAGCTGATGGTTGTGTGTGTGTGAGAGAGAGAGAGAGGTCTACTTACTGTTCTCAACTCTAAGCCATGTGCCCTCTTCTGGCTCACCGTCTTCTTCTTCTTCAAAGTCAAACAAATGTGGGATAATCATATGGTTGCAGTGTATTACACTGACAATAATCAACTAAAGAGAAATGGGGGGCAAGGGTGCGGGGGGATATCAACTACACCTGCCAAAATGATTTGATCCATGCACTAGTCTCCAAATTCTGTGCTTGTTAGCAGCAGAGATGTGATGACTACTACTACCTACATACTGTTTCCAAACAGAAGCAAAACTTAGCACAAGGAACTTGAAAGGTGTTAATATAAACCCTGACTGTCTTCCAACACAAGGTTTTGACTTTGAAACTAGTTGTAAATTCCCAAAGGTCCCACACTTGCCAGTTTCATGATTGTGTGAATTCCCTCGAGTTTCAGGCATCCATGTTCTAATCTTTAAAAGTATCTGCCTAACACAGCCCACCCCAGAAATCCAGAGCATGGGTTTTCTTTCCACCCCCCTCCCCCAGTATTGCTCAGTGCAGTTCTTGAATCTGTGGGTATAAGGAACTGTGATCCCCAGTTCTCAAAAACCCAATGAAGCCAATTTGATCTGGAACTGCAGCTCCAACAAATTAATCAAAGAAGTAGTCAAAGAAGCTACCATGAACTGCCACTTCTTTGCTGGTTCTTGGAGGGCACCCCTCTGTTGTTTGAAAATTTTCAAAAACACCAGATCTGATGGTTAATTTTTTTCTGAATGTTTTTTGAAGGCCTGGAATTGGGTGTTCTTTGATTTTGAAATTTATCAAAAACCGTGAACCACCACAGGTCATAACAAAATCAAGGATTCGCCCGCCCACGTTGGGCTTTCTGTTTTTTTTCACCCAAAAAAACAAATCACAATAGCAAACTTTATTCAGAACTCTGGGTGACACGGGGAATGGAGGTTGATAATACATTCCTTGCAGCATAGACCCAGCTTTGACTGCATCAAGAGATTATTATTTTCCTATTGATCTAGGGTACAGCTTCTTCTCCTCTTCATGTGTTGTTATTCTCTTTTCATTTTCTTGTCCCTGGTCTAAGCGTTAGTTTGGGATGGGCCAGGGGTTGGGACAAATCTATCTTCTACCAAGAACGGCCACTCTACACTCTTTGACAAATGAATTACTATGAAAAGGAGAGGCTTGCTTGATAACCAGGAAGATCTATGACAAAATCACTATGTCAGCAGATGAGCACAACAAAATGGTGAATATTATGTTTCACATTTTAAGTGGGCCAGTGGTGAATTTGTATCTCGGACATTTTTCAAGTGGGCCAGGTGCATGCTCCTGGATCATCTGGATGAGTGGTTTCATCAGTTCATTTGTATTGCCGATGAAACAAAAAATTACCCAATACTCACACAAACCATATTGATCAAGCTGAATCTGATTGGCACCAAGTTTCACAGATTTGACTTTATCACATGTGCAAATTTGAAGTCGTGGGAATGACATTTTGCATGACTCTCTATGGACTGGAAAATCTTTGAGAGCTTACCATGGTAACCAGCTCGCTAGAGCTTGTTACCGGACACAAGCTACAGTGCAGAGGTTAGAGAGTGACATCCTAACCCTCCTGTCAATGGATGAAAAGTCTAATAACCAAACTGAGAACCGTTGTAGATAGATGAAAAAACATGTAACTCTCCTCTCTCAATGGATGGAAACTTAAACCCTTTGTCTGTTTGGATGAAGTATGCAAGAAAAAAGAAGAGAGATGGATGAAAACTCAGAACCTACACTTGTAAGGATGAAGTACATACACAAGAAAAAGGAAGAAGGAAAGGTTATGCATCTTGAGTGATGAGAGGAGGGCCAATCAGAAGCTCCAGAACCTCTGCATTGTAGGTTATGATTCGATTGTGAATGAATGAATGTAGTCTTCAACCACTCACTCTCAAGACTAGTTATAGGTTAGGGTGTTTAAAATCCAAGTTTCTCATGGAATTTTGGTGCCTCTACCCTAGCTACACCACACTTGGAGTCATGTCAATATATTAATTGTTTCACGCTATAGGGGCTTTTTGCTTACACCAAATGGTAGTTTTTTTAATACTTGGAATTTTGTGTTTAAACATGAAATAAAATTGGTGGGCTTCACACTTGGAAGTTGAAACCCTCTAACCATTTAGCTAATTTCACTACATATATATATATATATATATATATATATATATGTAACAACTTGTCTAACACAATTATTTTTGTTTACTGCAACTTTCTTTTGTCCCATGCAACTAAAAAATAGTTGCATAAGACAAGTGTAATGTATTAGACAAGTCGTTACTATCCATTTTTCTTCTAATGTTTTGATCATAGTTTGTCTAGTGGATTCAAAGTCTTGTGCATGGAGTATGTATGTATTCTTGTTCTCCTCATTATGTAGTTGAACAAACAAAAGCACCCTTGGGGTCTGCTTCCCCACCTTACTCATTTTTCACTTTCTTGTGATCAATTGGACAGGCCTCCCATCCCCTACTGCTTGACTTGTTGGATCCTTGTGTGGATGAATCAGATCTTCATATTTTCATTATTGACATGAGATTCTCTAGTTGATTTTTTTGGAGAAAAGGATAAACTTATTGGAAATTTGTTGAAGTTGGAAATTGGGTTAACTGGTTTCACCCTTCTCAAAAAGTTTGGGTGATTTTATTAATTTTCATTATTAATTTTAAAATTCAAGTATACAATGAACAATAATAGAAAATAGATTCCCAAGATATGCCTTTTTACAAATTTTGCCAATTCTTTTTTGAAGAGTCCTCCTTGTAAAAAGGGTAGACAGCTCTGCCCAAAGAAATGAATTTTGCTCAAGTTCATTGTTATCACTTCCAAATTTGCATAGTCTGAAGATGAATAATTGTGGCACCTTTCATATGGAAAGGCAAATATTAAGCTCCCAAGTCCACAAATTTGTACATTTCAGTTCAGTTTGAAATGTAGTGTTTCCTTGTGCTTTTTAAATGGATTCCATCAAGGATTTGTTGAACATGGGGCCCCTTCACACTAAAGATTCAAAGCCCACATGACCATTGAGATACAAAATATGTGATTAGAGGAAAAGGATTATGAAGGTATAAGTTTCACTTTACACAAAGTTTGAAGGCCTAAGGCCTAAGGAGATGAAGTTAAATGAAATCTTGACATGGAATCTTAAATGGGAACTTATGGATAATGTTTCATAATCTAACAAAGATCAAGCCAAACCCACTTATTTGAGGTGGGCTTGGCCTGACCTCTGTTAGAACATGACCTTTTAAAATCCCCATTGGTTGACATTTATTTTAATATTTTGTTAGTGGGCACAAAAGTTGGTTATGCCATGAGCTAAAAAACTAAAGAAAATTCAAAAAAATTCAACTTTGTTTTTGACACATTGATTGTAGATCCATGATTAGTTGGATTTTTTTTCTATAATTATTTTATCTGCAATAAAATAATTTAAAAAAAAAGAAATTGAGAGGAATGTTGACATTTATTTCCAAAAATTTCAACCTTAATATTTTTTTTGAGGCATTGATTATAGAACTGTGAGTGTTGGAATTTATTCCAGTATTTTTGTAATTATTTTATCATTAATATAAAAAATTTGAAAAAAGAAATTGGGTTGAATGTTTGCATTTCCTTCCAAATTTTCAATCTTGAATTTTTTTTTGAGGGATTGATTGTAAAAGTTGTGATTGGTTGGAATTTATTATTTAAAAAAATTTGTGTAATTTATTTTTAATTTTGAAAAAAAAATTGAGAAGAATGTTGACATTTCCTTCCAAATTTTTGACCTTAAACCTTGCACATCACAGATAAAAGTCATTTGTCTCACTGATTTTATCATCATTTGAAAATGTTCATCAAGTTCATTTTGTCTTTTGTGTTTGTTTGAAAGTTTTTGTTTTGCTCAATTTTTTTCACAACGGCTAAAGCAATAAGCATTTTTTTTCTTCGCTCATCCATGGTGATCCGATTTGCTGAAATGAAGAAAGTGAAAAATGCACAAAACTAGATATATGAAGAAGAAGAATATATAAACCTTAACCTTAAACCAGTAGTTAAAAAAACAAACTTAAATTTTCAAGTTAAAAAGCAATGTTTACATGAAATGAAAAAGAACACCTGTTTTGGTTCCATTCTAATGTTAAAGGATCTCAAGAAAGTCTATTTTCATTTTACACTACACTTGAGAACTCAAGCCCAAACCTAAATGATTATTGAATTTCCATGGGATGACCTTTGGATGAGTTTTGAGAGCTCTCAGAATTTCCATGGTCATGCCCTCACCATAGTGTAAAGGGGGCCTAATATATGATAACAAATCACTTGCTTTTGTCATGTGGGTACAGATCTTTAAAATTCATGATTGTAAACATCCAACGCATAGGGTGAACTAGGTAAAGAAATGTTCCATGATGGCGTGTTAGAATTCACCTAATGTGTCTTAAATGTTGGAATTTTTCTTCAAAATCAACATTTAAGATGTCTAGGAAATGTTTAGGTTTTAAGATGCAAATGGGAGTCAAATAGGTTGAACATGTGGGTGATGTTAACAACTTCATGAAAGTCCAACTTTCATGCTTTGTTTTGCATATGTGAGAGCTATTGTTTTTGATGGCCAAACCAAGCTTTATGTTTTAAAGGTCCTATTCTAAATATAACCCCTCCCAAGCAGATTTTTTTTCTCTTTTTAGGGTGATTTTTTTGCCACTTGGTGAGCAAAAAAAGGCATTGCAAATCCTACAAAAAGGATTTTTTTTTTGGAAAAATGGCCCAAAGTCATCATATTGCAAAGGGGAAAAACTGAAATTGCCTTATATAGACTATAAGTTCCAGCATGAGACCAAAAGAGAGCACAAATCCTAACTTTTTCTAACGTCCTCTTGTGGATGATCACCAAACCCTACCTTACAAAATTGATGAAAAAAGAAAACCCCTTCTCCCAAGTACAAATCCCATAATAGGTTTCGAAGTCCATGTTCATTCCAAAGTGAAAATTGGAAACATCTGTATTATTTTAAGTTAAAAGAGTTGGCCATCATAATTGGAGTCCCACCACTCAAAAATGTGTTCATGCTTTTAACTTTCAAAAATGGAATAGTAGGTAGTCCTTTTTTTTTTCTTTGTCATTTTGCCCATTTCAATGTATTATTTCATCAAAATCACAATTGAACCACCATGCACAAAAAAGGATAGAAGGACACATGGTTAGTTGCATGCACACTAGCTCCATTCTTAATCAATTCCAACTATCTAGACATATTCATTCAGTTTACTTCAAGAGATGGGAAAATTGACTTGTGGTACCAAAAGGACTTCTTTGTCTCACCAGGTGAACCTCATTAGCTCATTTGATCCTTTTTCCCATAGATTTTCTCTAAAAGAATAATCTCCCAAAACGTTTTTTAAAAGCATGAATAATGTTAATCTACAATTTAATCAAACCAAAAAGGACCCTACATATTTGAGTAGTATGTGGTGAACGTATTATCGTAGCACATGGACAGTTTCGGCATTAATTAAATTATTTCTTATTTTTCCGAATTTTTGAAAAAATATTTTATTACTCACCTTCATTTGTAATGAGCAAAAGGAAAATTGTCAAAAAATTTCGTTGCATTGTTGTGTATCCCAAACTCATCCAACCACCATCAATGGCAAGTCCTTCCAATTTCCAAATTGCCATTTGAATCAAGCTTCAATGATAATCTATGAAATTTAATTAGTATTAGAAATTGGGAATAGTTTCCTAGACTTCCCCTATTTATTTATTTTTCCACAAGGCCCCCCCCTGCCCCTCTTTTCCTTCCCTTCCAATATATGTTCCTAATGATGTTCCCAATAGATTCACTTTACACCATATTCTTTGCACTCTGTAATGTAGCATATTACAAGTGTACATGGGTTCACATTTGGTTAGTGTTGGGCCAATCAAAGAGGCCCAAATACTAATTAGACGATGGATTTTGGATGGACCTATAAGTTATCATACTAACCAAAACCTAATCACTAAAGTGGTGAATAGCGTAACTAATTGTTATTTCTATTTTGAAATAGTTGTGAGGCACATCTTAAAGTTCAAATTTATCAAATGGTTTTTTTTTTACCTTGAGTCATTTTGATTGACCCTTAGTGAAAAAAATTGTGAAACTTTGGACCATGCCCTCATATTAAAGTTCACACTCCCAAAATAGAATTGTAGAAGTGTTTCTTCCCTTTGGCCCACTACTACCTATGTGGGTTATGAAAGTTCAACTGTGGGCAAGGGTCATGAGATAAAAATGCGGTGCTATTGGGAACATGTTGGGGGGGTGTTGACACATTCAAAACTTGTGGAATATGGTGGGAACATCATGGGAACTTCATGGGAATGTCAAAATCCCATGAATTCAATGCATTGGAATTTGATGGGAACTTCATGGGAACATCAAAATCCCAAAAATTCAAACCCGTCTTTCCCTCCCAAAAAGGAGGTAAAAAAAAAAACTGGGCCTCTCGGATTCCTGTTGCCTAGTCTGGTTGGCTGCCATGAATTTCTGTTCCTAACTATGTTCATCATCCATTTTGGCCTACTACTATAACCTCATTTATGTTCCTAACTATGTTCATCATCCATTTTGGCCTACTGCTATAACCTCATTTATGTTCCTAACTATGTTCATCATCCATTTTGATGTTCATCATCATTTTGGCCTACTACTATAACCTCATGCTGGGTAGTGGGTTCTAGGGTTTACTCAAGTGGTGTGTGTCTGAGGACACTCTCTATTGCAAATGTAGATATGTAAAAATTGTTCACCATTCAAAAATTGTTCACCATTGCTTCTTATTTGGTATAATCCCGAGTGTATAAATGTGATTGATCTTCATGACATGGACGGTGAGCTTGGTTGATGTTCACTTAGAGGATAGGTTAAGGACTTTTGTTAGCCTACTGCACTCTTTTTCTCAGTTCCGAGTCTGAGACAAAACTTGGCCTCAAATGAAGTTAATTATTAGAAGTTAAGTCACTTACAAATCCATCATTTTTCCTTCCTCCAACTCATGCAAAGGAAACAAGTTCCCAGGTTCTATTAGCATCCCCTTCCCCTTGGGTGCAATGCAATGGCTTTTCTTTGGATGCTCCATTATTAGAGTTGGCTGTACCAAGTTGACTTCAAGTTGACCTGTTTCGTTCTTCACACAAAGATCTGATCACTTGTTTTTTGTCGCCTTCTAACTGCTCACATTGTTGCTTGAGTTTTACAGACATGAGATTGATTATATTCGCGTGTGTGATTCTCCTCTTGGGGCTACCAAGTCATTTGTCCATTGTGGGTGGTGTGGGTTTGTGGGTGTAAAGACACCATCCTTTAGAAAAGTAAAGAAAAGGAAATGAAAAAGAAAAAGACAACGATGGAGTCCATTTATGCAATCAATCAACTTTTCTAAATTTCTGACATAATCACAACCAGTTAGTTATTCTTCCTTTAGCAATTTTGTTAAAATTTCAATCACTTAAGAACAAGGATTAGATTGTTTTCCAGGCTATATGTGTGAGGATGCAGTGTTTCTTTTAGGAATTTCTGTTTGTTGTCAACGTGACAATCATGCATAGGAAGATGTTTCAAAAACGGTGATCATCCATAAGAAGATTTAGCCAAATGTGGGAATGTTTTTTTGGCTACTTACTTGATCCAAATATAAATAATCTGACTTTCTGTTAATATTTTTTCCCCTGACTTTTGGTGATTGAAACACTCAAAGAAACTCTTTATTTTCAAATTTTTCATATCTTAATTTTTTTCTTTTTTGACAAAATTTTGCCAGTAAAGAACAAAAGGCTGGTTGCAACCCAGGCTCCAAGTTTATGGTCAAATATTTGTATTACATCCATCCTCAGTAATCAGATCAGTGTTTGGACTCCCACAAAGTATAGAGTTTTGGTGCTGCCAACCCCACCCACAACAACATGCTTACAGACTTAGCTTCCTTCAAGCCATTTCCACTCCATTTGTGTGTGATGGGCAACAACTAAACTTGTTGAGAAGTGCAACAGCTGTGTGGAGGCATCAAGGCACATGACATCAACATGTCGGGCATACCTATCACACGTTGAACAATTCACCAGAACCTTTCACATTCAAATTTGAATTATTTTTAGGGTTAATTCATGTTTCACTATGCAAGTGATTAGAACATCACTTATTAGAATGGCTTATTAAAACCTTATTAACTCTTAGAAAGCCACTATTTTACAGAAGTGATTCAAAGATTTTTTTTAAAACACTGGCTTAAGACCTTAATTGAGCTCTTAAGAGGCTCTATTTTGCATCCCAAAATTTAAATTTTGCTCCCAAAAGAATTCAGAAAAAGGTTCCAATCCAGGACCTTTGGACCATAAAGGGGATTCTAACCACTGTATTAGTTTTTTTTTTGAAATAATTTAAAAATTTTAAATTATTAATCATTGTGCGGGTATAATAATAAAAAATTTAATTTGTTTTCATGCAGGGCAGTGTATTATATTGTACTATAATTTTGTTGAGCCCGGTGCCACATTTAACTCTTAATTACTATTTAGTTTGATTTTCTTTGGTCAATAAGTCAATACCTAATTTGATCATTATCTCCTATGCATGAATTGAGACTTTTGTTTTCAAATTTAGCCTGAAGTTTTTGGGGGATTTGTTTCAACAATGTTCCAATATAGGCAGCAAGTCTATGCTACTCTCCAACAAAAAAAAAATTGGCTGGAAGTGGGGTGGGAATTTTTTTTTCAAATTGGAATTAAAAAATTGGGGGGGCACATCTGCTTTTTTTGGGGGTAATTCAAAGTGAATTTGCCCTTGGGGGGGGGGGGGGGGATTCATCAATTTTTTGACCTCACTAAATTCAAAAAGAAAATTCTGGGTACCATCATCATCTTTGCATCTATTCTTTTTCTACATTAGTTCTTTCCTTCTTGAAAGTGTTTGGTTTTCAATGAGTGCATGTCTTAATTAGTAGTTACAAGATGAGAAACTGGCTTAGGAATCTTAAGCTAAATTATGAATACGGCATTGCCCCAAGGGGGCAGCTCCAGCTTCCTAGTCTCTCTCACTCAGCAATTTTCTCTAAACTAAAGAATATTAGTAAATTATGCCTGACCAACCTCACCAAGGAATCAATGATAGCAAGTTATTGCCAAAGTCCTTGAAAGCATGCCAGCATTGCCTACCACTCAAAAGTTCAGTTTAGAAAAGGACCATGTGTGTCAGTCAGTGTAAGGAGCTTGACTTTCACTCTCAAAGGTTCATTGAAAATTGGACATCATGTTTTGACTCTTTAATTGTGTGTGTGTGTGTGTGTCTCCAGAGCAATTGACCACTTTGTTTTCTGGCTTTGCCCAATGCTCCATAGGGAAGAGAGAGAAAAGACTCAAGAGACTATGCATTGGTGTGGGATTTGGGCACAAAATTTAGGCTTGAACTTGACCTTCTATGTGTGAGTGAAATGTGGAGTACTATGTGTGTGTACCTATGATGGATGGACATGTTTCATAGAGAAATGCTTGCTTCTCTAGATGAGAAGTTCAAGATCCAAGTACAGGAAGGTTTTTAGTTTGAAAATTGCCATTAAAAGTGCAGAGACTTTATGGGATGAGCTGCTTGTTTCTTTTTTGTGTCTTTTTTTTTTCCTGAACTGACATTCTAACTTTTTACTTTTTTTTCCTGCACTGATATTCTGACTTGTTTCTACTGAACTGACATTCTAATTTTTTTTTAAAAGCTATTTTGACTTCATTTATATCTCTACAATGGCTGGATACATTGTTTACTTAAAAGGCTGCAAAAACACCCAAAACATCTGTTGTAGGGTGGTGCCTTCCCTGTACTTTGTTTGTTGTTCTTGAGCTTTTTGCAATGGATTGTTTTCCATTTGTTTTCCTCCTCCTCCCCAAAAAAACAAACACCCAAAACATGTTAAACTGCAGAAAAAGTAAAAACTACATGCAACCAAGGGGTGGAGTGATGGGTGTCCCTAAACCCTTTTTTTTTTTTTTAATTTATTTTTTGGGTCATAAATGGAAAGAAAATTCCATTGCAGAAAGGAAGAGGAACACATAAGCTGAGCAACACCAGCACTGGGTCAACAACTCAACCCAGCCAGCCTAAACCCTAAATTTTAACCCTGTGAAGTAAGGACTCAGATTTAACACCCCAAGAAAGAAAAGTAAAATAAAATAAAATAAAATAAAATAAAGAAAAGAGGGATTCTCTTTAGGAATGTCATATGTACACCGCAAAAGCATGTCACCTGCACTACTAATTTGATTCTTGAAAAAGAAGGTGAGAAAGAAAAGTCTGAGTTGCAACTATTGAAAAAAAAAACCCAAATCTGACTCAAATTCAGACATTGCAGGTTACAACAACTTATTACACCTTACAAGCACTTGAAAGGAATGGGTCAAAAGGAAGAAGATGTGAGAGAAATTGGAACTGTGTTGTTAATAAAGGCATCTACTACCAAGGAGAAGTGTGATGTCAATCTTAGCTCATCCCCTTGTCCAAAGTGGGACTTCTGAATGATCAGAACTGAACAAAACTTTTTCCAAATTTCCATGACAAATCTTCAAGTCTTTTTGGTACGACCTATTTGACCCTCTCAGATAATGGTAGGGAAAAGGCAGGAGTAAGGGGGCATTGGAATTGGGTGAGTTGATTTTAAGGTTTGATATCTTGGATAACTGGAATCCCATGCTTCTTTTGTTCTTCCAAACCAACAAATGCAAAAACTAAACACTTCCATCTTCAAGCAAATTAGTCTTCTTCACTCATGTTCTGAAACAACTATGAGTTTACTTGCACAAATTCCTTCACTTGGTTTCCTCAATATCTCTCAGGCACAATGGTAGTAGCCATGATGAGTCTTTGTTGCGCAACAAGAGCAGCATTCAAGATGGTTACAAAGAGGCTCTTGTTCAAAACTAGCTATGGCTCTTGTCACACTTGATAGGTAAAAAGCCCGTGTTGTGTGGGTATCTGTTTTTAGGATAACATGTGATCCTCAATCTTATATGTTATAAAATTTTGATAACCAAGGTAAGGTTCTGAATTTTTTAAATTAAAATTGCTAGAACCTTAGGATATGGTTCCCTTTAACTTTCGTCAAATGTGGTTGGTATTGGGTATCCCTGGGCAAAGGTATCATTTGGTTCGAGGTGTGGTTTGGGTTTAAGGTCATAATGTTAGAAAGTGTTTGATTTTTAATCAAATTGAGTGAGTGTTTGAAATAGTTTTCCTATTCATCGTAGCACAAACTGATCCAAAATTTATAGCATGTCAACAATTTGAATTACATGTTTTGAAACAAATGACACTTGTTTTTGTCACATTTTGTTGTAATATCAAAGACATGAGGAAGGCGATGCTGGCCTATGTGCATAGTGACCAAAAAACAATGAAATGAAGAGCAAGGCCAGGAAGGAAGAGGAGGAAGGAAACTTTGTTCGCAAGCTCTAGAAGAAAAAATTTAGAAGGAAAAAGCTATGGAAGGTGTCCAAAAAAATTTAAGCCCTAGAATACCCAAACCTGCCTGAACCATGGGGTAATCCTAGGTTGAGTCACTCCAATGAAACCCCTAGCCAGGTGCTTCCAATTGTACTAAGTAATTTATAGAGTACCCAAGCATTTGAGAGGTGTTAATTGCAATGATCTTAAAAGGTTGCTTCATTCAAACAAAAGATCTCAATATTTAAAAGGATACCACTGTTCTTTCAATGCAAAAATAATGTTTGTCTCAAGAACTATATGCTTAACGGAAAGCAAAATCAACACTTGTGGATTTTCAAACCAACCTTTCAACATTGCACACTTTCAAGCATACACATAGCTAGTCAATTAGGTTGGGCCTAATTTTGAACAATGAGGTCAAATAACATATTTCAAGATCCTCCTCTCAAGGTAATAATATCTTTAATGTTAGTGCCACCAAAGTAAATGGTGATGACATCAACAAGTGTTTTCCTTGACTCAAAATGCACAATTTCAACACTTTGCCATTACTCACAAAGGTAACTAAACATGGGGTCTAGCCTATAATGTTCTTAACTTACTTAAAATGATAAGCAAATTTATGAAGCTTTTTAATGTTGTTGTTAATCGTTGTTAAACTATGGTGGAGATGGGGTTGTTAGGGTTGCCTTTCAACAACAACTACTACTACGTCAACATGTCATGTGGGTGGCCTTTGTTGCAATTCTAATTTGTGTTCCGTTACTTAACTCTACTAAGGTTTGCCATCACTCTCCCTCATAGTTCCCTCTCTTTGTGATCAATGGTTTAGATGTCTTTTTCTCTTTTGTAATGATTTTTTTTTAAACTAATGACATTGTGGCTTGTGGGTGTCAATTGCATATTAGTGAGTTTTTTCAATAATTAGAAATAAGAATAGTGTTCGTATTAGAGGAAGGTGCCCCAATAAGCCACATTTTCCAAATTAAAAGAACTCAAAAGTTGAGTGAGTGAAATCATTTTAATCAAATACAATTTGATTTGAAACTTGGAGTGGGTCAAAAGATGATGCCCAAAATTTTGTTCATTCGGGCTCATTATGACTCCACCCCCCAGTGCGAATATCATAATTTTCAATTATCAAACTATCAAATTTTGTTTTTTTTTTCCTTTTTGGACTAATGATTTTAGAGTTTTAAAAAGGTTCATTCTTTTGGATGGCAAAAAAACAATGTCAAAATGAAGTTTGTAATGATCATTTATTTTTTTTTTTTTTTTTAAAAAGTCTTTTAACCCCTTTTTATCACGGACTCAAGGGAGAATAAATTGTTTCTCCCCCTTTTTCCTCCTTTTTTTTTTTCCTTTTTTTGTCCCGCCCAACCATTTGGCCAACAAAAAGACC
>Ga0116227_10002886_pt1 | contig 38690 bp, 34 predicted proteins | sample S1TSphgellanicum_FD_89693 | JGI IMG/M metagenome (GOLD analysis project Ga0116227, IMG submission 89693) | Host-associated microbial communities from peat moss isolated from Minnesota, USA - S1T2_Fb - Sphagnum magellanicum MG | ecosystem: Host-associated > Plants > Peat moss > Unclassified...
AATGTGGATCCCAAAGGACTTGAATGACAATGTCAAAATTTTGTCACTATCATATGATTCTAATGTTGTGGCAAGTGTCCACAATGATGTGACTGAAATTGGCAAAAACCTCATTCAAAGCTTGGTTATAGATTCAAGGTGTGACAATTTCCTCATTTGTGGGCATCTTGTTTTTCATTGTGTGTTTCAATTAAAGATAATTGATTGTATTTTGACATCTTTGAATAAATTGTTTGTGTGAAACATTATTATGGTACATATTAAATCTTAAAAACTTTGGAACTTTCAAATCCATTGAAGAGAACATGAAATGGTGTTTTGGTGTTAATTATCATGTTGAGATGAATTATCAACAAAGTTTATGTTCACATTATCAAGTCATGGAAATCCAATGTGGTTGTAATGAACTTTTTGAAGTTTCATATTCAGCACTTGAACTAAATTCAATTACCTATATAATTCATTGAATTTGAATCCACTTTGTACCTATATTTAATTTCAAAACAAATATATCTTACTTCCAATTTCTTACATTTTATTATTTGAGTTAGATTGTCAATGTAACACATAAAAAAATTTCTATACATTAACACTTGGAATTAAATGCCTACATGCTTGTGCATAATAGCTTATTTACCCACATGTGATTGGAATAATTTATAGGTAAACTTTCAAGAGAAAATGAAAAATGAAAAAAAATTTACAAACATATGTGTTATGGACTTATGGTTTAGGTTGTTGTGTTAAGTGACAAATTGCGCCATATACAATATATGATGTTGTGATTATTTGTACATGTACAATACCATTAAAAATGTTGTTGATGCATTTTTTGTGTATTTTGAAATATTTTGTAGGTATGAAACTCTTTGGGACAGACCAGTGGCAATGGTTGCTTATAGTTTCGGAGGTCTTGTCCTCAAAAGCTTGGTGGTTGAAATGCACAAACATGTGTATCAAAAGCAAACAAATAATTTGGATGTTAAAACACAAAATTGTTGTGAGAAATTTTTGAAAAATCTTAAAGGTATGGTGTTTTATAGTGTACCACATGCCGGTGGTACCCAAGATCTATCAAAATATTTCAAGTGGCAATGTCAACTAATTGCCAAGGATACAACCCCATCAAGTCTTTTGAAAAATATGGAATCTTTTGACCCAAAAATGGAGCAACTTTCAATAGATTTTAGCAAAGCTATTTGCAAAGACATCAACATTTATGCATTTATTGAAGGATTACCTATTGACGATGAATGGGTAAGATTTAAATCTAAACATATTGACTATCCAACTAGGTTCCATAATTGAACATTTTTTATGTTACAAAAACTTGTGTTGGTTTAACTTTTGAAACTATTAGCGTTAGTTGTGAAATTGGTCTTAAGTTTTCCCTTCTTTGTCCATGAATCCATTATAACATGCATTCACAATATATAAAAATTGCAAATTCATTGTGAATATAATTTCAATTGAAAGAAACACCTTTGTAGTTTTATTTTAAATTCATTTGTAACAAGGTTAAATGAAGTTATGTTACAAATTTATTTGATTTATATAGTCTAAATGTAAAATTTAAGTTGTTGTTCCAATCATCATTTGGTTACTACATTACATTTGACAGCTTGCATATTAAGATCAATCCAATCATATCAAGGAGTTCCAACTAAAATAACTTTTGCACATGTATAGGGAATTTTAGTGCCAACGGCTTTAGCTATTCGATTATCGAATAACAACAATTACAAAGTCAAGGATGCTAATCATTTGACAATTTGCAAGCCACCATCAAAGGACCATTTAAGCTATTCCAAATTATTGGAATGTTTGAAAAATTTTATGAAGGTAAATAAAAATGGTTTTAATTTTTGGAATTATGTATGTTAATCTATTTTGACTACAAACATTACATCATTTCACTTAAATTATGTGCCATGATTTTTAAGGTATTATCCATTATTTGAAATAAAATTTATTTGTTTGGGTGAACTTTGACAGGAAAAAAATAAATCAACTATGCCACCTTTGCCATGTTATGAGGTGGCGTTGGAAGATAAAGCAAATGCCATAAATAGTTTGTTACAAAAGGAATCTATTGTTGCGTTGGTTGGAATGGGTGGGATCGGGAAAACCACTTTGAGTAAAAAAGTGTATCATTTGTTCCACAACCAATATGAGAAATCTAGCTTCTTGGAGGATGTGAAATCGAAACACATCAAGGATGTTAAAAAAAAACTTCTACAAGATTTGTGTGATAGAAAGTTACATAAGGATGAAGATGTTGATGAATACCTTGATGAAATTAAGCAATGCATGATATCAAAGAAAGCTTTAGTGGTTGTGGATGATGTTGATACAACAAAGAGCCTTGGAGACTTGCAACTTCTTATTGACAAGCATGCCATTGATGTAGATTGCAAGAGCAAAATACTCGTAAATTGTCGAAATTGGCAAATATTGAAAAAACATGTAAGGGAGTCTGCAAAAGTAGACATGGCATTATTGGAAGGAGAACAAGCAAGGGAACTTTTCATGTTCCATGCATTCAAACATGGAAATCGTGTGACAAATGATTTCAAAAACATTTCTATGAAGATTATAAAAGCTTGTGGGGGCCTCCCTTTAAGCCTTGAAGTATTGGCTTGTTATTTGTGTGATATTCGTGATTTGGAAATATGGAAAGATGCATTGTGTGAATTGAAAGGTGGGCGAAATATAACAGGGGGCTCTGACAACGAAATGCTTTGGAAAACTTTGCGAATTTCTTATGACCACTTAATTGAGGAACATCAAAACATGTTTTTGGATATTGCTTGTTTTTTCATCAGTTTCAAAAAAAGTACACTTTGTCGAGTGTATTGGAATGGAGATTATTCATCAAGCCCTATGCTTATGTTACAAAACTTGAAAGATAGATCTTTAATCAAATGGGTAGAAGATGGTAGCTTGTACATGCATGAACAATTACGAGACATGGGTCGAAATATCGCAACAGAAGTTACAATGAATCGATTTATATGGAAACCAAATATATCTTTGCAAAAGAATCAGGTTTGAGCAACATGTCTAATTCAATCCTATGGTATATGTATTTTGTCAAAATTCCAAATGAAACCATAAGTTTTAGCTTTATGAAAATGTAATTTTTTGCATTAACAACATGGCATTTGAATGAAATTTTATTTTTTATTGATGTTGACAATTGTTTGTAATTTTTTTGATGTGATAGGTGGTGAGAGATTTAGAAGGCATTTCTTTTAAAGAATGTGAAGTTTTGCCTTCATTTTTCCAAAATGGCTCAAAGGAGTTTCATAACCTTAAGTTACTTGATTTAACAGAAGCTTCACCAAATACAGTGGAAAATTTCATCCAAGGTCAAGATTTGAATAACCTTCGATGGTTGTGTCTCCAAGAATGCATGATCCAAAAGTTGCCAAATAATTTGTTTAATTGTTATCACTTACAAGTACTCGATTTAACGAATTGTAATCGTCTACAATTTGTTTTTGATATTTTAAGCCATGGCTTTAATATGTCAATATCTATTGATATGAAAGAATTATCTACACCTATTGGAAAATTAAATGCACTTTTAGAACTTAATCTATCAGGGTGTTCAAGCTTGCAAGAATTACCTACATCTATTGGCCAATTGAGTGCACTCCAAAACCTTCATTTGTCGAAGTGTTCGAACATGCAAGAATTACCTACATCTATTGGCCAATTGAGTGCACTCCAAAACCTTCATTTGAACTATTGTTCGAAGTTACAAGAATTACCTATGTCTATTGGCCAATTGAGTGCACTCCAAAACCTTCATTTGTCGAAGTGTTTGAGCATGCAAAAATTACCTACATCTATTGGTCAATTGAGTGCACTCCAAAACCTTCATTTGTCAAGTTGTTGGAGCTTGCAAGAATTACCTACATCTATTGGCCAATTGACTGCACTCCAAAACCTTCATTTGTCAAGTTGTTGGAGCTTGCAAGAATTACCTACATCTATTGGCCAATTGAGTGCACTCCAAAACCTTCATTTGTCGGAGTGTTCGAGCATGCAAAAATTACCTACATCTATTGGCCAATTGAGTGCACTCCAAAAACTTGATTTGGATTATTGTTCGAACTTGGAAGAATTACCTACATCTATTGGCCAATTGAGTGCACTCCAAAATCTTGATATATACAATTGTTTTAAGTTGCAAGAATTACCTACATCTATTGCCCAATTGAGTGCACTCCAAAACCTTGATATATACAATTGTTTGAAGTTGCAAGAATTACCTACATCTATTGCCCAATTGAGTGCACTCCAAAACCTTGATATATACAATTGTTTGAAGTTGCAAGAATTACCTACATCTATTGACCAATTGAGTGCACTCCAAAACCTTGATATATACAATTGTTTGAAGTTGCAAGAATTACCTACATCTATTGACCAATTGAGTGCACTCCAAAACCTTCATTTGAAGTATTATTGGAGGTCGCAGGAAGTACCTACGTCTATTGGTCAATGGAGTGCATTCTAAAACTTTCATTTTTTAGGGTGTTCGAACTTGCAAAAATTACCAATGTATTGGTGGATTCAATGCATTCCAAACCTTCATTTGTCAAGGTGTTTGAACTAATGAAAATTACTTACATCTTTTGGGGAATTGAATGCATGTCAAAAGCTTAAATTGTTGACTATATGTATATTATAATGCGTAGGATTTTAAGCAAAACTAAATTATATATTGTGTCAATAAGATTTCATTCATTTTGAATTATTATACAAATCACATAAAAATGATTTAAGTTTGAAAATTAAAATTGTTAGAAAAATGATGAATTTTTAACTGATTCATAATTGCACTTTTATATTGCAATGTACACAAACAAATTATAAAGGTTTAAAAAAAACCCTTGCATGATAAAGTTTTTTTTTATTAATTTTGAAAATCCAAGTTATTGTTGTCAAATGATTTTTAAAATATATTTAGCCCGAGTACATGTTTAATCAAAAAACATTTTACAATTTCAAAAATTCATAATCATCAACATTATCGTAACATAATGTAATAATGAACAAAATTTTTAATTCATATGATTGATGTCTATGACTTCAAGAAATTTGGAAAGCTTTGATGGGGAAAATTACTTTTAATGGTTGGCCTTTTACATGGGTAAAATTTCATGGAAAAATTTTCATTAAAATTGGTACTTTGCAATTGATTTATTAGAATTAGGATTATATATGTTAAATGCTATTGGGTTTTTAGGTTTTTATAAGATCTTTAGTTTTTTTTTTGTTATTTTATTTGTTTCTTCAAGAATTTTTTTTTCTTCTATTTTGTTTTTATGGTTTCTTCTATTTGCTTAAGTGTTTTCAACATCTTCATGGTGACCTTCTTTGAGTACTCGTCTGGTGTTCAAATTGTTTACAACTTCTATTCATGTTTTATTTCAAAAAACATCCATCTCCTTGTCTTGTTTTTATTTAATTTGTTGCAAACCATGGAGGAGATGTAGGGTAGAGTGGTTTACGTAATGGGTTGCATGTTGCTCTTTCACATTGTGCATGGAAGATTCAATTATCTTACTCAACCATTTTTTCGTCATTTTAATTATATTATCGCTTTTTTTGCTTTGCATAAATGTGTTTCTCCATTTTGTAGTTGTTATAAATGATTTTCAATTTTCAAGCATGTTTCATTTCATGTCATTGGATTTAGTTGACTTCTTGCCAAAAAATAGAACCTTGTTTTCTATATTTTTGTTCATTCAAATTTGAAAACAATTGATGGGTGGACAATTTCAAAATGTCTAAGTGCACCCTTTTCAAGATTGTCGAATAATTGAAACTTTTTCTCTAGAAACAAAACACAATGTTTTACAATTCCCTTCTTGTTGAAATAAAGAATTTGTTGATCTTGTACAAGTGTGCACATGGTGTGAATATCCTTATTTGCAATGAGTTGTTTGCAATAAGTAAGTCCACAATTTTTATGGTGTTGCATGCATTTGTTATTATAATGACATTATTCTTAGAAAAATAATAATAAGTTGGTCAATAGAAGTTGAAATGTAATATGTGATGGAAGAATTTAAAAGTAGTGCCACTTGCCTTTGATTCAAGGTGTAATTGATAGCACCCATATTTTTATCTTAAAATCATGTTCTTATTTAGAAGATTACTTTTATCACGTTAAGACATGAGGATATTTTATAGTTGTTCAAGCTATTGTAAACCAAAAAAAGAATAACATGAATGTTTTTATAAATTTGTTAAATATTGTCAATGATTTCAAGTCTTGTGGAAATTTGGGTTATATAAACATGTTCCATATTGTGGTTCTTTTGATGTGAAAAGATGTTGTAGAAATGGCAACCCACCTTACCTTCTAGGTGACAAAGGTTATTCCTTTATAGGTTGGATCATGACACCATATATAGAAGAAGGAACTCATATTATAATAGAACATTTGTACAACAAAAAAAATAAGTGCAAAAATTTTACAGTTGAAAATGCATTACTAGGTAAGTTAAATTTGAATGTTTCTTTTATCCCAAAGGTGTTTACTTGTCATATGCTTCATAATATGTTAAAAAATGAAAAGGAGGCAAACATATATTGATTGATGTGCATTAGCAAATCGTAAATAAATGGAGGTAATCATCTGCTTCAAGAACCTCATATTTCAAAAGTTGACCATGCATAGGATAATTTAAGTACTCAACAATAAATCCATAGGCAAGAAAGGTTTGGAAAGATCTCGAAGAAGCAATTAATTCTTTTTATTAGCAAGCAAAAAAAAATCACATAAAACTTCATATTTTAAAATTTCAAGTTGTAATTCAATGTGCATTTTAAAATATTTCTATAATATAAGTTTTTAATATAAGCATTCAAATTATTTATCATTGATAATGTTATTGTTTTAATGAGCTTGCATTCGGTTGTTATTGTTGTTGTTTTGTGTAGTCGTAACAAAAGCCAAACTCATGGTTTTAACTAAACATGTAATAAATTGTGCCATGTTTTTGAAAATTTCTAATTATTTTTCAAACAAGCGAGTTTGATTTTCCTCCATAAGCACATTGTTGGCATGTATTCAATTAATTGTTTTTGTAAGTATTCTATGTCTACCCTTCCATGTCACCTCAACCATTATCTTCTGAATTAAAAAGTAGGTGTTTTTCACACCTATGCTCCTAAACCCTAAACCTTTTCATAGTAGGACTAGCTAATAGGACTATTGATCATTATTTTATTACAACATTCTTAATTAATAAAAATTGGGGTAAAGGGAATTTGACTTTACAAGGTTTCATAATGGAACATTTGTTGCCTTTGAAAAATTTAGATTTGGGTTCATATCAACTGTTGGCATTTGTAATGGTTCAATGACATCAATGCAACTCCTAATGTGAGGCGCGAGGGGTGTAGTTGGAATTTGATCATATTATAGCCATGTTTAATTTATAGTGACATTTCCATGATCAATATCACTCACAAACCCATTGAAATTCTTGTAATTTGATTACATTTTTGGAATGGGTGGTGAATTATTGTAGGTTGTTAATTTCTTTGAAGAGTTCATTTGCATCATCCATCAAATCTATTATGTGCAATGGCTTGAAAATGGGTCTACCACCAAGAAACTTTTAACCCATATCATAAATGGTATGCCCAAAGTTTCATGGCAAATTAAACCCAATTTTATCTTGAACATTTATGTTATAATAATTTTCATTGTGCCTTATGCTTGCATTGTAATTATACATTACTATAGCACCCCTGTATTTATAAGTTGAGTCATTCTCCATGTGCATGGAACAATTTGCTTTCATGATTGATGTTGCAATTCATTTACACTTGGTCATTGATGTCTCAAAGTAGTTTATGTTATCTACCTTGTTTATATTTGCAAGGTGCTTGTTTCATTTGGCTTTGACTAGAGCTAGGATTTTGAAGTATTCCTAATTGGGTCGACATGGCTTTCTAGCCTAAATTTCCACACTGTCAAAATTTTGGTCAACAACTAGTTTAGTCCTTTTTTTTTCCCCTTTGTTGGTCTAGCTATTTCATTGACGGATGTGGATTTGTTCGATTTGTTGTGGCACAAACACAATAGGGAAAAGGTAATTATAATCTTGAAATATTGATTTGAACTTTTACTTCAATATGTTTCTTTTGTTTCTATTTGTAAATATTCAAAATCAAAAAACTTCAATCATCTTGTGATTTTTGCAAGAACTCAAATTGAACCTATCTATCTTTGGATCAACTTGTTTGATTGATTGTGGAAAATAACACAATAGAAAAGAGGTATATAATCTTAAACATTTCTTTGAATTTCTTTTTTATTTGCAATCTTGATCAATTTTTATTTCACAATGTTTCATAATCACGCATAATGTTTTTGGATTTTGTCTTTGTTTTATTATTATTTCTATCTTTGTTTCTTTTGTTTCTATTTGCAAAGATTTAAAATAAAGATGTTTCATAACATTCTTGTGATTTTTACAAGAATTCAAATTTAACCTATCCACCCCTAGATTAACTTGTTTGATTTGTTGTGATAGAAAGCACAATAGGAAAAAAAGAAGTAATCACAAGCATCTCTTTGAATTTATTTTCTACTTATTGGTTAAACAATTTTCAATTTTACAATGTGTTGGGGTTATGTCTTTATTTCTTTATCATTGTTTCTATATCTCTCTGTTCTTAGAATGTTTCTTTTGTATGTCTTAACAAAACTCAAAATCAAGAATACTCAAATCTTCAATGAGCTTCAATGGTGCAATGACAAACGACTTACACTCTTATGATTGCCCCCATTCACTTGACATTGAGTTGTCGAAGATGTCCATGGATGCAATAAACTATAGCTTGGTTTTTTTTTGGTGTTGTTTGTTGTTGGAGGAGAAGGTTGCTATTGGAGGCAAGCTCTACTAGTGGAGGAGCAAAATGAAGAGGGAGCAATCCTCTAACCTTAACAATGGTGTAGAGCAACTTTGATTTTTAGGGAATGTTATTTTGAGGATAGGGAAACCTTTAAGGTTAGAAAACATTGGTTCACAATGCTAAAGTTGAGATAAAAAATCCTCTTATGGGATATTAGTGGACATTACCATTGTGTTGTTGGTGTAACTACATATGTTGTTTGGGGTTATGATATTGTTTTTGGCCCCAAGTTACTAATAAATGCTAGAACATTGTTGTCAAGATATTAATAAATAAATGCTGGAACATTGGCCCCAAGGGTTACAAATTGGTTTCACAAATTGGATGGTATCCTTTTTTTTTCAGCCTTATACAAGGCCATAAAGTTTAGCATTTATTAGTAACTTGACTCATATTGTAAAGCCCATCGGGCTGATTTCAACTTTTGCACCAATAGGAATGCTTGATTTGGGTTGAACATCGGCCTTGACTCCTAGTGTAAAGGGGGCCTAAAAGATTGTGAATCAGGGAGGCATTTTTCTCAACAAAATTAAACCATGAGCAATGACTAGGTATAAATCCATGTTGGACATCGAAATTGCACATGTGGAAAAAGGTTGTAAATTCATTGTTGGCCATGCCTAGCAAGGCAATGAAATTGTGTTTATATTCATTATAGAGTATAGTAGCTTAAGGGATTTTGGCCCCCCTAGGTAATAATAATAATAGGTCTATTTTTATATGAGGATTTTTGAAAGATGATTTTTTTTTGGCTTGTGTTGAAACTTGAGATTAGTTATAGAGTTATAATATCTTGAAGGATTTTGGCTTCTTTTAGAGGATTTTTCTGAAGATTATATTTTTGGATGGTGAAATATTTGAGTTTCCATAATTATTCTTCTTTTGCCTTAAGATACTTTTTAATGTAAATGGCAAGGCCACAGTGTGACACACCCCCTTGTTCTCTTCAGTTATAAACTTGTGTTGTAGTTGTTGTGGCTTGTGTGACCTAACTTTCTTTACAATACACTCACTCTCTCTCTTCATTCATTCACAGCTTTGGGAGTTGGGGAGGGGACTTCCAAAGAGTTTGCAGGATTTTGGACACCATGGAGCTACATGAGCAACTGCAACACACTTCTGAAACGCTGCTGGTAAGTGCACCCATTTATTCATTCATTCATTCATTCATAAATTCACAACCCAACCAGCAGTAGAAGCAGCAGCAGCAGCTTGGGATTCTTGACTTACATAAGTCCATGATTTTGGAGCGGAAATTGCAAGTTCCCCCAAGAAGGCTCAAACCATGTTTTTGATTTCACCCAGTGATATATATGTTAGGTTTAGGTTGATGACTCTTTGGATATGTACCTCTCTCTTGGTGATTATTCCACCCACAATCACACTTGTAAATCAATGAAAACAAAGCTTGCAATTTCAATCTCAGAGCTTGATTGGATGGCAACCCTAGAGCAGTGACTGAGTTCTGGTGGCAATGGCTGATTGTGGGTAGGGTTTTTCTCTTGCGGAATTGGCTGTGGTTTTTGGAAATTTGTGAGAAGCTTAGCTTGACCACTGGTTGGGGTCATGATGAGCTTCAGTGAGCTCCACAAAGGTTTTGAGAATATGTGGGGCTCTTGTTTTTTGGGGGGAATTAAGTCATTCACATGCAGGAGAAACTAAAAGGAAGAATTCTTCACAAATGGGTGGCTGCAGAAAAACCTCAAGTAAAACCCAAAACCCATTTATATTGCAAAGATGATGAGGGGATTTCTGGCATGCCTGCAGGAGGGTAAGAAGACAATGCGGCACAAAGATGTGGTGCGTATAGGTTGTGGAGCTGGATTTGCAGGGGACAGACCAGCTGCTGCTCTCCGCCTGCTGCAAAAAGTACCAGACATGCATTACCTTGTACTGGAGTGCTTGGCCGAACGCACCTTGGCAGTTCGCTATCAAACTATGGTGGCTGGTGGCAAGGGATTTGATCCACGCAGTAAATCCCCCCCTCTCCCGCATCTATCCCACTGTCTTATGCACTGGCCTGAACTAAAAGTATTGAAGTCTTCTCCTAAAGCAACTGTTGTATTAGTATGTCTGCATATTACAAAAAGATGCAAATCTTTTCAATTTCTGATGGAAAGATTTGTGAATTTATGAGGAGTTTTTAATGTTACAGTCTCAGAATGGATGCGATTGCTCCTTCCAACAGCTGTTAGAAAGGGAGTATGTTTGATTACCAACATGGGTGCAGGTCAGTTTCTCAATGATGCTTCCTCCTTTTAAATCAGGAACCAAAAAGGCACCTTGTACACCAGTGGGGATGAGGGAAAAAAAAATGGAGAAGGTCAGCAGCTAATTTGTGAAATTGATTTCTTGTGAGCATTCTAAGAGTACATGGTGGTACTTGATGGTGATGCTATATAAATGCTAAACCTCATGTGGAAAGTGGCTTATCTTGGGAGGGGCACTGTGTTGGGGTGATACAGTGGATGTGTTGGGGGCACAGGAAGAAGTTATGAGAGTGGCTGCTGAGTTGGGGATGTCTATCACTGTAGCAGTTGCATATGAGCTTCTTGACTATGTAGCAGGTGCAAGCTTCTCAAGCATGCTTCCTTGACTCCTCATCATTATCACTGACTGTCAGAGCTGAGCTTTTCACCAAATCAAGTTGAAGAGGATCTTGATAATCTTGCCCATGGAAATCAGAGCAGGCTTTTGACTGCTATCGACTGCAGTAACATACCCACATGCTGCAGGTTCAACTTGAGTATCTATCCAACTTTCTTTTTTTTTGTCCTCACCCATGGGCAGCATCAGATCACTAATTGGAGAATGGTTGTTGCATTAAGGTAATGCAGTACAAGATGACTCAACAATTTCCACACAACAGTTTGGGGTATGGAGTTTGGCCTTTCTCATCTTTCTTGGCATTTCTCTCTTCTTTTGATTTTGACTTTAATCCTTGAGCATTTTGCTTTCTCAAATAGTTTTTGACTCATGTTGCTTTGATTCTTAGTTTGCAATTGGATCAGAGTGTAGTTTGACATACATGGAATTCTCACATTGTGTGCAGGGATGCAGTACGTATCTTGGGGCAGCACCAATTGTACATGTGCTCAAGACCTGCAAACCAGATGTAATGATAACATCACGCATGGCTGATGCAGCATTATTCCTTGCACCCATGGTAACTTACTCATCTCTTTAGATAACAGATCAGGGATTTCTGGAACAAGCAGGGGGTGATTTCTTTGACAGGAGTACTGAATATCACGTGGTTGCAATTGTGTACTATCAGATCTATGAGTTGGGTTGGAGCTGGCAAGACTGGGATTACCTTGCTCAAGGGACGGTTGCTGGCCATCTGCTGGAATGTGGCTGTCAATTGACTGGTGGCTATTTTATGCATCCTGGTGAGTTTGAGCTTTGTACTGCCTACATATGCATGCTTTTTTGTTGCTTGGGATCAGGCTTTTGCATGCATGAAGTGGTGACTATCTGTCCAGGTTTCTCCTGCTTCTCTCCATGAAAAAATTCTGTAGTAAATGCCAAGCATCAAAAGGCAAGTATATTTGCATGACCTTGAATGGGTGATCTGAATTTCTGGACAGCGGATCCACACCGGACTTTTTCAGCAGAGCAGCTAGCAGATGCATCTCTCCCATTTGCAGATGTCAGGTGGAATGGTGAGCTGAAACTGGGGAAGGCTGTGAACAGTGGAGGGGAGCTTAGCCTTGCCACATGTGCACAGCAGCTGCTTTATGAAATAACTGATCCTGCAGCATATATAACTCCTGATGTGGTGAGGTTCTGCAAAGTTTGTTTTACCCAGTTACAGGACATCCCATCAGACCAGAGTATCTGCAGGAATTTGTGCAAAGGGAGTTTTATGATGAAAGTACAGGTGACATGTATTTGGAGGTGGCAACAGAAGCCATAAATTACAATCCTTGATTTCTTCTGCTCATTACAGGTTGTCAATGTAAGTAATGTTACCTTTGAGGTGCTTTCCCCAGATCAAGTACTGGTGAAAAATGCCAGTCCAGCTTTGCTATCTGCTCCCAGTGACCTCCTGCGCCTTGTTCCCCAAGTGAGTTCTCACCTGGTAGCTTTTTTGTAGCTCTTATTACTGCAAGAGATGCCCAAAGTGCATTGGACATAAATGGTGAGGGGTTGAGGGTTTAAAACCCTAAACCCTTCATAAAAAATGGTGAGCTCAATAACTTCTCTCTGCTTCTTTGACAAGTTACCATTTTCTCTGGCTTCTATGACCATAAAATGCTGTCTCTGTCTTCTTCATGAGTACAAGAAACAGATCCTTGGGATGATCATTGTTGCCATTACATGTGCAGGACTGTGGATGGAGGGGATGGGGAGAAATCTCATATGCAGGAGCTTCATGTGTTGAGCGAGCATCTGCTGCTGATCATCTGGCAAGCTTTCTCTTTCCCATCAGTACATGTACCCTGTGTGCAGTTGAAAACATTCCATGTCGGGTTTGTGCAGTTTACTAACACACAGTACATAAATTGACAGTAGCAAATGATGGTTAAACTGTAAACATTCTTTTGTTGAATCCAAATTGAAAGTTTTCAGACTGGAAGCTGCAGGTGCGCACATGGTTGGAGGAGTCATATCCAGGTACTAGCCCCTGCATACTATCATATGAAATTGGTCAAAATGGCCTACAAGTCTATCCTCTGCATGATGAACAAGTGCCAGAAATTGTTAGACCGACTCCAATGGAGGTGAGGTTAAGGATGGATGGGCTTTTTGAGCAGCGAGTGCATGCCATTAAATTTACAGAGGAGTTTGAAGCTCTGTATACCAATGGTCCTGCTGGTGGTGGTGGCATAAGGTACGCAACTTTGCGCTCCATTTATCAGGCTCTGATGAATAAGCAACGGAAAATTGATTTCACTTTGCTAATGTGTATCCTTCTGCTGAGTATAGCTCATCACTTTCAAGGCAGTTTTTTGGTTTAATTTTTGTGCAGAACAGGACACAGCTCTGAAATCCAGCTCCACAAGTTCCTGGTAAAAGAACTCATTGTGCTCCTGTAGTTTGTTTTTCCAACAATAGGACATAGGATTAACAGATTGTTGGTTTTGTGTAGTGGCTCCAACCTGCACTTTTCGACAGTGTTTGATCAAAGATTCTTCTAGTTTTCCACTTTCTTGTGATCAGTTGCTTGAGACATGTTTTGAAAGACTTTGCCTTGGCAATGATCTTGTAGGTACCAAGGGAGAATGTTCTGTGGCAGACACAGGTGCAATATGGTAACCAACATGGTGAAGAAAAACTCCAGTCATCGTCACCTCGCTGGTCTGATGTCAACCAAATGAGTCTTGAAGGTGTGTGTCCAGTATGGCAACAACAAGCAATGGCTACAATCTCCCTGTTCTGTTGTGAATGGAACAACCCTCAAAAGCATGGATTATTATTATTATGTATTTTCTGATTGTAGAACCTCCTGTTGGCTTCTTCTATTGCACCAACAAACTTGCTTTCAACATTCTCTTCAACAAGTGTTTTATGGGAGTGGTATTAACTGTAAACTTTTTTGGATCCAGAAAAGGCAGTGGTTGGTTTGAGTAGTACCAGTGGGATGACAACCATGCAACCAGCTCCAGCAGGGGTGAAGCTTCCCCTCTACATTGTGGCGCATGGAAGAACAGGTGACAAGGGAGATCTGATCAATATGAGCATCATCCCTCACTGTCCATCGGACCTGGACCGGTTATGCCAGATCATTACCCCCATGTGGGTACAAAAGGTGATGGAGCATTTATTTCCAAGTCATAGACGGGATAGTCTGCAGGATCTCCACCATCATGAAACTGCAAACATCAATAGGCTTGCAGTTGAGAAAGGATGGAAGCCTCTGAAGGTGGACGATGGGGGTAAAACACCAGTGGATGTATATAAGGTGCCAGGAGTGAAAGCTCTGAATGTTGTGGTGAGAAATGTGTTGGATGGAGGGGTGACTTGTTCTCGCAGGCTTGATAGGCATGGGAAATCCTTGTCTGATCTTTTCCTTAGTCAATTCATCATCCTACCCACTTGATTGCCTTTTTAGCCATTGCTATTGAATAAAGGAGAATCTGCATGACATCCTCTAGGGTTTCAACTTATCTCCTCTTTATTGCCAGCCTTCTCTCAGGATCAAATGCCTTTATTTGCAGGTTTAGGGTTTTAGGGGCCACTAAGCATTGTCATTCTGTGCTTCAGTTTGTAACCAGATGTCCAGCTCCAGCTACAGTAACTATAAGTGGATGACTTTTCCTGAGCACCCTTCACCCAATGACAGTGTCAGAGGTACATGAAAGCAGATCAGAGTGTCAAAATCTGTATCAGCTGAAAAGCAACCTGTTTCTCAATGGAATCCCAGCAAGCCTACAGCAAGAGGAAGACCAGGCTGGACAAATGGGGTTTCTGTTCTTTGTGATGTTGTGGACAGGTGCGTGTGGGTGGTGTAATGTAGGAGGTGAACCTCAGTGAACCACATCACCATCTGCTCCATTTTCCAGGTCCATTGCACTTTGTGTTCAATGAAATCCAACCAAGCTTTTGAAGAGACACAATTGATCTTCACCAATCTCATGCCCGCACCTCCCAACAGAGAGGCATTATGCTTTTCTACAACTTCCACAAGCAAAGATCCATGAGTGTGCAACGGTGAATGTCACAGATGCATTGGATATTTTTGGACATCACCTTCACTCACCTTGTGGTCATAGGACTCAATGCTGTCTGTGTAAGAAAGACTGAAGACATAAAGTTGTCTGCTGCCACAATCAAAGAGAGAAGTACAGGACACTGTGATTAAGCCAGACTCATCACCACTCTTGGCTGTCAAATGCACCTGCCTCCACAAAACCAAACAAGCTTGGACATCAGCAATGATTTGGTGACACAGACATCACTGGAAAATGCAGGAATTGGCTACAGAGCAATTCTGCGGCACCAGATTGTATCTGGCACAGCCCCCAATCACTAATGTCTACTAGTTTTGAATCATTCACATGGATTGATTGTCCATAGAGAAGGCCAAAATCCATGCAAGCATCATGTCTGGAAAGAGCAGGCACTCTCCACTATAGGAAGGTAAATTTCAGACTAGAGTGCTTGAGGAACCAATGTTGAAATTGGGCCCACAATTGTATTGGCATGTATGTGTTGGCCAAGCTGTCCACAAAACCTCCTGTTCTGTCCTACTAGAGGTGCCACCCTGCTCTTTCCCCATATCTTCTCCCCTGTTGCTGCTGCACAATCCCTCCCTCATGCCCGTCCTTCAATCATCTTCTCCTTGTCAGAGCAAACAGTTTCAATTACATGCTGTGGGTATCTTCAAACTCAACAGCTAGAGGCAGCTGCTGTGCATGGACATGGAGCTTCCATCACCACAAAGAAAGGTTCCCAAAGAGGAGAAGGAAATCAAACAGGCACAAGTTCTGTTTCCAGCACCAGTAGAAACAAGCAAAGCAAAGGAAAGATTTGTGGCATAGAAAGCTTCCAGACTTGCATGGAAAATTGCAACAAGCTCTTTCTGGCTGTTTGCATTTTCAGGATCTTTATCTTCTTCAGGGAATGTGTAGTTTCAACACACTTGCAAAACCTTCCTTAGTCTCTTCTCTCACAATCATCACACATCTTTCTAAGAATTCATGCATCACACAACCAATAAACAGCAAACACAGCAGAACCTTCAGCCTCATTGCATTTATGGACAAAAATGATCAGAAGCTCCAATAGTTGTGCTTTCTTCTTGTCAGTTTGACAAGAAAAGACATCAGAGATACACACAACAAGTAGAAAAGTGATAGAACCAAGAATGCAGAACATTTACTCTTCTGGTGACAGGACCTCTACAGTAACATCTACCTACAAGGAGTCCTGCAGCCAACTTTTCCAGAGTAGGTGGTGAGCACCTGATGAGATCTTGAGATGTCAACCTTGTGCAGAGATTGTTGCCTGTTAGCAGATCATCAACCATGTCAAAAGAATTTTCATACAAAATTATGAACATCATCTGTGTGCAGGCATACATGGGTGTGTGCACAATCCAAACCTGGTATGCTGGCAGCTGTGGTCTCCTCTCTCCTTCACAAGGATGGCAGCAAAATCATGCAAATCACATAACAGCTGGACAATCCTCTCCCCTTCACAAGGATGGCAGCAGAAAAATCATGCAAATCACACAACAGCAGGATGATCTTCTCTCATTAAAAGGATGGCAGCACAATCATGCAAATCACACAATATAATGACAACCCTCTCTCCTTTTTTGCAAGGATGGCAGCAGAAAAATCATGCAAGTCACACAACAGCAGAATGATGCTGTCACACTCTGGTTCCTGATTCCTCATCAGAGGTCATGAGGTACAGCAACAACAAGATGCAATAAACTTGCATTGTCTTTTACAAGTTTTTGTCTCTTCGCATTTGAAGAGATGCCTTGCACATGTGCACACACATCTCTGTTTCAGAGTTGTAATCTCTCTCTCACATCTCTCACAGCAGTCAACAAATGTAAGAAAGACATTGCAAGCAATTCCACAGGATCTTGCAAAGCAGTTTGATAATCTTGATCATAAAGCAGAGAAATTGGAGCAAGTAGGGTTTCAAACTGGCAGCGCAATCTTCCCCCTTGGTGCATCTTACACTCTTTCAACTTGCTTCGTTTGGTATTGCGTTGACAGAGACACACACAGAGAGAGAGAGAGAGAGAGAGAGAGAGAGAGAGAGAGATGTGTTCTCAAACCCTAAACCCTAATACTACTGCTACATGCCAAAAGACAAGAGCGCCGATCAAGAATGCAAAACAGCACAGTAGTGCACCAACAAAGAAACAAACTCATTGCAAGAGGAATATGGCGGGCACCTCAGGAGGAGGGTAAGTAGATTCACGAACTGGAAATCTCAGCAACAAGGAAACAATGTAGAATCTGAAAGAAAAATCCTAAAGCTCCTGTGTCTGTGAGTTTGTAACCGTTGGAAGACAAACCTCTGTTTTCTTCCTGTGCTAGCTACAATGGAGCGACTTAGCTCTCTTCTAGCAACAACGTACAAGAGAAAGCGACGGCTTGGCTTGGCTTGACGATGATGATGGTGATGCAGAAGAGTTCCTAAGCAGAGACAGCTGGTTCAAAGGAAGGCAACGCAGGAGCAGGCAATTGAGTAGAAGGAGTTCGTCCAGTCTTCACTTCCGCGACGACGAACGACTTGCTCTTGCTCACAGGAGCGCACTTGACTACAGTCACTATATCCCCCACCTTACATGTGTTGTCTGGGTCGTGCACATGGTACTTCTTGCTGGTCTTGATGCGTTTTTTGTACTTTTTGTGCGGCGCAATCCTTGTCACTTCCACTGCAATTGTCTTGTCGTTGGAGGCGCAAACCACTTTTCCTTGAATCTTCTTCATTGCTCGGATTTGAAGTGGCGGCAGCGGGGGGGAAGCCACGACCAGTGAAGGAGGAGCTCCTCTGGAGACGAGCAATCTGGCGGAGCCATTGAAGGAAGAAGAAGAAGCAGACGCGAGGCTGAGGCGGTTTGTAGCCGCTGTGAGAGACGAAAGCAGTGCAGATGATGATCCCATTGTGCTCTCGCCCTCGTAAGAGCAAGATCTGCACTGCGTCTGTTGTTCTTGTGTGTCCGTTAACGTGCTTGCGTTCTGTGCTTGTTTCTTCTTGCGATCTCGTGCGTCGCTGCTTGTCCGTGTTTCTTCCTTCCTTGCGGATAAGGAAGTCGCAGACCAATCCGCATCTACAGTGATGAGATCATCCTCCGCGCGACCGTGCCGTTGATTCTAGGGCACAAAATCTAGATGTAAACACAAAGTTAGTGCACAAAATCGGATGTAAACACAAATTTGGTATCAATGTCAAACATAAAACACATGATTTGGCATTAGAGCTTCACAATTATGTGAATGAAAACATAAACATTAAGGCATTGACCTTAATATGTCTTCTGGGATTATGGTTTTCAAGGAAATGAGATTGTTGGGTTTCTTCATTAATTAGATCCCATAGATTATTGATTGAAACAACCCAATTGATGTTTCACACATGAAAATGCAAAGGCATAGTGCAAAAATATGTTTTACAAAGGGTGTTGTACACAACGGTTAGTTGTGTTGATATATTCATAGTTTGTGTGTGCTTTCTTGTCATATATTAAGAATTTTAGTGACAATTTTTTTGAAAAATTGATATATGGGTGATTTTTTGGAATCTATAGTATGGCCTTCCTTGGACAATTCCATAGACAACTACCTCATTTCCAAGTTTAATTACCTCATTTTTTTCCCCTAATAACTATCTCATTCTTTTTATCTATTCAGCAACATGGATATGAAAGGCAAATTAATATGTGTTTTTTCATGTCCATGATATTTATATCAATTTAAATTCAATTTGACATTGACATAAATAATGGTGAATTATTGGAAACCATATGAAAACATGAAAAAGGAAAAAAAGTTGATCATCACGAGTAATGCACAACAACATAGAGCCCAAATTAAATTGGTAGGGAATCGGTTTCTTCACTATTTACTTGTTATGGCATTCTAATTGTATTTTCTTGTTTTGATAAAGTTGTGGCACATATTGTTGTATTTGGTTGTTCAATACTAATGCACTATCAATTTGTTTTTATCTATAGGTAGTTGGACACAATTATAGAAAGAACCCATTTTGTACATAATGCATACAAGCTACAAAAGAATTTTGTTTTTTTTATTGTATGGATTGGGATGCAATACAAACCAATAAAGATGAATATGTGTTTGGCATGCAAAAAATGCACTTTTAGATTCATGGGTGAATTTGAAGTTTTCATGCATGTTAGTGCTTGCTTTATGATTTAGCACTAATGTAAACATTAAAGGTGGTATTTTGATATTGTGCTTTTTGTTCCAAATAAAAAAACTTATGAATTTCAAATCCTTTTGCTAATTTTCATTGTTCATGGATGTGTTGAAATTTGTTATTACAACATGCTTGTTTGTGTCAATATTGTTTGAATGTTTGATCTATATAGATCATGCAAGAATTAGTTACCAATGTTGGCCACCATTTCATTGTGTTATGGTAATTAATTTCTATTGATTATGTCTATTTCTTGTTCAATTATGGTTTTAGCACAATTTTTTAAAAGGTGCGTTGTCAATGAGCTAGATAGTGCATTTAAGCTTTACTAAACACCCATTGATTTTGACTCACCCACCCTTTTTGAAATTAGGGTGCATGATAACAACTTATAATCTACCTTACATTGTTGAAAGTTTATTAATGATAATTTTTATGGTCCACATGACAAATTGACTTGATTATTCACTACCTTATTTGGTGAGGGTGTATCTAGCTTGGGCACAAAGTCCATAAAAGAAAATATCTTTCAAGCATAATCAATGATGTACTAATGAAAAAAAGTTAGGAATGAATTAATGTTTTAGAAGTTAAGCACATTGTTATTCATTACTTGTTAGTTTGTCAAGATGAAATAAATCATTTTGGATATAAACATGCCTTATCATCATCATGTTAGAATAAGAATTCATTAAAAATTTAACACGTGTCAAAATTAATTTATATTAGGTAAAATATTCACCACATGTATTTTTCAAAATATTCCCAACACACAACATTGTATAATTATTTGTAGATGATATTTGAACTAAGATATTTATTAAATCTACCTTATATAGATAAGCAAAATCCCCACAATGCGACCAAAAGAAAAATAGTTTAAAAATATAATATAATTATAATGTGTGAGCAAATTTAGATAATATATGCAATTGAAAGTAAAGAATTGAAAATCATTATTTAATGTCCTTTTGAAAATTTAAGTAATCATTAATTGTACCTAAGTATTATATTTATTGTTGCAAGCTAATGGATGCACATGTGTAGATTTTTGGGTGCACCCATCCAATTGATGGGTTAATTGTTTTGAAATCTACCCATCTACTTGTTGGGTTTCTTTTCAAAATATGAATGTTGGGTAACTGATTTAATCATGCCTCTATATCATTTTATATCTTTGGGTTATCATTATGAAATGTAAAATAAAATCATATGAACTAATTTTTAAAATGAAAATTGTTTGATAAACATACAAATAATTAGCTTCAATTCCTTTAAATTTTATTAAGATGAGATTCTTAAAAAATTGATTTGAAAGATTATGCAAGAATTGATTAAAATAAAACACATCAATTTGAAAATAAATAAATAAATAATTTTAAATTTTAAATTATTTTTGAGATATAAAAAAATATTTTTTGAGATATAAATTTTAAAATTTGATTTGATGTTTTTAAAAATACTTCAATAAGGCTTTGATGAAGAATTAAAAACAAAAATCATAATGAAATTAATGTTTAATTGATTAATTTTTTTGTATTATTGTTGCCTTTTATGTTATAAAAACTTATTATTTCCCTAAGATAGTAGACATGCATGTATGATTTTAAGTTTTACCAAACATGTATGGGGCAAACACAACTAGGTAATTCCTATTATAGTAGAGATGGGGCAAGGTTTGCCCAACATGTTGGACTCTAGGGGTTTGGATGGGAACATCCCAATACTCAATGATTTTATACTCATCATGCATAAGATGATTCCTCCTTTTTCTTTTTTATTCATACCCAACCCATTGGAGTCTAGGGTTTTGATTAGGAACATCCCAATATTCAACAAGTTTGTAGCCCTCGTTCACACGACACTTGAACCTTTTTAAGAAAAATATTCACACCTAACTCATGAAGTGTGTTCGTGCATTCAAGAACAAAAAGTTATGTTATGATATTATTTGCTTAGTATTCATTTGTTCATATTGCTTGCTTTTATGTTGAATAATGTTTGTCTTTTACAAGGATGATCAATCTTATCAAAATGTTACAAAAAAATTATGCAAAAGATTATACATCTAGCTAAAAAATAGAAGCCATGTTTCAACACTTGAAAAAACCTTGATTGAAAAAAATTGAAACTAAGGAAATCAAAATAATTGTTTTTATAGTTTATGTTTATGATTTATATTTTTGTTGGATTTTTTGTTTTGGATTTTGAAAGCATTAATGTATTTTTTAAGGTTGCTAACATCTTTTTTTGGGGGAACATCATTAGGACACGAGGGATATTTCAAATATGGCATCCTTGGTAATTTTTAGGTTTGAAACATTTTGTTTAAGCTTGGGGGATGACATGGATGACAAAGATAACATGAGGTCAATGGGTGACAGTGAAGATGATGGGATGATGTTAGGGGATGTTAAGATTTTCATTTATTTTTGGCTAATGATGGGGGATATCAATATCACATTCGGGACACTAGGTTCATGCATTTTAGACACACATTGTCATAGATTTTTAGGAAACTATTATAAGTACTGTAACAATAAGTAATTATGAGTTATTTAGATAATAAAGTTGATTTTGCTTACTTAACCTCCTTTGATTTAGGGGGAACTATTGCAATAGCTAGGAAATGTGGGTAAAAGAAAGGAATTAGGAAAAGAAATAAAATCTGAACTTGTGGAAGTTGTCATTTATTTCAATAGTGGTTGGTTATTTAAAGTGAACAAAGGATTTTGGGAAGAGGATGGGGGAGATGTATATTGTGTGTGCGTGTGTATGTGCGAGAAGGAGTGTATGTTATATAGATTCATTGGCCTACAACAAAGTAGTTTAGGGGAGATCTATCCCAATAGCTTTGAGGTTGTTTATATGTTGGAATTTGAAGTTAATTTATGTTGTTAGAGTTTGGTTTTGGTAAAGAGATGTTTCCCTTATTGTTTGCTATGTCATTGGTGTAGTTTTGCACCTCTCATACTCCAAACATTTACTTAGTTGTGGAATCCATAATCAAATCTATTTTTACCTTTGTTTTTTTCCTCAAGTTTCGATGTCAATATGTTGTGTTATTGTTGATGATTAACCTAATGGATTGTTCATATGCCCTTGTAGTTGTAGTAGCAAGATTGCATTAAAACTAGGGGTAGCAAGTGGTTGATTGGCTTATTATGGTCCTAGCATACATTAGAGGTGAAACGAGGTCATTGTCTATTCATACAATGTCATAGTAGCCATGTTGTATATTTAGAATAGGGTTAAATGACCTTCTAACTATCCTAGTAAAGCTAATATTTGGTCTTGGGTTATTTTGGGTTGCCTTGGGGTATTGGAGATATGTTTATTTCACATATCATGTTTGATTAATTCATTTGCATGAACAATTTTGACAATGTGCATGGAACTTTGTTCACTATCCCTATTTTTTACAATCTTGATTATTTTTTTGATTGTTGTTGCAACTCTAATTTTTTAATTGTTCCAATTCTATTAATGAGATGTTACACCTTGTAATAGATCTAATATTATATATTTTATTATTTTATTTTATAATATATGTCTTTGTAAGCATATGTATATTTTGTATGTTGTTCATTGTGATGTCAATTTCCTGATTGAAATTGACATCAAAATGATTGTTAGCTTGATTGAGTCAGTTATGTAGACAATTTTTATAATGCACACAAAATGCGAATTGTTTATTCACGGCCTTTGACAATGTTTGTTCATTAGTGAATTGCTTATATCCTATGCAATTGCAATAGATTGTGTTTTCTTCCTATGGTGTTACTTTTTAATGTATATATTTTTAAGTGGACTTGATTTTAGGTTGATATGCATTACTTCAAATTGAACATAGGAAATAATAGATTAAGCACATGTTACATGACACTTAATTTGATTTTCATTAGTGCTACCTTTCAAGCTAGAGTCCCAACATTAACTTCTCTTCAATGTTGCTTCAAGGGTCAGTGTGAGAATTTGTTGAATGATGGATGCACAGGTAATAATGCATCTTCATAAAATATAGGAAACATAAGGTGTTTTATGTTTTAGCTCTTATTACTTTATGTTATGTGTGTGTTTAGGCTTATGTTGATGTTGATGTTGTACTTTACAATGGGTAAGACCCAAGGGTGGCGGGACACTCCTAAAATGTTTGGTCACATTTGGTCACTAACTTGATTTAGAACATTAATTTTAAGAATGTTTGTACCTTGGGGCCTCATTTGGTGCCATATAACTTCAATAACATTTTTTGTTGTTAAATGTTAAGTTTTTGGAGCGTTTAAGGTTGATGCATGGTTGGGTGGACCAATTTGCCACACATGATTATCTCTAAAAAAGCCCCAAAATTGGGTTATTTTCCTTTCTTAGTTTAAGATTATAAGTAAGCTGGATGTATTTTTTCCATGTCATCATTGGCACCCATAAAGTTTATCTTCCTTTAAACATGTATACAAAAATCACTCAAACCACATCTTCTTTCAATATAATACGGACTTTTTGGAAAACCATGTTTTTTAGCCTACTCAAAAATCCATAAATATAACCCTACCATTGTTATCATGATTTTTTTCCCCCCCTTAGCTTCCTTGATATGATATCTAACTAATTCCAAATCCTTAACACACACAACATCAATCAATGGACCATATCAAAGTCCATAAGAAAATGAAATCTAAAAATATAGTTGTGATTTTGAAAGTCCATGGCTTTTACAAGTTTTAAAATTTTACAAAATGATTTTGTGCATCACATAGATATTCAAATTAAAATTTTCAAACCAAGTCCTTTTAAGTAAATTTCAATATCTATATAAGGAAATGGGCATTGTAATGACAACCACCTTGCAAAATTAGCTTACGTGACATCCAAATTGGTCCACCCAACCTTGCATTGACCCCTCTCCTTATTGGAAACCAACCTTTAATGCCATTGCAAAGAAAGAAAGGATATAATTTTGCCATTGAAAAAGAGTGTTAGTTATCTTCATTTTTCCACATCTTGGATGATCTTACGATTTCAAATGATGAAATATTTGCAACATTCTAGGATATGATTTGAAAACATGATAGTACAAATCATCCTATTGGATATGCACAAAGACCTTAAGTTTGTTGAAGACAAAATGGGGATAAGTAAGCATGATGTTTCAAAGTTTGTAGAATGTTATGGCATTGTTAAGCTTTTTGTGAATCTATTTGCTTGACATGTATAGGTGATACACTTTAGAATGCTTTCACATTTTACAAGTAAAAAATTTCAAACACACCTTTTACATTTGCAGATTGTTATTTAGTCCTACAAGACATCAATATTGGGGTGAGATGTAGCAAACACCTTTTATGAAATAGAAAACTTGTAATGTTGTCAATAATTTAAAGTAAGGAAGTGAAGATTGTTGAAGTCAAAACTTTGGCACCCAAATCACATTCAAAAAAGCCACAAGGCAATTTAAGTTGACAAAAGAAGACCAAAAGGTGTGAAGGTCATGAAGTCCCCAATCATAACCCAAGTTCATGTGATACAAAACATGGCCATGTCAACCTTAGAATGAATTGCTTTCATCAAGGAGTAAATGATGATGGCATTTTTAACTCCCTTGGAGTGCTAGAGAAGAATATGGCTTCTAACAAGGCTAAAATATATTTCCACCTATGAAAAGTTGAAAAACTCTATAAGTTGCATTTGCTTGAATCAAAATAGCGGAAGATTTTCATTTTTTTTCCCAAATAAGGTGCAAAAAGATATGAGGTGCAACCAATTTTTTAAAATAAAAATTTCTAATTTATGTGAATGTAAATATATGCTTAAAATCGATTATGAGAATAGATATAAAATATAATTAAAAATTAAATTATATTAATGGATTAAAAAAAAAACTGCATAGTGTACCAGAGGGTACACCCTTCTTTTATGTAATAATGCATATATTATACAAAGAACGACTTTCTTGGGATTCAAAATTGAGCATAGAACATGACCCAAGTTCATTATGCATAAAGCAAGTTGCACGGACCCAACACCATTGAAAAACTTGCATTTTGCCACATGCATTGCTGTTGTCAAGATCCAACATGTAGAAAAGCATAGTAGATGCTAGAAAGCCTCCTACTTGAGTAATCAACATTTCCATTCAAGGCCTAAAGGTGGTCAAATGAGATATGTCAGGTATGTGGCTTCCATGTATGGTGAAAATGATAACCATCACATAAATTGAATGTGAAACTTAGGTGTTGGCCCAAGTTATAGTTCGTCCATTCCTTCTTTACAATCATGTTGTGTAGCATGCATAATAGCCATGAGGATGTTGGTAATTACTTTATTAAATTTTTTAATGATTTTGTCGAACTCTTAGGAGAAAAATTATAAAATATTCAACTACAAATTCTCAAACCTGCCAAACTTTCTTTGAATTATTGTTTGCACTTTGTGTTAATTGCATGGAAAGGAAAACTACTCCAACTCTTTGTGGAAAAAATGCATCTCCATCATCATCATCATCATCAAGAAGCTCTTCTTCACTCCTGCCTCTAGTCTGATTCCATTGCAGTACTGGATTCTTTGTGAGGTTTAGGGTTTAGGGTTTAGGAAGTGTTTCAAGAATTTGGGAGCTGCTTCTGTGCACAAACGGCTGCAGAAGAGTGCAGAAATGCCGCTAATTCAGTAAGGTCTTGAGGAGGATCCTCCAGCAGCAGCCGCAGCAGGCAGTAATGGGGTTCGTGCCTCAAATGAAGCTTGGTACTAGTTGTATGCTGGCGCGGGAGTCGTCAGTTGGTTTTGCTGTTTTTTTAGACAAAACTTACTGCTCCAGCAGACTCTTCTTCCCAAGCTTTACAGACTCTTCTTCTTCTTCTTCTTCTTCCGAAGCTTTAAACCCTACTGGAGAAAGCAGCTTCAGGTCGAGAATCAAGATGGGTTGCGGCAGTTCCTGTTGTTGGGAAGAAGAGATCACGAGATCGCTCAAGTTGGAAAGAAGATCTGGAAGAAGGAGGAAGACGAGGCGGCGGCTCGGAAGCAGTGGCAGCGGGATTTTGATTAGCGACATTCAGCGCAGCTATATTGGAGCGGCGCACGCTAGATTTCACCTCAAAAATGAATTAGGGTTTGAGTATGTACCGAGTGAGGAGGAGGAGAAGAAGAAATTGTTGCACGGAGATGAAAATCCGTTGAGAAATGTTGAAAAGGAAATGATGGGTCAGTGTAGTCAGCTTCAGTTTGCAGGATGGGATGATGGGAATGGAATATCAGTGGGAGGAGGAGGAGGAGGAGGAGGAGGAGGAGGGGGTGGAGATGGAGATGGTGTTGATGGTGGTTTTTATTTCTCCGATGGTCCAGGTCACAGTTGTACAGCATCTCTTGCGGGAATTCTCATTTTCAGTTCCAGGAATAGAAGAAGAATAAGGCAGGGATGGGCAACAGTAGTAGCAATTGCTGGAGTACTACTTGTGTTCATGGAACAAGATGCTGCCATTGCCCTTACTGGAACTTCTTCAACATTAGAGACGGAGAAAGGGGCTAATCCTGAGACCAATACCCTGACAGGGATATGGGAAGTAAAAGGTGGCCGCTGGAGGCACTTTAAGGCGGATTCACAGAGGGATACTTTCGTATTAGATTCAATAAAGAATAATGAAGATGAAGCTATGAGTTATGAGAAGACTTTAACTGACAATCACAACAGGGAATTGAAAGAAGGTGAGGACATAGAGGCACATAGACACAAGGGTTTTGAGAAAGGGTTGAAGACTGTTATGGTGAGGTTTATTGAGCTTGGGAAGCGCATAATGTTGCCTGAAGGATATCCAGGAAGTGTAACATCTGATTACATGGAGTATACTCTGTGGCGAATGGGTCAGATCATTGCCAGCCAAATCTCAGGTGTCCTTACTACACAGGTAAGTTTTTTTTAGTTCATCTCCTCTTCCACACACAATTACTTGCATGATTCAAAGGTTTAGGGATCTTGGAAGAGCCAGCTTGTCTGACATGGATTGAACCTTACTGTCTTATGCCCATCCTCCAATGTAGCCATTTTGTCTTCTACTGGATTGAACCTTACTGTGTTGTGCCCATCCTAATGTTTGTGTTGAATGTCATTGCATGTTTAGTCATCTTGGACAACAGTTAAAGAGCACTCAAGCATTGTACCCTGTTCCATCATCTCTGTTTCTCACTCAAGCTGCAATATTAATGTCACAGGGTTTTAGAAGCTTTATGTCAGACTGTTAAAAGTGTAATCTACTTTGACTATTGTGACACAATCTCCAGATACTTTTTTTTTAAAAGAAATATGTGAATAGAAGATGAAATTGTCAGAAATTTCTTTTGTCAAATATTATCTCATGCACTCTCATCCAACTTGTCTTGTGTAGGCTCTGCTGTATGCAGTGGGTTTAGGAAAAGGTGCAATCCCGACAGCGGCTGCAGTCAACTGGGTACTGAGGGATGGGATTGGCTACCTCAGTAAGATTGTGCTGTCCAAGTATGGTCGCCATTTTGATGTGCATCCAAAGGGATGGAGACTTATTTCAGATGTGCTCGAGGATATGTCATATGGCCTTGAGCTTCTCACTCCTACCTTTCCTCATCTTTTTGTGTACTTGGCGGCTGCTGCTGGTGCAGGCCGCTCTGCATCAGGTCTTATTCAGGTATATATGCACTCACTAAATCAACCAACATGAGCTTCCTTCACATGTTGAAGAGACAGGATGCTAGTAGTCTAGAAAATTCCATCCGTGGTTGATGTTATTTTGCATTCATGCTCATTAGTTTTCATTTTTGCAGGCTGCTACAAGAAGCTGCTTCAATGCAGGAATGGCTGCCCAACGTAACTTTGCAGAGGTAAAAGTATACTGAATATTCCTCCTGTCTATTTTCTTCAAGTCTTGCATTTAAGACTCTGGCTTTCATTGTCTCATTAGAGTTTCCCGTATTTCAGGCTTTCAGTTGGAGATTTATGTGACCAGACCCATGACTAGTTTTTTCAGCTCATTCATCAAACCCAACTGTTGGAAAATCTTGTTATTAGGGACGTGGTTTTTGCAATACCCTGAATTGTGGGATGACCATACCACAATCCAGTTTCTTGGGAATCCAAAAGAATTTTGGCTGAATGCTTCACATGGAACTCAAATCAAACTGTTACCTTTGTCTGAAAACGTTTCACTATATTGAGCTGTGACAACTTTCTCACAATCCTCTCTCATAACAATGGGCTTGCAATCTTTCTTACAGAGGCACCATGTGTTTATGTGGGTCTTTTGAGTCATGGATTCAGGTGATAGCCAAAGGGGAGGCACAAGGCATGGTGAGCAAGTCAGTGGGCATTGCACTTGGCATTGCATTGTCAGGTTATGTGGGGAGCTCAGGAGCACCACTGGTGTTTGCATTTGGGGTAGTGACAGCATTTCATATCTTCTGCAATCTGAAATCGTACCAAGCTGTGCAGTTGCGCACCCTGAACCCCTATCGTGCAAGTAAGTTTTGACATCTCGAAACAATTTAAAAACCATATTGAAAATCTTGCCCATGTCAACAAAGCAAATTAGGGAGATTCCTTGGAGTTTTGAGGATTTTGACTGTTTGAAAAGCTTGGAGATTGATATTCTTCTGAGGAGGTTTTCTAATTGGTGTGGTGTTGCTCTGGGTACCAGGTTTGATTCTCACTGAGTATTTCAAGAGTGGCAGGGTGCCTTCGGTGAGAGAGGTCAATGGAGAGGAACCCATCTTTCCAAAAGTCGCCTTTTGCAATTTCAGATTACGTGGATCACAAGTATTCCCCTTTCTCCCTCTTTTTTGTCTGTGTCTCTTGTGTGTGTCTTTACCCTTCCAACAAAAAGTCCTGGGGCAAACTCATCACCCATGTTTTCCCAATGCACAGGAACCAAGACTCTTAGAAACTAAGGACCATATTTATCTCTCTGTATAGCCTCTCTCAAAGTATGTGAGAATAATAACTCTTTAAATCTAAGAAAGTCAAGACTTTGGTGTCGCTTTCAGCCTCTTTTTAGCAGTAATTGTTGCATGTTGGGAGGTTTACAGTTTCAGGACTAAAATTTTGGGTGTTGGGAGGTTTAGGGTTTGAGGGCTAGAAATTTTGGGTGTTGGGAGGTTCAGAGTTTTAGGGCTAGAATTTTGGATCAAAGAAAATGTGGGCTGTGCGCTACTCCATGTTGTGTACTTTTCTCTTTATCTCAGCCTCATCAAATCCATATGACTGACTGAAATAACACCAGGAAATGTGTACCATGTAAATCTATGCAACTGACTGAAATAGCACCATGTCATGTGTACCCAAGAGATAGCCATTATTAAGTGTTTAAATGGTTTCTTATTTTGGATGATACACAGGGACAAGGAACTTCACTATCAGAGCAGACAAAGGAGGTGGCCACTGGCATAGAACACAACCTTGAACTTGGGGCTAGATTCGATCATCTTGTGCACACATGTGATGAGGCTGATGCTGTACTGGATGTGTACAGCAAAGAACACTACCTTCTGGCCAAGAATGGTGACAAACTCATAGTATGTTTCCTCTTTTTGTGCAATTCAATTCCATGACATGTCCATTTCACTCATTGGGCTGACCAGAATATTGATAACAAAAGCAGTAAGCCACAAGACGGAGAGAGAGATCAGAGATCAATCTTCTTTATACTTGCAGGTGCTATTGTGGATTTCCCCACAGTTGCTCGAGCAGCTCAACGGGAACTTGCTTACAAGTGGGTGTGGATACATCCACTCTGTACCAGGAATGAATCAGCTAAGATCTTTGACTTTGGCTGGCAGGTTGTGCTCAGGCAAGGTGCAACCCCACAAGACATGCTGAGAGCCATGGTTCAAGCACTTTACCTCAATCACCTCGAGAGCTCAGAAATTGCAGCAAGGACCAACATTGTGGGTGACTGCAGTGAGGGAGGGTTGTTGCGTGTTTCTCATACCTACATGGACAACCAGTTTGAGAAAATTAGACAAGACTTGAGAGCAACAGGATGGATTATGGAAGGACTGATTGCCCGACCAGCTACTAACCGCCTTCTTGATGTTTCACTTCCGGAGAAGCCTTAGATTGAAAGTTTTTCAGTCCACACTAGAGAAGGTAATTCAATTTTCCCTCTTTTCCTTCTTGAAAAGAACTACAACAAATTCCTACTTTCACACTGGAGTCTGTGGAAGCAATTTTTGATGTCATTTACAACTTATCTTAATACAAGTTGCCTGAATCATGGGTCTTGCTGAGAACCTCTGTCTCAACATCTGTGGACATATCATATACAGTCACATGAACTGGTGAGATGAGCAACTATTTACTCTGTCACATTTTGACTTGGGACACCACAACAAAGATTCCAGATGATTTACAGCTATTAGTAACTGATGTATATCTATAAGCTCGTTACCATAGGCATGGCAAGACTATCCAAATGTGCTATAAACCTACAATGGGATATTGACCTGCCAATGAGACTGTGCAGTGTTTACAAACCTGAAATTGTCACTGAGCAGAGGTTGCCATTTGGTGGACTAATTGTCTGCAGCATAGTGTGTAGATGCTGGTTTCTTAAGGAAGTACAACATCCAGAGCACTCAGTGTAATCAACAGGCATTTAGAGATAAATCAGTGTTAGAGAAGCTAAATATGCTAGGCATTCCATTTCTTTGAAGACCTTCAACTATATACTTGCCAGGCCTCATACCATGAGTCATGCACAAGTGATAATTTTTTTTGTCTCTACAAGATAGTTTCATTTTCAAATCCAAGGCTTTCATATTAGATATATTATCATCCAAGTAACAAAACCTGGTCTTCCCCATGTGAGAAGTTCCATAACCATAACACATCATAATCATACCACAAGCTGTAGCTGGAATTGTAAACGCTTAGGAGAAGTGTGGAACTCTACTGCAACTCCTCCCCACTGTCATAATCTTCATCATCCTCACCAAATGTAAACACAGAGGCATCAGCAGCACTGGCGGCTGCAATTGCTTTGAAATCACTTGGTGCAACTGCAGCATTATTCCTTGGACTCTCGTCATGCCTGGATAGAGTTTCACTAGTCTGATGGAAACTGCTTCCAGGCTGTAATCCTGTATTTTTCTCAGCACTTCCATAATAGGACTCTTCTTTCTCTGCATGTGTTGTGCCCTCACCCTCCTCAGACTCTTTAGCCCACTCTTCCACTCCTGTACCAAACTCCCCAAGATCAGTTGAATCTGCATTGAGAAGTTTGGCAGTCAGATGCTTCCGCCCCCTGTCCCTCTCTCCTACAAGTGAAAGAATCCAAGACAGTGGGAAGCTTCTGGTTGTCTGGTCACAAGGGGAAGTTGCCATACCTGTGGAAGTATTGTCAACCCCAACCTTTCTGATGGCTGCTGTATTTAAAGTAGCTGTTGCCTCTGAATCTGTCCATTCATGAGAAGTGGAGGGAGCAGGGGCCTCTGATCCAGTAGTTCCAGACTGTGCAGTTGCTCCTTCAGCCAACTTCTTGACAGGAATAGGAGCATCATGGTCCAGAATCACCACCTCAACTTGGAACCCAGGAGAGGGAAGCCGCCTCTGTAAATGAAATAGAATGAATGGAGAAATCTTCTCTTTTGGAAGCATTGCAAATGATCTGGAGTCACTTATTGTGATAAATTTGCAGTTAAAACCAATAGAGCTGCCCTACCAAAGCAGAAGCTGAATGGGTTGCAGACAAAATGTGAAATCCACTTAAAATACTTGCTTTTCCTTGCCATGACAGGTTTATACAATTCTCTTCCAGTGCAGAAAAGAGGATGCTGGGTTATCTTGTCAAGGTCTGTGTTTTCAGTACCTTCTCAAATCCATCCAGCTCTGAGACAGGAAGAATCTGCCTTGTCTCCATCATATTTGTGTTCAGCCAACTGCAGAAAAGCCTGATATTAGTCCAACCCTGACACCACAGATGAGCAAACCCAGACAGGAAAAGAGTCCAATCATATTAAGAAAATATTGGTTGTGCCTTGCATAGTTAGAAACAACATATAGATGGTGGCAGGACAAACCAATAGAAGTCACCATGGCGATCATTGAAGTGAACCTTGAAGTCCCCGTTTAGGTCTGCCACACACCGTTCTCCAGGCAGAGCAAAAACAACTACACCCTTCCTAGGGGCACTAAACCATATGTCTTCTGTCTGTGTCCACCAATGCCAACCATTAGCATGAACAGTACGACTGGTAGGCAATGAAATTCTATCAAGGGTGTTACTGATATTTCCATCGGATTGTCTATAAGCACTATTATTGCTTCAAACAGCTTCACTCTAACAGAATGCTGGAGATCCCATTCAAGCCAAGAAAGGGGGTGGAAGCATGCTGAAAACATGAGTCACAAACCAGCAAATCTTTTGTTCGATGATGCTTCTTACTTGAAAAGAGGACACCTGATGAAAGCAAAGATGGACTTGCTCAGCTTGAGACAACTATCTTAGCACTAAGTAAATTGAAGCAATCCTCTAATAGAAAGTTTCCAATTCAACTGAGGTGATCTCAAACGTAATTCCCTAGTTCTATGAATCAAGTTTCTCCTCTCAACAAATCCCTCAAACTGACATCAAAAATCAGGGAGACCTCTGTCTGAGCAAATGCTTCAAATTTTCCAGTATTAAAGGGTTTCATTTCAATGTAAAAAGTATCTCCAAGAGTAGTTGCCAATTAAGATGACAAGTTACCATTATGATCAGAAATAGTGATAGCAGGGCGGATCCAGTAAGGGCACTTGTGCAATCGAATGCCCCTCAGTATGCACCTGCAGTATAAAGTAAATTTTAGTGTTAAACAAATTACAAATATGGTTCCCTTCACCCTCACCAGTATAGCATGCAACTCCTGGATTTCTTTATTATAACTATAGACCCATGAAGAATTGAAGTCCATATGAATAAAAATCATAAGATGCAGACAATAAGGCTAGAGAAAAATTTCACCAAACATGAAGACACAATTGCAGCACACTGCATGAGGAAAAAGAGAGACACCTAAAAGAAATGGAAAAGAGAATAACCACAAATCAATATCTATGAACTTGAACAAACTCCACCAGAAAAACACTTTGAAGGTAACTGTTGTGTCAGTTCCAGAAAACCAAAACTAAGAAGGCATGAATCAATAGGATTCTCTTTCAAGCGACAACAAGCTTGTGAGGGTAAGCTTCATTGTGTTTTAGCTTGTCCCTTTACAAGCAAGCATCTAAGCTGAAGGCATAGAGAGGCCTATATAGAGGGTAGAGGTCAGGACCTTGTGCATCCTGACCATATCCTACAAAATAAAGGAAGTTGTATGAACCATGGCAATGGTTTCTTGCACATTCAGTGACTGCCAACAGCAACATGTGTGGTAGTGAGTAGTTACTGCCAGATCCCACTGACATCATCAGCTATGGGCAGTGGTTATAGCTTAATGCCAGATATTCCACCAATGTACAGAGTTTCTGTTTCAAATCTGCAGGTAATGGATAGACTCAGCCATGATGCTGGCTAGCTAGCTCAATGAACAAGGAAATTGTAAAGGCAACAAGAAGAAAGCAACAAAACAGGCAAGAGAAAAGATAGAACTGAGATTTATGAGACTGCAGCAATGAGGGCAAAGTGGGATTTAAAGAGCTCCCCACTCAAAATCAAGCAGCAATTGAATGAAAGATTTAAAAAATTCGGAAGGTTGAAACACCAAACATGAATTTTACTTTGTTGAGCAAAACTCCAGTTCAATTTAATTAGAGGTTAAAAGAGTAATCTTGGATCTTCAAACAAATGGTCAAGCTCACCATTTGAGCTACAAAGCCTTAAGAACATATAAAACTAACAGCCACCAACTTCACATTTAGTTGTATCTACAATATTGGATTTATCATGAAGAATAGAAATCATGTCAATACCTTCCTATTCTGAGTGAGAAATGCTTGCCAACAATGCTCATGTTAAACCCTTTGAACCAATTGCTATTGCCCAATCTCAGAAGTTGCAAAAGAAGCCATTAAAAGTACAACTAAGCTCACAGGCTGATTTCAGCTATTGCACAATACGACCACATCCTACTCATGCAACTTGCAATGCTGTGTCAAGACTAAAGTAGAAACTGAGGAAACTTGGTGAAATAGAAATAGGAACAAAAGCAGGGGAGAGGATGCAAGCCAAGCTTACTTTCTGCCAACAGGAGTCTCCCCATTAAACTCCCTTAAAACATGCTCAAAGTACTTCACATAGCGCTGTTAGAGAAGCAATAAATCCCAGGTTAGATGGTCTGTGGTAACCCCATTGACTGGCTTTCAAACCCATCTATTGGATTCCATAAAGCTTTGAGCTTTGATAATTGCCGATTAGCTCAAACAAACAGAAGATAGCAAGAGACAATATGTAAATGATCAGGATGCTTAGAGGGGTCAAATTGAAGAAAATTACTAGTTGGCTGGGAAGAACAAGGCCCTTGCCATCCACACAACGCTTCTGATTGTAGTAATTGATAGACTCCTCCGCAGTTGGGAAAAACTACACACATAAGTTGATATCATCAAGCAAGTGTTGGAAACCCAGCCAAACAACATTCAAGAGAAGTTTAGATAATGAAGTGGAGAACGAGTCCCAAATCATATTCTGAGTGACCCTTTTAAACTGCTGCCTAAGTGAAACCTGACCACTTAAAATGTCCTTACATACAAACCTGGACCTCTGTTGAAGATGACAATATGGGTGTGCGCATGTATTTTCACAAAATAAAGTTGCACTGTCATAACCTGGTGATTGTAGGTGATATGCCATCTCATGCCAACACATGCACACATGCACACATGATCAAGAGTACCTTAAGATAGAGCAGAAGGGATGTTATCATGAGCCCAGTGCGTGCCATTCCTGCTTTGCAATGAACTACCACCACATTCTGAAGGTCTTCTTTCAACCATGAGTATGCACTTTGGCAAAAAGCAGCCACAAGTTGTAGAGGAGGACAGTTGTGATCATCAAATGGGAAACAGGCCACCTGCACAGCACTGAAATTCAATAGCTGAGAGTCCAATAACTTTTCCCTTCTCCTAGGATTCAACAGTTGCTGTTTTCTATTTGTTTGTTGTCCTTTGGCCTGCAGGTGCTTTCCTTTCCTCCACTATGCAATCAGTTTCTTTTGTTCTTTCTGTGTGTACTCTCCACTTCAACATTGACTCAGCATTGGGTGTTCTCTCTTCAGTTCACCCAGGGACAAGTAGCTCATCAAGTTCACATAATGTATCCACAGACATCCTCCTGCCTTCTTCCACAATAGCATCCATCACATGCAGTCCTTTAGTTAGGTCTTAGGAATTGTAGTTCCTTTAGACAGGTCCTCCATATATGAAGGCAATTCTCCAGCTTGTAGTGGACACCTTTAATTCTGGACAAATAACCAGTCCACAATCTAAAGTGACAGATTCTATGATCCACCGCCATGTGTAAATTACCAATTGGTCTATGAAATGGTCATGTTTGAGCAGCCTCCACAAACTACAAGTTATAATCTGCTGTTTTCAGACAATGAGCTTAAAGTACACCTGCTGGCATGCAAGTGTTGGCAGAAAAGTTGCAGAAAATTTTCACTAAATTTTGGTGAAACGGAAGGAAATTACTTCTACTTAATGGTGATGGACATAGGATTTTGAAATGGAAGTTTACCTTTCCTTCAAGCAGAGAGGCATCATACAGTCGCTCTGAGCAGAGATTGTAGACCTTATACTTGCCCTGCCAGGCAACATCACACCCAGCTGTAATCTAATACTCATATAAAATACCTTCATTGTGTTCATCAATGAGACTTACAAAAAGATTCACTATAGAACAGTCATCCAGAGTTCTACGTACCTTGTGCTGAGTCTCAAGGAACTTGATGACCTCTTCCATATGGTTACGGTAAAAGCCCTGCATAAGACAGACCTACCAGCCTTAGAAGCAAGTCGCACTAGTGCTTGTAGGCAAATACAATCAAATGGCATCAGAATTCCCAGGATTCACAGCAAAGACTCAGCTTTCTGAAACCAGAGAAAAGAAACCTCATAAAGGGTTGCATAATATTCATTTGTTCTAAACAATTATACCTGTGACTCGTTGCTGGTAAGTAAACATATGTTTCTTCTCTGATCAATTTTGGACATCCTCATGAAACAATGAGAGAGATGGGAACAAGGAAAGCTTGAGGTGGGTTCAGAGGCACACCTCCACGTATCCAAAGAGCCCAGAGCTAATGTCACCTGCAGGAAAACCCATTGCAATGATGTTTTCTGTGATGTAAGCCAAATCCAGATCAAATCCCCCTTCCTGTAAAGAAGAGCACCACATCAGAGAAATGCTAGCTGACAATTCTGGAAGCCATAATAACCAAAAGGCTAATGTACTTTTTGGAGGTGAATATTGCATTGGCTAGGTATGTGCTGGGGGTGCAACCCTATGTCAATTCCTGGGAGATATGCTGTGTCATACAGTGTCATCCTGTTGTCTCTAACTAAGCTTTGCTTGATCCCATGCCCCAAGTATAATTCCAAATAGTATCTTGATGACCTTCCAGTGCACAGAGCAAATGGCTATATCTCCGGAAGAGAAAAGGTAACTATAGGCAATTCATAACATCTGGATGCTTAAAAGGACAATGATTACCTGGTAACGACGTTTGTTCTGTGAGACAAGATGCCTTGCTTTCAGTTGGACAGCCTTCACAGCATTCCTTGACGAGTCCAAGAAGCCCTTTGTGAAAGTGCCAAGTGCATTCCCCTCCTGGACCATTATGTTTGATGAGGTGCTCTCATCAGGGGCTTCTACTAGTGGTATCTTGGCAGGAATCCTCTTCCCAAATCCACTGGCAACCAAACTGAATGGTGATGATGCCTTGGTAGGAGTCTCTGTACCTGAAGAAGACTCTTGTGATGAGGACGACGGCATTCGCAATCCTCTGGCCCATTGAGAGAGACTTGATACGGGGCTTAATTTCTTTGCTGGACCTTCGCTTCCCTCCCCAAGAGAGGATGACGATCTGCTATTTGAGAACAATGAAGACCAGCCTGAAGATTGCTGGTCCTTGGTCAACACATTGGAAGAAGATCGGGTAAGAAGAGGACCATCTGATGAAGCAGGAAGAATGTCTGGTAAGCTTGGAGCTTCTGCAGCAGCTCCAGAACCCACTATCTGATGAAGAGGACCATCTGACGATGATGCAGGAAGAATGTCTGGCACACTTTCAGCTTCTGCAACTGCAGACCCCACCATGGCTGCTTCTCACCCCTGCTCAAAAATGCTCTTTGCAAAAAACCGTCAGTTGCAGGGACTTTTTTTCTTTCCGCAACCATTTCTCAGAGAACCAACCGGGAGGTCCTTCTACAACGCAATAATGCAAGCCATTCGTTGTAACGACCAGATCGTGACTGCCGCACAATACTAGCAACTGTGGACGCATTCCACAAACGGGGACAGACAAATTGCAGAACAAAACTTACGTACTTTTCTGATCGATTTCACGTTCTTGCACGACGCATCTCCTCTCGTCGCCGCCCGCGCTCGCTCGCACGCAAGCGACAGCGACGACGAAGCCTGAGTCTCGTCAGGTGGAAGAAGATGGATCGACGATGCCGCGTTCCCACTCTAGTGTTCTCCCCGCGTGTGGTTTGGGCCAGAGGCCATGTATATGTGACCTCTCGGATTGCTAAGTTCACACGCTGAGTCAGATTTTTAAAACAAATAAATACCTAAATAAATAAGCTTCTTGCATACTTTTTAATGACCCTTATGTCATGAAGTGTCATAAACAGGGTTTTTTTTTTTTTTTTTTTTTTTTTTTTTTTTTTTTTTTGTTTTATAAAATATTTTTCCATAATTACAAATCTATAAAAAAAAAAACATTTTTTTTTG
>Ga0116227_10002887_pt1 | contig 38688 bp, 26 predicted proteins | sample S1TSphgellanicum_FD_89693 | JGI IMG/M metagenome (GOLD analysis project Ga0116227, IMG submission 89693) | Host-associated microbial communities from peat moss isolated from Minnesota, USA - S1T2_Fb - Sphagnum magellanicum MG | ecosystem: Host-associated > Plants > Peat moss > Unclassified...
GTTGTGTCACTATGTTTTTGGTGTCTTCTTATTCTTGTTGTTTGGAGACTTTGGTTGTGTGTGTGTTTGTGTTGTGTCACTATGTTTTTGGTGTCTTCTTATTCTTGTTGTTTGGAGACTTTGGTTTTGTGTGTGTGTGTGTGTGTGTGTGTGTGTTTTGTGTCACTATGTTTTTTGTGGGATGTGAGTTATGGAGCAATGGTGACATTTTGATACAAAAGGTGGTGATTCAGAGAAGGATGGAGGAGAGAAACATAGTTTAAGTTTTTTCTTTTAATGTTTGTTTGGTTTTCCTTGGGTGTACTAGGATCTAGAAGAAGAAGAAGCAATTTAGGGTTTCTTGGTGGATTGTTGGGGATGAATGCCCGTGCTTTCAAAGACTTACAACTTTCTCTTTGAAAGTTATGTATTTCCTTTGTGTCTTGCACCATGAACTTCAAATTAAGAAATGTAGGTTTAGAAACAGCATTTGCGACCAAGTTAAGGGAAATTATGAAATGCACTAGGGATTTTGTGAGTAGTTGGAGTAATAGCAAAATCTCATATTGACATGTCTAAGAAGTTATGGGATCTATGAGGGACAAATTTGGGTGTAATTGTTCTAGAAGAAAAAACTTGCAATTGTGGGAGAGCTATGAGGGAGAAAATTAGGTTTTGAAGAGAAGTATGGGCATGGGTTGAAAATTTATATTGATGACAAATTTGGGGACATTGTTTTCCTTTCCTTGTTCAATTTCTTGAGAAATTTGGGTGATGTAATTTTATTCATCTTACCTATTTTGGGGAGCAATTCCATATGAGCTTGGGATTTTTTGAAATTTTTGGGATTTGTCACAAAAATAACCAATTGATTCATGAAAATAAAATTAGAAAGTGTTGATCCCTCAAGGCCCATAATATCAATTTCTTGTGTTTATTAAGCAAGGTAATGACCTACATCAAATTTAAATGTAGGTCATTGCCGTGCATAATAAGTCAAATAGAATTTGGTTCTTTGTCTTTTTCGTGACAATTATTCCAACTTTCAAGGTATTTTCTTGGCTTTCTCTTGCTACCTTTGGATAAATGGGGTTTACACCACAGGATAGTAAGGGTATTTTTCAATGTTGGGTAGTTACTTGGTTTGGCAAGGTTAGACCTTAAAACCACCAATTTTGGTTTAATAAAAATAAAATCAAAACTAGGTTTGATTTTTGGAATCAGGTTCAAAATTGGAACTATGTTTTCAATTTTTTTTAAAGAATTGAAATTGAGTACCCAATTTTTTTAACAAAATAGAATCAAGATTTTCAACAAAAAAGGACTACCATAGCCTAAGGTCAATTTTCACATTGACAAAAATGATTTTTTTTTTCAAAACCTGAATTCTTTTTTAAAAATTGAAATTATATATTTTTCCATCATCTATTATAATATTGTGATATGAGTAATGAAATTATTCAGAGTGTAGCCTATGATATTTTAACTTCATATTTTCACAAAATTTCATTTCACTATTTTGAGGATTGTTTAAGGACAAAACTAACCTTAGAGTAAAGTAGTATCAAGGTCTAATCAACGATTAATTATCAGTTTTGGTTTAGATTACTTAAAATCAAAATTTACATTTAAATTTAAAATAATTGGATTTTAAGTTGTTTTTTTAAGGGAAATAAAATTACTTTAGTCTAGTTTTTAATGGTAATATATATTATTGAGTTCTTCATAACAGCTTAAAACCACTCAACACTAGTATTTTGTTTCATATAACCCATCTTAATTTGGGGGTTAAATGATTAAAATTTAAGGAATAAAGTTAAGCCCTTTTTACATTATGGTGAAAGATTATGACCATGGAAATGTTGAGGGCCTTCAAAACACATTCAAAAGTTGTCTAATGAAATTCAGAAATCACTTATGTATGGGCTTGGGTTGTCAAATGCAATGTAAAGTGAAAATTAACTTTATTGAGATATCAACATATTATAATGCACCCGAAAAAGGTAACTACTTATTTCATGTAAATTTTTATTTTTAACTTCATTTTCTATGTAACATTTTTTACTATTAATTTAAGGTTTGTAATTTATTTTTTTTCATCACTTTTCTTCCATTTTTTCTTTCTTCACTTTTTTCATTTTCTTCATTTCAACACAAAAGATCACCATAGATCATAAAATACAAAAAATTATGTTAAAAAAAATCCAACCAAACACCAGTTTTTTTACCCATGGTCTAATGAACTTTGCACCCACCTTTTATTTTAAATATTTTTTTGAAGAAAAAAATATATGTAAAAAAATTTGAACAATCATGACTTTTTGGGCTCATGGTCTAGCAAATGTCCAAACCTACCTTTTGAAATCTTAATAAAAAAATTAGAGTTAGGACCATCAAAATTTGACCGATGATGGTTTTTGAATTCATGGTTTAAGAAACTTGCTACTAGGCCCACACCATGCCCACTTATTTATCGTAGCAAGTTTGTTAGCAAGTTCGTTAGACAATGAAACATTATCCATAATGCATTTAATGATGATTTGTCATCCATTTACATTTCCTTTGTCATTCAATCCTTCAATATTGTGTAAAGTGAACTTGAACCTTGAAACAAATTGTCTTCCAATCATAGATATTTAAATTTGATGGTCATTAACTTTCAAGCTTTAGTGTAAAGGGGGCCTTGCACTATTCATACACGCAAATAAACAAAAATAATGCAATGGGATTAATTTAACCTTGTAATGAAATAATAGCCCACTCTAACCTATGGTGGTAAATTTGTTATTACAAAACATAAATTGTCTTTTGTTATTACAACATAAATTTGTTGTAATGGAAAAGGTTATGCAATGATCCAATACGCTTTCTACACAAACTTTGAACAAATTTCATATGACAACAAAAAGTATGGTAGATTTTCAATTTATAAAGTAATTTGTTATTGACAACCACTAATTGATTTTACTGCTTCATATTTTTTTTATACCAAAAAAATTTGTGAAAAAACAGAATGAAGATGTGTTCACTAACATATCAAATCCCACAAGTAATGGACATCAATCCTGCACCATGCCTATCATCTTACAAACTTTCAAATGATCCAAGCAAAACTACAAGTTTGCATTCTATTATTCATGTATATAAAATGTTAGTTAAATCTTGTACTAATAATTATGCAACATCGTTTGGTCTTGTGAATGGAGTTAATGGCATATTTGAAGCATCAACAACACGTACTAACAAAACCATATTCCAAATATTGTTTCAAAATTTAAAATTGGAACCTTATCAGAAAGAATTTCTTTTTCATTACTATTATAAGAACATTGAACCAAAATGAACACCAATTGAATCTATCATCAAAGATATAAAAGTTGGTAAGACCCAATTATTTATAATAACAAATATTCAATTTTCCATTCAACTTTCAATAACAAGAACCCTCCATTGTTCCCAAAGATTGTCACTAGATGACATCATTTTTTATCCAATTAATGTTAGCCTAACATACACACCTATATCTCACATTCAAAGATAAATAAATAAAAATATTGGATCTTCTTCAACATGAATATTTCTATATGGAAATGAAAAGATTAAAAAAAACTACAAGTTCTTCCTACATTTCTTCTATGGCAAGAACTAGTTTCCTTTTTCTACTAATGTCATTGGTTCATTTGAAGAACAATATTCATTTTCTCTTTTTCCTTCTAAAATATGTTTGTCATTGTCCAATATTGTCATTATGTATTTTACTACTTGAGAAAATGTAGTTAATGCTTAGAATAGTCAAGAAATTTGAAAAGTACGGAAATGATAATAAACAACAATCAAATTTCTTGAGAACATGGCAAGGGCATATTTCATCCTTTTAAAATCAAGGTTTCAAACGAAACTCCTTATTCCATCTTAACTTGAAACCGAATCTAGGAAAATTGAAAATATTGATTCCTAAGGATAAGGTATTCCAAAACATTTGACCCCCCTTAACCCAAATGACATGTATGATGCAATGCAAACTCATATTTTGGGTTTTTTTTTCCCGAGTGTGAATGGAATAGAGTTTATAAAGTTAGTCTATTTCATTTATCATGTTGGTGTGAATCAAAATTCTATGATTGTGTTTTAAGTCTTTTGTGGACTCTATGTGGAATATGTTTTCATCCTACTAATTGTGAATGCTAATCATGTCTTGGTTATCTTTGATATTGTAGTACCTTCGTGGCTTCAACACAAATTATTTTATTTTTAAAAATGGTTTTTAGGAAAAAATCTAAAACATTCTATTTTCAAAATGGAATCTTCAAAATTAACTAATTATTCAACAAACGTGTGATGAAGTTGCGCTTATATTTAATAATATTTTATTAATGTTACCTTAGGCCTTCTAACATTATCATGGAATTCTTCATCGATTGGGTGGTAGATGGGAGCATATAATTATTTACAAGAAAAAGGAAAAAGACAAATGGAGGTAGGTGGGTTTCTATTATGTAAATTCTATAAATGTAACATTGCACCACATTTTTACATTAAGATTCAAGAAAATTATGGTTTGATTTGTGCTAATTGTGATTGAATGAAACTCAATTCACTAAAAAGAATTAACCTTCATAATTACACTTTTTAAACCCTAGGAATTCTTAAAGATTTTTTTAAAAGCCCCCCATTGTAATAGTTGGATGGGGTTCACTTTTCCATTATTTTAAACAACCTTGTTTGATTGTATGATGGTTCAGTAAGTGTCAGGACTTCAAAACCCATTTAAAGGTTAAACACAATATCGGATTATTTTATTTTCATAAAGTTCTTAGTAATGTTTGTGAAACTTGGCACCAAAACAAACAATTTTGGTGGGTTGAAGGATACATGAAAAAATGTTTATGAGTGTTTTACAATGAAAAATGTTTATGAGGAAATTCCAATGTCCACCTAAAGTGAATGCTAATAATGTTTGAAGTTTAATTTGCTCAATTTCTAAAGGTGTCCCACCATAATGTGAAAGGAGTGGTGTTGCAACCTATTGGGAGGTTGCAAGGTTTGCAAAGGTGTCATTATTGTTCAAAGGGAGGTGTTATGACTTGTCGAGAGTTTGTAGGAATTGTCCACATTCAAGGGTTTTCTAAGGACTTTAAGACTTGTTTGATCCAATTGGAAATATTTATCTACATTTGACATTATCCCAAACCTCATCATTTGCAACTATTGCTTCGCTTTCAATTTGGTATCACAAGAGTTTAAGGAAAATAGACATGACCCTTCAATTTCTCTAAACTTGTGTCTATGTGCAAGGGTCCTTGTAGGTAAGTGAAAACCATCTTATTTCAATATACTATATGTTTTCAAATTTCTTTGCATCATAACAATACAATGTAAGTCGGTGTGAATTTTTTTTTTCTTTCTTTTTCAATTTGATATTTTTTGATAGATGCATGCATTCAAATCTCTTACACATATTATATTGACTAAACAGAATTGTCTAAAAGAGAACATGCAAACTACATCACGCACAACCTTTGGATCTTTATATAGATATGCTACAAATTTTGGACATAAATATTATATTAAGCATGTTAACACCAAGCTATCTTGTTACTACTTGAGTCTTCATTTGCACATGACATGCTAGTGATAAAAATGACATGTTATTTGGACATGTATAATTAGGAACTAGATTACTCCAAGAGAATTGCAAGCAATTAACACAAATAGAATAAGAATATTGTGTCCAAAATAAGGTGAATGAATCCATTGTGAATTTAGAATCTTCAAAATGCAAAAGAGTCTCCTCAAATTGAAATGAAATGTTGATGCCATTTCTAGCAACAACTATGTGCTTTTGTCTACATTGATGTGCTAAAAAGTTAATGTTTTGCTTACTTTAGTTCAACGTATCAAGACTCATGTTTCATTCACACAACTATTTTGTCATTTATGGACATTCTAAATGTATGATCTTGTACTTGGATCAATTTCAATTAAGATCAATTATTAATAAATGGGCATCAAAAAATTAAGCTTGTTCTTGAATGTCACAATATAAAAGACTTGGAATAGGATTTTGGATTTTCCCGAAATTCAAGTTTTAAATGTGCATTAATCTAATATGCAACATTATTACTTTATCATGTAATACTTACACTTATGGAGGACCTTGATGATGTAGTGACCCTTATAGCTATTTAGATATTAGCAACAATGACTTTTATGTTGTGTGATGATTCATTTTCATTGCATGATATGCACAATCATGGAATCGTTAATGAGATTTGCTAGCCTATATTAATTGAGTAAATAATTGTCTTAATTAGCAAGATACATAATTTTTCAAATTTTATTGGGTTCATTAATAAAAATTTAATCAATGTCCACAAATTTGAACAACATCTCATATAAGACTTGATTCAATGGCCCAAAAAATATCAATTCCATGAACAACGCTAGTGTTGTTAATGATGAATGTCTATTGATTTAAATCGAAACTAACTACCCATGTTCATATCATGATGTGATTGCACCACATCACCAATAGAAACTAACATGATTATTTTATTTGTATGAAGATGAATGTTTGATTATTTATTAGGAGACAAGCTTGTTACAAGAATGAACAAATGTTCATAATATGTATAGGATTATGAGGCATGAGTTAGATTTAGATGTTAATCAAATTGCTATCAAGGCTTACAATAAAAATGCATCTTCATTATTGGATTAGAATAACTCAATGTGCAATTAATTATAGGTTTGAAACACAAGTGGAGGTGGTTCATGAAGATATTTGATTCTACCAAGCTAAATTACAATCATCCATTCCAAGTTATTATTTTAATTATTAAATTTTCCAAATAATGTGCATGAATTTCACATATGAAATCTCATGTGAATGAACAATAAACCAAGTAAAATTTGGTTGGGATGAAAACTTCTAGCCATAACTTCATGTTTTATTTTACTTGTTTTTAAAAATCTTCGTCATTAATAACACCTAAATCTCTAACACTTTTCAACTTGGTTCAATATTTGCCTCATTGTGTTTGTCATAACTAATGTTCATTTTTGTATCTAACAAAAAATGTTTGTATTCTCACTATTTGTTTAGGATTTTGTTTGGGTATAATTGTAATTTTTAAAAATTATTGTGTGTAGCAATATTGCCTTGGCATTAATTTCTTAGCCTTGGAATTTAACTTCTCTAGAAATATAGAGACAAACTTTTGAGTAGTTGCATGTCTTATAACACTTGTGACTAGGTGAAATACATCATGTTCAAGAATAGTATTAACTACATTAGTTGAAGCAAATGATTTTCTTTCAAGGTTCAACATTCTTCGACCATTCCATATAAATGCATCATGCATGGTAATGTTGTCATGTTCCAAATACAAAATGACATTTTAAAAGTGTTATTGATTAGGTTTCAACTTTGATGGTTTCCTAGATAGAATGTAAGCCTCAATTAGATCCGGTATGCTTTCTAATCGTACACACCACAAGAGACACCAACTTTTCAAATTGATTCAAAATAAAATTGATCAAGGTCTTGAATAATGTTGATATTATTCACATTGTATCTAATGTCGTGAACTTTTATTTGGATCTACCAATTGACAAACACCTTCTTCCATTTCATTTGTGTTCAATAAACCCTAGGATTTTGGCAACAACAAATACCACCCAAAAAACTAATGACTTCCCTTATCAATGGCATCAAGATGAATTTATTGTTAGAGGAATTAAGTGTACATTCACAAAAGAACAAGCCACAACAAGTGTAACCAATGCTTATTTTTTCATGTTTTTGTATACTAGGGTTGAAATGAGTTCAATTGAGCCAAAATTTATGTCAAAAGGTCAACTTTTTGCAATTTGTTTTTACATATGTCTATGAGGTGCCGCTTTAATGGCATGTTAATCATGGCAAGTTGTGCTTGATCACTAATATGGATGTTATGAAATCTAAATTGAATCATTTGGTGCAATTGCAATCAAATGAGCCAATAGTGACAAAGGATTCAACCACAAATGGACGTTTTTATAACATTTTGACTTTTTCATAAAAAACAAAATTTTAAAGATTTTTTTTAACATGTTCTTAAAAATATTTACAATTCCCCCAATAACTTACATTATTTATGTTAACTCGTTTTAAATAAATATGAATTTTCTATAAAAAGTTTTTTTGCTAGATTTTATGTTTCATCTTGAAAAATGATCACAATTTCAAATCATGCTAAAATATGATAATTACTTTAAACTTTAATTTTTTGTATCATAACCCATAACTTTGTTCAAATGTCATACACATTATGACCCATTTACATCTAGCAAATGACTCTTGAAATTTGAACATTTAGAAATTATATTTTGAATTTCTAAAAATTTCAAGTGCCACCGTTTAAAAATTATGAGTGCTTTTCATATGTGGATGATATGTTACCATCATTTCAAAAACTTTCCCATCAAAAATTTCTTTATTAAAAGAGTCCTTAGCCCAATGTTTTATAAAACTGATTTTGAGGTGTTAAAGTTCAAAAATCCTTTCCTAAAACCAAAACTTAATTTATTAAATTAAATTATTAAAAAAAAATCTTCAACACATATATAAATCATTTAGCACAATTCTTTTTTATCAACATGACATTAAAGTGGCATTACATAATTTTATTTTTTTAAATGATATTTTTTTTGTCATTTGACATGGTTTGTGGCTCATTTTACTATGATCACACCCCATTACATGTTCCAATTTTGAAATTTGGTTTGAACAAAAGACTTTAACAACTTCATTTAACAACATTATTTTCATAAAGGGCCCCACAATTTTCATAATACAAACATTTTAAATAACTAAAAAAGGAGTAATGGGGAGTTGTTGCACACATTGAAAAAACACTCAAAACTTCACCGCAAAAAAAATGTTTTTCAAAATTTAAAGGTCTATTTTAAAGTTCATGAATCCTTTATGACATGCAATTGTGGTGCAATGTATATGGTGTTTATAATACAAGAAAATAAAACTTAAAATATCAAAATGTTTCAATGTGATTTGCAATTGTGATCATGTTTTAAAACGAAATGTAGAATCTAGCAAAAACATATGCATTTAAAAAAACTCAAATTTATTTTAAAATGGTTAACTCAAAACATGCAACATATTGAGACAATTGTAAGTATGATAAATAACAAGTTGCAAAAAAATTCATTCCAAAATTCCTTTTTATGAAAAAGGTGTTTTTTGGCAACAAGGCCAAGTAAACACATTGGCTTGTAAAATCTCATTTGGATTCACTAATATTGTAAATTTTGTTAAGATGTTTAAATGACAATGTTTCTAATAATTATGGAAACATGTGAAATAATTTGGAATGTATTTAATGAGGATATAATATCCACAAACACTTGTTAAACATTGTAAAAAGTGCTTTTACTACTTATTCAAACATTTAAATGAACTTAAAAAGACTTGAAAATGACATAATTTTGGAGAAATATTTAAAACGTATCTTTACATAGTAATATAATGTAACATATTTTCAAGTCAAAAAGGTTTTAAATTTTTTTGTTACATCTTACAAATGAAATATTCCTAGCATATCCCAAAAATAATCTAAAATCAACAATCACTTGTCTTTATTTAGGGTGCACTTCAACTCATAATTTTTTGAATGCACCTTTAAAAAGGAACCATATCTTGAAAAAGTTTCCATTTACTTAATTGATAATGAGAATTTTTAAAAAAATCGAGAACACAAGCTTTCAATTTTATAATCACATGCCAGAAGATTTTATGAAACCTTCAACCTTAAACTCTAAACTTGAACATCAAAATGGAGCTTACCCAAAACTTGAATCCTTACCCTAATCATAAAACATAAACCATAAACATAACCATAATCCTAAAACCTAAACCACAACCCTAGAATTTGAACCCTAAATTCGAACCCCAACCTAGATTTGGCCCCTAACCCTAACCCCCAAAACTCAAACCTTGACCTTGGGAATGTTCATAACTATAGGAATCAAAATTTTACTATTTTATCCAAGGACTATGGGGTCCTTTGGCCCTAAAATCACTTTGTGTATTTAATTCTTTTGAATGAATTTAAAATTGAATGTAAAGGGTTTTCAAAATGAAACTTCCCAATACCTATAGTAATCATTTAACACAACTTTCCATGATTATGACAACTTTCAATGACACTACATAAACATAACTTTTTTTTCATTGATATCTAATGTCCCTTTTTTGTTCCTATGACTGAATGTGCCCCCCTTAACCTTAAAAACTGAACCTAACCCTCAACCTTCACCCTAAAACCTAAACTTCAACCATAACCCTATAACTTGAACTTGATCCTTCACCTTAACCCTAAACCTAATCCCCAACTCTACAACCTATAACCATAACCCTAAACCCTAACCATAAGCCTTAAACCAAAATAGCCAAAATACAACCAAGAACGTACAACTTGAACCCTAAATCTTAAACACAAAAGCTAGAACCTCAACCCTAAATCCCTAAGCTCGGAATTGGAACCCTAAAACCCTACACTATGGAACTTACAACTTGAAACCCAATACCTTACAACCTCAACCCCAAACACTACAACTTGAACCCTGAATTCTGAACACTATCACTTGAACCTCAAACCCTAAAACCCCACAACTCAGGATTCCTACACCGAAAACGTCAACTGGGCAGGGTTTAGCACACCTAAATTGTGTGATCCAGTCCCCCCAGTTCAGTGATTTTGGTCCCCAGTTTGACTGATATTGCTGATAGCCTCAAACTGGGCATGGAACAGAAAACCAAGGACCAAAGACGGGTTCAAACTGGGGAGGACGTTACTGATAACTTTATGGTCTTGTAGGCCTACAAAGGTCTGGTGATCTGCAGTAGTGCTTGAGTGCTCTTTGTTCTGGACCCAGCTGTATGTAGCCTGCTTGTTATTGATTGAAGTAGGTTTCCAGACTTAAAAAAATAATAATGAATGGTGACATCCTCCACTTTCTCACTCTTGAAAGAGATGGAAAAATCAATTATTTGGAGAGGCAATCATGTAGGACTGGGAAGTAACATTGATGGTCCCATTGCAATGTGCAAAAGAGAGAGAGTATGGAGTCGGTAGTTGGCTGCAAGCAAGTTGCAACTAACCTACTATCATGTTCTTGTCAAATTGGAAGGCAGTTTTTTGCAATCATGTCCAATTGTTATAGAGTTTTCTATTGCATTTTGGTGACAACTACAAATTTTTTGGGGGAGCTCCAATCAATAGCTTGAAGTTTAAACCCACCTTTTGCATCAATTGAGTATATGACTCTTTGTGGTGCAATTTGTATTGAGAAATCTTTGAGGCCACCACCACACATGACATCCGAGGTAAGTAAGTCAATGCTTTTTTTTAGTTATTTTGTATCGTTATTTTGTTACACGTATTCTCAAGTAATTGTGTGTACTAGTGTAGTTTTTCTCCTAATAAGACAACAAACTAATTTGGTGCAAATCCTCTTGGACAATTCTTCTGGCTATGCATGGCAATCACAGACTGAGTACAGAGGCTAACAACATCTTTGAATTATTTTGCTATCTGATATCATCCTCTTGAGTACTAGAGCTTGTTTGTTTGGGCAGTTTGTCCTGATGCTACAACAACAACAAACAACAACAACAACAACTGTCTCTAATAATTTTATTCATGTCCCTGGATGCCACATGTGAAATAAGAGTCTGGAAAAGCAGCCTTGGAATTTGGAAAACTGGCCATTCCAGTATATGCATGCTCAAGTAAACTATGATTACAGGGTGATCTTGCCTATAGCCTTGGTGGGTGGGTGTGGGGCAAGAACATAGTTTTCCAGGGACAAGAAAAGGCCAGGAAAATCTGACATCTTCTGATGTGAACATGTGCATGTTCTTTTAGTATACTTGGATATGCATGTCTGCTGTTGATTATTCTACGTTGTAACTGAGCTTTAAAAAGCTCGTTAACCGAGCTTAACAAGCCTGTTAGATCCTCTTATTATTAAGCAATTGGTGATTGCTATTTCCAAAACCACAGATGAAAATAAAATAAAATAAAATCCCAGAAGACTTTTAAGACCTCCTGGAGTGTATTATTCAAGGAGCTCTTCCTTAATTCAATTCTTGTGCACTACAACGCCCGTACATGAAGGTGCTCATGAACTTTGTCTGCACTAAGTATCAAGTAGTCAACACTCATAAGGGCAATATGTGAAAGGAACTGGAAGCATTGTTCTGCATTCACCAATCCTGTAAGGGGGGGTAATTATCATTCATTGCATCTTCCACCCCACCCTCCCAAAAGCATCAACTACACCAAAACCAAATCATCTGCAAAAATGTTGCCAAGATCTAACATGCAATCATCAAGTACTTGCAATGCTGGGATTCCCAACCCACTTGCAAAGGAGGAAAGTTCCTTGCACCACCCTTATGGAGAGAGGAAGTGGGGCTTTGAGTCCATAAGGTGGGTTTACAGTTCCACAAAGGTTAATTACATGAATAGTGGAATGCCAAGCTCTATTCTTGTTGAAAGAACAAGAAGGCTAGGCTCTTCACAGAATGATAGACATTTTTCTTCGAGTTTATTACCTCGAGGGAAGAGTCTCTGCATCCTTCTAAGATTTGGGGTACAATTTTGGGTTGAATTTTGGCAGCCAGGACATGAATAGGTTCCATCATCTGTCTTGATTCTGTTTGGACCTGCAGTAAAGGGCAGACTGTTACACAACAAGCTGCTTGTTTTTGGTAATTGATGCCAAATTCTCTTGCACCACACATACTCTAGGTTATTTGTATCAAGACAGAAACTCACTTCTCAACACCAAGCCATCGAAACAGTGGTTTATAATTAGAAGAGAAATGCCCCAAAGATATGTATGATAGACCTGCAGTGGTCTTGAAATGATGTTGACCAAAGAAGGGGTTGCTAATGGAGAGTGGGAAATGAAAGTGTACATTATAGAAGATCGCCATCTTCACATAAGCTCCAGTTGATGACTTCCAAAGGTGGCCCAAATTCTTGAAGTAAAATCTTCATAGAAACTGAAGCCTCCCTAGTCTTGGCTATCAAGATACCAAATCCACCACCTCCAGCACCAACAAGCTTATGCCCAGAGCTCAAGTGAGAAACACTCTGGAACACATTATCTACAAATGGATTGCTGCAATTTGGATCAAGTTCCTGATGTAAAAGCCAGGCTTCTGCCATTATTTCACCAATCCTGTCCAAATTGTTGGAAACCAAGGCAGCTCGACCACTTGCAGCCAATATGGTCAAATGATCAATTGTCATAATGAGGCGCAGGTCATGTTGTAAGTAACGGCGAACAACCTTTTGTAGAACTGTATTTGCAAGTCTCACCTATCGAAAGCCATACCAAGCACACATGAGAAATCCATTGTAACAAGAATTCTAAGATGCAAATCCATTGTAACAGGAATCTTGATAATTCTGAGGACATCTCAAGGACCTCCTGCATGCAATGTTTACTGTGCTGTTAGTTGTGAGAAGATTATTGAGGAGCAATAACATTGAAGAAGAGATCAGCACCTGGCCGGTAAAAATGACCACCATACGATCCTGCAGTGCCAATTTCAGTTCACTGCTGACTTCAATAGGGTCCACTTTTAGTGTAATTTGTGGGCCTGGACTACTTGTGGTCAATTTGATACCTGGATACACACCACCAATCTGATCTTGCCACCCACCCCCTGTGCCCATTATCTGTTCCAAAACCAGAACAAGATTGGCAACAATTTTAGGTGATTCATCAACCCCTTGCAGCTGTAGTAGGCCTCTGACTACTGCAGCAGCTAGAATGCTTGATACTCCTAGCCCACTACCCCTTGCTACATTCGCCCAAGTTCGAATCCGCAACTCGTGACTTAGTGACCCAGAGTTTGGACCCCCAAAGCCTGTCACAATGAGGGCTGCTTTAACCAACCGAAATGGGTCATCTGCTTGAAAAGGTGGAGAAATAGCCCGAGAGTCTTTGATATTGCAAGTGTGACCTGCATCATCGCTCATTGAGATGCCAGATCCAAAATTGTGGACTGATATTTCTGCACCAAGTGGCAACTGGTCCTCTAGCTTTACAGCCATATTAAGCACACACCCAGTGCGCTCTAGGCTCCATGGAGGAGTATCACTCCACCCTCCAACAATGTCCAGGCGCACTGGAAGGTTCACTTCAACATGAGTCAATTTCAGGGGCAAATGATTACAGCCTTCAGTTTCCCACTCAGCACTGTTTGCTGGAAAATTGACTTTCCACCCTGCAGACCTTGTTAACATAGGGTTAGAGTGCTGAGAGATATTGTTCCAACAATCAGAGGTTGCACATTCTAGAGACTTGCCAGCTATGCCACATCAGTCCACTAAACATCCTTAGCCATGAAGATTAAGTCCCTGAGACTCACATGACCAATACACACATCAAGGTTGAAGGTCTAAAGGTTTGATGTACATGACATGCACACACCAGGTTGAAGATTTGATGTGAAAGTAGAACATGTCTTACCCTCATGAGCCTTCCCAACAACAGCCATAGTCTCTGAAGCAACTGCATCCCAAACTTTTGCTTCCGACACAGATTTAGCAATCTCATTTCCACATGCATCATAAATATCCACTTGTGCCTGATATACTCGGCTTGGTGGAACATTTACAAGATGCCCTGCCAATGGATCTGAACATGAAGCTGCTAACTCCATACATATCTCAATCCCCTGTTCAGTGTTTCCATGTACGATAACTTGACAAAGTTTTGCAAGATTGCGGTCCATTTGACCACTTTCAATGCTTGCCCTGGCAAATCCGGCAGCCAATGCAGCCCGGTGTGTATTCACATCATAGTACATTCGCTTGAAATCAATGCGGTTATGGATATCCTGCAAGCTTACACGTTCTGTCAAGGATTGCCAATGCTTGAGCATAGTCTGATTATGATCTGCTCCTTTATGCCAGACACCCATTAGCCACATGGCAATATCAATGCCTTGTATACCTCCAGGACCATTTTTGCCATCATGTTTGGATACAACTGGAAATAGCTTTGCATTCCACAGATTATTGCTGGAGTCCTTGCCCCAAAGATCTGCACCAGAAATTCCCTGTTCGGCCAAAAATGTGTCCCATAATTTCCCACAAAAAGTCCCTCCAGAATGTTTTGGAAGTTTTGGGTCATCATTTATACCACAACATAGTGTCACCCGGGAGTCCACTAATTCACCTGAAACTGGCACCTCCCAAAGGCAGTGTGAATCCAGCAAAACATGCTTTGATGTTTTGGATTGGTTGCTGGAATGAACCCCTGTGACCACACAGCGAGCACCTATCTGTATGGAACTATCAAGCGTGCAATCAAAAACCAAACTTCCAGCTCCAATTGAAACTCCCTGTTGAAGATCTGAAGCAAGGATGACTGCAGATGGTGCTATATCACACGTACCACAACTTGGGATGGCAGTGAAATAGTTCCGGGCTAATCGTCCACCCCTGTCATCCTCTAAGTGGTCCAAGACTTCACTTGACGTTCCAAAGTGAAGGAAAACCAGATTTCCTGAATCAACATACATGGTGGAAGTTGTTACACATTGTCCTCACAAAAGAAGGGAGACAACAACCCAAAAACCATAGCTGGTCAGATTACCAACAGGACAGCACAAGCTCACAGCCACTATTGTATGTAATGGCAAGCATATAACTCAAATTCAAAAGGACAATAACAAAAAAAATGATGAAAGCCATCATGAACTTCAGAAAACAACCTCTGGCTGAAACTCATCTGAAATGGCAACTAAAATTTCTTAAAAGAATGAGCACAAGTAGGTTCATACGGGCACAATGATGGTATAGTCTCTGGGACCCAAGTGCATTAACAAGCAGTTTTCCCAGTGGGCGAGACTGTAGCCATTCATGTTTATTTGGTACCCATGCCCCTGCCACCTCCTCATAAAGGCTTACCTGCATCACCTCATGGATGCAAATTAATCAGGATACACCAGCTATTTCCCCAAAAGCAGAAGTTCCTTTCAGCTCAAAACCAGGACAAAAATTCTTCAAATGCTCATGAAAACAGTAAAGAGAGAGCTACGATATACTTTCTATGGAAGAGGAAGAGAGGGAGCCCACCCACTTCATCTCCACTCATAAGAATATCATTTATTGGGTTTGGATCAGAGAGCGCCAAGCCAATGAGATCATGCCAAGCAGTGCCCTGAACAGCAAAAATACCCGTATCCAGAAGTGCATTGCCATCTGGATCAACTGCACCCCTCCTCAGCATTTCATCAACACTGGGCTTCTGGAGTAAATCTTCAACGAGCAGTGGATTGTCATTTTGTTCACCTGGAAACCTTTTTTTCCTTGTAACTGCACTTGATGCTCCATATGATCCAGCAGTGGAACACAATATGACCCCATGCTTAGTAGCTGTACTGAGTACTGTAGGAACAGTTACAACCACAGTGCCATTTTCGGGAAGCTTGAGAGATGCGGCATCAAAACAAGGGAGCACATCACCGGTCATGATCAGCAGCCCACCTACAAAAATCAGACTTTCTTCAGACATGGTTGATTGTGACTGGCACTGCAATGCCTGTCACTTACGATTCAGCATTCTGTAGGAGCCAAGAACACAAATACCTGTCACATCAAAATTTCTGATTACCATCAATGCAAATATGAGTCTTGCAATGCAAACACCAATTTTGTTAACTGTGGTAACCTATTGGATTCACTTTGGTGTGGTACATGGCATGGTGAATTGACTCAAGACCTTGTGGGAGCTATGACGATGATGAACAATTCTCACCTCTATTGGAAAATGCTTGAATTGCAGTTGCAGAAATAGCAAGAATATGATTGAAGAGTGTGAGTACTGGTCCATCTGGGTCCTCCCCTGCTAAAAATGGCAATGGTAAAAAGGCTTTTCCAATTGGATTTGCCCATGGTACCCGTTTTGAGTCACCCCCAGTATGTAGCAGTAGCACCCGCATCCGTCCTATCAAGCCAACCATTGGATTAAACAGTGGTGGGCATGCCTCCTGCAAATCCAAAGAAAATACCTTCAACTTTCCTGGTGAGAGATGTTGAGTATATCCCAGAATCCCCCAGATTGACCTGTGAGTCCATGACTGGAACTCAAGTCCATTGGAAGCATGGTGACATTAAGTTGTGACTCCTTCTCAGGATGATTCTGCACTTACATGGAAATCTGAGGTTTCCAAATGCTTGGCGAGCCCTTGAAGAGCACAAAGGGTAGCTGCCCCAGAGCCAATCCTGTGGCCTTCTGGGTCTGGGATTGCAAGGACTACAGTGCCACTGGAAATTATTCCAGTCCTCTTGGCCCACTGAAGCTGCAACTGGAACAAGTCTGCTTGGGCTGGGCTGGCAGCGGTCAAGAGAATGGCATCCCATGTGGGGATGCGTGCAGGGAATGCCATAGAAAGACGAAGAACTCGCCATGCTTCTGACAAGTGGATCAATGGATCTTTGGTTGAGCTTTTGTAAGGGGCCATAGCTGCATTTGCTTTGACAGTACATATCATTGTCAGTTCCAGACCATATGAACAGAAAAACTGTAAAACACAAAAGCAGAGGAATAGCAATAAAGTGATACAAGTGAGATATGAGAGTGACAACTATAAAGCAATCTTTGATCCAGCTGAGAGCTAGTACAATTCATAGCTATAGCTGGAAGCAACATCAAAACAATCATGGAACACAACACACGTGACATGAAAGAAATGACAACTAAGGATCGGGAAGAAGTCAACTAATCAACCACCAAAATAAAAACCCTAAACCTGAGAGACATCTTTGAAAATTCTATTATTGCATGAAAATTTGATTGTAAGCAGACACAATCACATTTCAAGTTGAGGATTATGTATATTAAACAGTTGCAATCTGCAGAATGCCTACATACAAGAGCCAAAAGTAATCAACAAGAAAATCTTCAAGGAAAAGCGACAACCCTTTGGAAAATGTTTCAAAGATGGTATCAAGAAGAAGGAAAATCACTCAAGAAGTTGCACATGTAAGAGCTTTTTCCCGAATTCATTCCACTCAGGAGAATTATGTTCTATGAGCCATTTCTCATGCAAGAAACAGAAATATCTCTCGTGAGAATCAAGAAACCTCCATTCTCACAATTAAGAAAGTCAGAACAAGGTTAAAACGTCTACTTTATGTCAAAGAAAGACTTCCAGAAAAGAACTTACAAACTATGAACAAAGGACAATACAACAAAGATAAAACAAGAACAAGAAAACCAAAATATACTGACTTGCAGTATGAAAAACAGTGACAATCTTTCACTTGTTCAGCCACCATCAACAGTAGCATGTATAAGAGTGCATTCTCTATCACAACTTCATGACTTACTTCATCAGCTCCTTACCATGGACATAGGCCAGTGTAAACACTAACCTGTGTACTGAGTTTCTGTTGCAAGCCTGGAAGAAAACAACACAAGTAGAAGCACAAAAAGAAAAGACTTGAGGGGAAAAAACAAAACAAACACACAGAAAAGGAAGACAAAGGATAGAGAAACTGGCTACAGAGAAAAAACAGACCAAGTGGGCTTACAGGAAGCTTCACACTCATGAGACTCTATACAAAATCATTCAGAGTATGAATACTGCAAACGCTGACATTCTAAAAAGGATTTTTTCTTTATTGAACAACCCTCTAGTCCTCTTTAATAGAATCTTTAGAGGGTAGCCTTTATTCTTCAAAGGACAATAAGACTGACTGTCTAAGAAACAAAGAAATCTTTACAACTGCAAAGTCTCAGAAGCTTGTAAAGTTGACTATTGATAATGCCCAACTTAGCAGTAATAGAGATATTGGAACAAACATGAGGCATATGAATCATGTCAATGACTGCATACTCTAGTTGAGAACATTTATCACAGATGTCACAAGATATACCTTGAGGACTTTTGCTTCACAACTAGATCGAAGAAGTTAAAAGAGAAGCCTTTAGAAGTTCAATTTAACTCACAAGATGTTTTGGGGCATATGCCATCACCAAAAGAGTCTTTGTCTCTAGGTGCATAAAACTCTAAAAGTTTGGAAAGTTGGTGAACCTGAAGTTCAAGCTTTAAAGCTATGTAGAGTTTCAAACACGTTTATCTCTTGTTTATTCTTAAGCCGTTAATACTTAAAGTTCAAAGTGGTGTCCTGTGAACCAACAAAAACTCAAAACAATGAAGTTAAAACATTTGATAGAATACTTTATTAATCAAAACTTTCATATGAGTTTTTAGATCTGTCAGGTGTATATTAGTGTATAGAGTTGAAAAATCAATCAATTGCAGTGAGGGTGGAGAAGCTTTGTCAACTTCCAATCTCGAAAGATTAAGGAATTTTGTTACATCCACTATTCATGTAGAGTCATTGAGAATCCAACTACCATCAAAAGGAACATGAGCCTTTCAAGAACATGAGCCTTTCTAAGAGTTTTGACACCCAAAAATCATTGACCAAACCAAAAATAGCTCTGTAGATAGAACTCAGAACATGAGACTTTTTGTGTTTTGACACCCAAAGATCATTGACTGTAGGAAAAATAAGATCATTGACAATGGGAAAAATAGCTTTGTAGATAGAACTGAGCCACTTAGAAACTTCAGTAAGGGAAGTAGAACTGGCTGCACAAATAAATTTCGGTTTAATTGCATTTTAAACAGAAGAAACAGAAAATCAAAAAACGATTGTTGATACGGAATCACGGGAATTGAATAATGTCTGGCAACTCAGAATCAGGGGAAATATTATTGGCAGACTAATAATGGAAAACAAGTTTGAAATTCACGGAGTTCAGATATCAAAATAACCTGTGAGGAACTCGCTCTGCTTCTAGAAAAAGCTTGTGGCAGGTTGAATGCTTAGTACTGTGGGAAGAGCCAAAAAAATCAAGACTCAAAACTGTACATGTCAGATCGAACTGCAACAACATTTTATCAAAACAGCAACATCAATATCAACCCAGATTTCGCACTCAGCAACAAGATCCAACTCTTGAAAAGCAATGCACAAAGGAACTGGCTACGCAATACAACAAGACATCAGAGTCAGATCACTGCCAAATTTACATTCTAAGAAAGCCAACCTTACGAAAACATCCTAGAGGATTAGAGCTACTAGAGCCATCCTCGGCACAAGAAGCCCCAAAAAAACCCCGAGGAAAATGCTTTTGATCAAAAGAATGAAAAACAAATCCCGAGGAAAGCGTTACAGCTACCGCATCCTATAATATGTTCTCGATGTTAGTGAGCCAACGTACCTGAAGAAGATGCGGCTGCTCGATCGAGAAATCGCAACACGCAACAAGCGAGCAAAAGTCTACAGCACCAAAAGCACAGAGAAAGAGTGTGCAAACCCCAACGACGACGTATCTATACAACGTACAATACGAAGTATGTTCATGAGATAAACATACGTACAAATACGGACAGACGATAGGTTATTAGAGGCGCACAAGTGCAAACTGCAAACCCCACATGCTACGTATCTAATCGTATACATTTCAATACGAAAAATATACAAATACGTCTTCTTCTCCGTCGGGCCCTGGTGTGTGTGTGTGAGGTTCTGTGCTTTGTGTGCGCGTGTTTCTACTGGCGACATTTCGCCAAAAAGAGAAATTAAAATGTGAAAACGAAGTAATTTTAGGGGTTTTTGATTGCCATAATTTCAAAAAACTAAGATTAAAATTGCCATATTTCTATGTTTGGTCCAAGTAAGTAGCCAAAAATATAGAAGGCTCGTTATTTCCTTCTGATTTCCCTATCTGTTTATATAGCGAAATTTGGCTAAATCTTCTCATGGATGATCTTCACTTTGGCTACATCACAAAATTGACCAGAAATACAATGTTGTGGTGTAGCAAATGTAGATGCTCCCTTATAGTCTATGGCCTTTGGTGTGCATTTTTTATTGAGTGTTGGAAAATGTTTATTAATGCTCTCTTTGTTGTTCAAGCAATTTCTTTGTTGTATTAATGGAAAGAAAATAATATGAATGATAATGAGACTTCACTTTCCATAGCTAGTTACCTCACATCGAACTTGGAAACACACACACACACACACACATCTATATAATAGTTGTGCCAAATCCTTTTTCAACATAAAATTGATAGCTTTGAGTCATGGCCAATAGTGAAGTGGACTTTCTTAAATGCACACTATGTATATTAAAAAGCAATGGTAGAAAGCCCTCATTAATATAATTTCACAAATCAGTGACAAAAAGGCATACACCTTCAAAATGATTTGTTTTGAACTAACAATTGGCTTGTGGTTTACTAGAATGGAACAACATAGAAGAAGGAAATGTACATGGAATGGGCTTACTACTATTGTAAAACCTTCCTACATTTTCTTTTAGTGTAAATGGAAGTAACTTTACTTTGTGTAGGTCAAACCATCTGATTTGGAGGGTTCTTTTGGTTGAATGGAGGGCAAGATGAAAAATGTAATGCCCACTATATGTGCAAAAGAGTTTTCTATATACCCTTTGTAGTCCATATCCAAAGTGGTGAAGTGCAGGCAATAATAATAATTTTATATACATTGCAAAATCACATGGAAATGGATTAAGGTCAAGCTTCTATGGGGATTGAGGCAATGGAGGTATCACATGTTTTGCCAACACTCCTGTTGCTACCATTGCCAGAGCCAATTGTCTTGTCTTCGACTTCTCCCAACAAGAAGAACAAAAGTAGTTTCTGACCAATCGTGTGAACAGACTATGTCTCCTTTGGGGTAGACCTTCTTGCCAGCAATGGAGTATTCTTATGGGCGTAACCTGGAACGAAGTTAATTAATCTTCCTAGAGAAATTTTCGATGTTCTATATTTTTTTGCTTTTTGTCACGAATTTTATTTTAACCAAAGCTTGAGTTTTAGGTTTTAAAAAAAGGCTTTGGAGATGGTTGCTATGAATTTGGGGTTATTGCAAATGGTGTCATGCATTTTCTCTTCTTCTCATTATGGAGTTCAAATTCAAAAGAGGAAAGTTTGAAATTTCATCATAGAAAATGTCAATGGCAGACAAATGTGGAACAACAAAGTGTTGGTCTAAATTGTCGCAACCCTAACCTTAGGCTTGCAACCAAAGCAAGGACTTGCAAGGGTGCAGGCCAAAAATGGAGCCCGAGAGTTGCATTTCATGCTTTAAGGAGTGTGGGAAAATGTGAGGGAATGAACCTCCACACTCCCAAATGAACTCCCACATTGGGAATTGGAGTCCTGATGGACTCCCAAATTTTCAGAAAGTGACTACAGGGGTCAAAATTCATTGGATTGAAACATTCTTTATATCATTGGAAAGCTCTTGGATGTAGATGTCTAAAATGGGCTAGCTTGACCCATTTGAGTAATTAAAACAAAAGTTATGGCCAAAAGAAGGGCCGAGAGTCAAATTGCCAACTTGACTCCCAACCACTAGAAGTTAGAAATCGCCCTGATTTCCTTGCGTGTAGGTGGTGTGCAACATACCGTTGGAAAGTTCTTGATGAGGGCTACAACTTTGCTTTAGATCTCACCTCAATCAGAAGTTTGCACACAATGTTATGCGCCTCCAAAATTACGGGAATCCCAATTTTGGGAATTTTGGGACTGCCACTTGGGAGTCCCTGGACAAAATGCCATTTGGGTGGTAGCCCCGTGACCAAGCATAGAGTATACTATAAGGGGGAAGGTGGTGGTTTCCCCCAAGTCCGAACTGTGGTGAATCTTGTGAGTCCGTGTTTGCCCATGGTTCGTTTGTGCACCAAAAGTGTTCAAATTACGCACTAACCAACTTGTTTTTTTGTTTTGTGTAGGTTCGTGTGAATAATTGATGTTTGTCACTCTTCCTAGTTTCCATCTTGGAGCTGCAAAACGCCCCTCTACCCCCAAAGTGCTGTGAACCAGGGAACGTGACCCAACTCCTTACTCTTCCAATGTTTTCACCTTAGATTTACATTTGAGTCTATCAAAAAACTTGGGAGTGCATCATAAATCCTTTCAAGTTATATGATCATTGCAAAAACAACCCAGGTTCTTTTGTCACATTGAGGTACTTAGTTGAACATTCTTTAGGTTTAACAAGCAAGCAAGACTTGGGAAAAATCATGTTGCCACAACAACGATAACATCAATAAAAAACACTTTCATGAAACAAACAAAAATGGCGATAACAAATTTGCACAACGTGATGATTTGTGCATGTAAAAAATGATCTATTATAGTTAATTAACTAACTAGTTGTAATGGGCATTAAAGGTTTGTGGTGGAGTTGGTGATAGTGATGGAACCCTTGTAAGGCTAACGTACGAGCAAGTGGGAGCTCTCCACAACATGCACACAGGATGACAATCAAGGAAGGAAAAGCATCATGAGTTTGTTTCACCAAACCTGGGTACAAAGACTTGGATTTGGGGGGAATTAATGTTTCGCCATTTAAGAATGGTTGTGGAATATTTAAAACTACCTCATGATAATTGAAAAGGATTTGTCGAAGCTTATGGTTGAGAACATTGGAAAAGGTTTTATAATAGTTATTTATTTATTTTTTTGGGCTTATGGATTTTCTTAGGGTAGGTGAATTTCTTCATATAGGCCCTACTTCTTTTGGCTTTTGGGCCTCCCCCATTTCCATTCCAGGCATTGTTATTTATGTGCACAATTAGTGTGTTTCTTATTAGTCCTTTGAGAATAGGTGTGATGAATGCGAACATTAAACATCATCTTTCAATAAATGGAATTCATCCATAATGTTCATCCATAACTCATAGTTATATTTTAATTAACTTTTAGTTAAGAACCAGTTAAGTTTTAATTAAGTCGTAATTAACTTTTAATTAATTCCTAAATTTTTAATTAATTTTTAATTAACTCCAAATTAATTTTTAATTATTTCCTAACTAAATCCCAATTAAATTATAGTTAACTCATCAATAAGTTTTAGTTAACTTTTAAATAATTCTTAATTAAGTCCTAGTTCTCTCTAGTTAATTCTTAATTAACTCCTAATTAAATCCAAATTAACCTTTAGTTAAGTTTTAGTTAATTCATAGTTGATTCCCAATTAAAAAGGTTCCCAAAAAACTTTTCTACTTGATGCACACACAAAGGCTTCCTTGAAAGCTTCTTTGAACTAGGTCCCCAAAAGGGTATAAATAGAAGTAGGACCCCTCATTTCCTTCAATTTGTTCAACATTAATATTAGGCACAATCTTGCACCATAGTTTTGTCATGTTCTTTTCATTTCATGTTTGGATATGTTAGCATAATAAAGATTTGTTTTCATGTTTGTTTTGCACAACTCGTGATCTTATTCATAGTTCTTGTGTTCTTGTTTTTGAATCACATAATCTTGTTTTGTTCCTTGTTTGGAAGTTAGATTTAAACCTTTCCTTTAGCTTTTGTTGTCGTGGTTTTTTGTGTCTTTGATAGTTTGAACAAACTCCATGAAATTTACATGTATTTTTGCGTCTGTAAGTCATTTAAGAATTATATTTCTTTTAGAGTTGAATGTAGATTACCTTTTTTCTTCAAAGGAAATTTTTTCAAAAAATCACAGATTACCCACCTCTTATTGGTGTCATATTTCACAATGTTCATGATGTTTACATCCACAGAAGAAGTCCTTGCTATCTTTAGGAATCTTGAATAGGAAAATCAAACACTTCATGAATCTGTTGTTCATATGCAAACCAATCAAGCTTTGACCTCCTTGGGATGCATTTCAACAACACAACCCCAACCAAAGGAGGCACGGATCAACCAACCTAACAAGTTTATTGGCACACGTTCAAAGTTTCGAAGTTTTGTCAACCAAATGTGTTTGGTCATCCAACTTCATCCTCATCGGTATCCAAATGGCCCAATTCAAAGTTGGACTCATTGGCATTTTATTGTCAAGCACAACCTTTGCTTGGTTCACACCCTTGTTGGAGCATTAATCACCCTTGCTCAACAACTTTGAAGCATTTATTGAAAAATTCAATGCCACCTTTGGAGATTTAGACAAAAAACACATGTCTAAAATCAAAATATGATTTCTTTGTCAAAAATCACCTTTAGTTGTGGTATATGCATCGAAATTTAGACAATTGGCTTGCGATATTTCATGGGGTAACGTTCATAAGTCAATTCCAGTTTGGGTTATGAAGTGATGCAAAGGATTTATTATTCACCTTACTAAACCCTTCAACATTAAATCAAGCCATTGCATAAGCTATTCAATGTGACAACAAATTTTTTAAACGTCAACAAGAAAGATGCCATGAACCCACATTAACAACATAAAAGAGTTTTGTACCATTGATAACACAAAGGAGTTTTTGACGCACTCCCAAGTCCTTGGTTAGTCCCAAATTGGGACCAACTTGCTCCAGTTGCGGAATTGGGAAGGACTTGGGGCACGCTCCCAGCTTCCAGCACTAAAGGGGGGTAAGAAGGCCGTGCTAAAAGTTCCGGGATTAGACTGGGAGGAAGGACAAGCTACTTAGTTATTCGGTCCTGCATCCAAAACCAACCAAGAAGTTGGTTAGAATTCATTCTGCACCCTTTTAGTGTTGGGACAAGCCACGGGTAACCTTGGACTCACTTGATTCACCATGGCCCGGATTCGGGGGAAGCCACCACCTTCCCCCATATAGTATTCTCTGCAACTCTCCGCTGCACTTGCATCCAAATGGCTCTTTTTCCCGGGACTCCCAAAATGGAGTCCCGAAACTATCCCGGTTTGGACTCCCGGGACTTTGGGTGTTCATAATTTCTCGCCCCAAGCTCGGATCGGGACGAGGTCTAAACCAAAGTTGTAGCTCTCCTTGAGAGCTTTCCAACGGTGTGTCGCACTTTGCCTGCACTCATCAGAATTGGGTCGATTCCCAACTTTTAGTGGTCGGGAGTCAAATTGCCAGTTTGACTCCCGACCTTTCTTTTGACCATAACTTGTGCTGAAGATGTCCAAATGGCTTATGTGAGGCCATTTTGGACATTTGCACTTCAAGAACTTTCCATTGGTATAAAGAACGCCTCAGTGCGAGATGTTTTGACCCCTGCAATTGCGCTCTGAGTTTTCGGGAGTCCTGGAGGACTCTCAAGTCCCATTTTCGGGAGTGTGAGTAGTGACTTCACACTTTCCTCAAAGTGGGGTTGCGATAGTTTTCCACCTATAATGTTAGCCCAACCTTTAACAATTTTGCTAAAAGATGACCCCATGCAAATTGACTAAACAATATTCAAACCCCTTAGGGAGTAAGAAAAACAACACCAAAGTAAAAATAAATCTTTGTTTGTATTGTGGAAAACCAAGTCATGTTGTTCGCATGCAGCATGCACCATTTCTGTTACCAATCCACAACCAGAGGAGTTGGAAAACAAGCATGGACCCAATTTCAATAAGGACCATGAAGTTGGACTTTGATGCATCATGTAATGAGAATGGTTCCAACCTATTTTTAGACCCAACACCATGTTTACCGGTACTAATCATCGTCAATTGTAGTAAGCTTATGATGATGAAGGCCTAAACACTTTTTGATTTTAGCACATCAGCATGTTTTATGGACAAGGATTTGGTCCAACAATGTAAGTTGGTTCTAATGGAAAAAAACACACCAATGCCAGTTGAGGTCATTGATGGCGAAACTTTTCATCAAAACCAGTTGCCCATGAAACCAAGCCATTAGATGTTACCATCGATTCCCACACTAACAAGATTGTTTTCAATGTCATTTCATCTCCAAAAAATCATGTCATCATTGGATTGTTTTGGTTTGTTTTACATAATCCACGAGTGGATTAGCATATGAGAAGTCTCCATTTTGAAACACCACATCACGAGGCTTTAGAGTGTGAAACTCTCATCAAAAGCATGCAAAATTTGAAGCAGCAAGGAGACTTTAGTGGTATAAGAAGGCTTAAGTGCCCCAAGTTTTTGTTCGTTAGAACAAAAGTTTTCATGAAAGCTACCACAAGAAGAGATACCACCTACGAATAACAACATGCCATGATTCTTAAACCTAAACATCTTCGACTTTATGCATTGTTGGTAATTCTTGACAAATTTGTGAAAATTTGAAAAAAGACCCTATTACTATTGGCATCCAACGTCAATTGAAGAACCATCATTAGGTCCAAGATTTTTTGAATGATTATGTTAAGTTCGAGTTTCAAGATGGTCTACTTTATTGTGATGGTCTTTTGTATGTTCCTAATGGCCCCTACGTGACTTCAAATTCTCCATGCTAGGCACAATGCTTTGGTTGCAAGCCATTTTGGATTAAACAAAACCATGGAGTTAGTGTCTCGAGATTATCAGTGGCCATAGTTTAGAAATCATGTGAAGGAATTTGTCGAATCTTGTGATGTTTGTGCTTAAACAAAGAATCCTCATCATCACCCTTATGGTCTCCTTTAACCATTACTAATCCCTACATCCCTGTGGTTTTCAATTTCCATAGATTTCATCACAGACCTTCCACCTTTTAGTTCCTATGATTCCATCTTGGTGGTGGTGGATTGTTTGACGAAGATGGTTCATTTCATTCCATGTACCAAAACAATAACTGGTGAAAGAACATCCGAGTTATCTTTTTAATCATGTTTTTCGATATCATGGTCTTCTTGAAAATATCATTTCTGATTATGGGCTTTAATTTGCATCCAAGTTTTGGAAGGGATTCTTTGAGCTTTTAGGTGTGAAAATGAAGTTGTCATCAGCTTTCCACCCCTATACGGATGGGCAAATAAAATGGGTCAATCAAGTCTTGGAACAATATTTACAATGCATAACCAATTATCATCAAGATAATTGGTTAGAACTTTTGGCCATGGCAAAGTTTGCTTATAATAACACAATGCATTCATTAACCCAACAAACGTTTTTTTTACAAATCATGGTTTGTACCCCAAGTTTGACATTCAAGGTGTGCACAAAGTTGTGAATCCACTAGTTGGGGATTGAACCATGTGGTTAACGGACGTTCGAGCTCAACTTGTATCTAACTTTGAAGAAACACAAAGGTGATATAAGGAAAATGTTGATGAACATCAAAAAGAACAACCCAATTTCAAGGTCAGGGACTAGGTTTAGCTTCGACGATAACATATCAAAACAACAAGGCCATCAAAAAAGTCAGATCATCAAAGGCTAGGTCCATTCCTCATTATAAAACAAATTAATGTTGTGGTTTTCCAACTTAAACTTTCAAGTTCTATGAAAATTCATCCTTTGTTTCATGTTTCCTTATTGGAACCTTACCATGCATCTACCATTCTAGGAAGAATCCATGATCCCCTTCCAATTATTGAAGTCGATGGTGAACATGAATATGAAGTGGAAAACATTTTAAATTCAAGGATCTTTAATCGTCAACTCCAATGTCTTGTTCCTTGGCATGGGTATGATGTGAACAAACACACTTGGGAATTGATCAAAAACCTATCAAATGCCATGGAAAAGGTGCATGAGTTTCATTGACAATATCCAAACAAGCCCAAGTCTGTTCTTTGTGGAATTTATCGCTAAAAGGGGAGGTGATGTGATGAATGCAAACATTAAACACCATCTTCCAATAGATGGAATTCATCCATAATGCTCATCCATAACTCGTAGCTAAGTTTTAATTAATTGGAATTTAACTCATAGTTAAGTCCTAGTTAACTTTTAGTTAAGTCCCAATTAAATCCTAGTTAAATCCCAATCAAGTTTTAGATAAGTCCTAATTAACTCCAAATTAACTTTTAATTAAGTCCCAGTTAAATTTTAGTTAATTCATTAATAAGTTTTAATTTACTTTTAGTTAAGTCCTAGTTGATTCCTAATTAAATTCAAGTTAACTTTCAATTAAGTTTCAATGAACTCATAGTCAATTCCCAGTTACAAAGGTTCTCAAGAAGCTTCCTTACTTGATGCACACATAGAGGCCTTCTTGGAAGCTTCTTTGAACTAGGTCCCCAAAGGGGTACAAATAGGAGTAAGACCCCTCATTTTCTTCAATATGTTCAACACTAGTCTTAGGCACGATCTTACACCATAATCTTGTCATGTTATTTTCATGTTCATGTTTGCATATGTTGGCATAATAAAGATTTGTTTTCACATTTTTTTTGCATATCTTATGTTCTTGTTTTTTATTCTTGTGTTTTTATTTTTGAATCGCATAATCTTGTCTTGTTCCTTGTTTGGAAGTTAGACTTAGACCTTTCCTTTAATTTTTATTCTTATGGTTCTTTGTGTCCTTGATAATAGGAGGGGGGCACTTTGTTCCTACAACATGGTATGGCTTGTCACCAAAGGCATTGTTAGGTTTTTCAAGTTTTACATTCCAATATCACCCCTAGCTCCTTGATCACCCTTCCAACCCTTTTCCCCTTGCAACAAATTAGGCTTTAGATTCTAACGTTGGATCCCTTTATTACCTTCCATTTGGGTTTTTTTTATTTCAACTATACATATACATTCCTTTTATTTTGAGTTGAATGGTGTAGATAAATATTCGCCTTCCTCTAAACCAACTTGCCCAAGACTCGTTTGATGTGTTTACTTAGCACCTATTCATGTTGCTCCCTCAATGATGTTTTATCCTTCATCCTCATGGTGGAATAATTAAGCATAAAGAAACCAAGGCGCGTTGTTGACAATTTTAATTTAAGGACTATGAGGAACTTAAAACAAAACATATTTTTCGAAAGTGTGTGCCTACAATAGCTTTATTTTCGGATTGGGCTATGTTCACAACCCTACGTCTTCTAGTTTTTGCTTTTGTTGCGCCCCCTGCACATTTTTAAAAATGAAGCCTAGCCCTCATGTGTGCCAGGGAGTTTGCACATGAAGCTAAAGCTTTTGCCTTTCTTGTTTTGGCTTTAAAATCATCAAAGACGATTTGCATTTTGCAAGCTTTACATCCTTCAAATTTGGATTCCCCTTGCTCAAATTCCTTGATAGATTTTCAACATGACACAAGTGTGAAGCTTTCCATGAATTCTTTTAGGTTAGTTTTTTTGTGCATCCCATTTGTCAACATGTAGTTCAATGAACATGATTTTTGAGCATTTTTGAAATTCTTTTGACCCCAAGATTCAATTAGTGGTTTCATTCGGCTTCATCAGTTGAGTTTCCATTGACCATGGGCCACATCCCACAATTCATGGCCTACATTCTTAGTGTTGCTAGGCTTTTGGTTTTGGCCAAGCCTTCAAGAAACATCTAGTTAATTGTAGTGAGTGAAACATTTTATTAGTTAATAAGGTTTTATGTATGCATTTTCATAATGTGTTCTCTTCTCACATGTCATCACATCAACTTGGCATGGTAGTTAAGGATGGATGTGAAGTAGTCGTCCATGGTATTCGATCTGCTTTGGATCTCCACCTTGATTGGGTTATGCTTTAGGTGGATGTAACGAACACTTTCAGCACCATCTCGTGTAAGGCCATCTTCCAAAAGCTTCAAGCAACAAAAGGCTAGTTATAGTAATTTTTTCCATTTGTTCATTCTTTTTATGCTTTTCAATTTCCTTTGTTTTTAAATCATCTTTCCCTTTGGGAAATCTATGGGCATGCATTAAGGTGATTTCTTTATTGGGTTTCTTTTTGTGCTCGCTCATTTTTGTGTTTTGCATTATTCTTTGAACTTTTTTTTCTTGTCTTTTCTTTTATTTGGCTGATGACACCCATATCCTCGACCTTGCTCATATTGTTCCCCCCTTTTTTTTTATCATTTTTGTCTTCCAGTTGGTTTTTGTAGGGTTAGCCATTCAACTTCACAAGTGCTCGACCTAGGCCCTTTCTGGCTTACTTCATGAGTTCACCTTCCTAGTTGATTTTTGTTGCCATATTGACAACATTAGAATCTTTAATGTCCTTTTTGGTTTCGAATCATTTTTCTCATCCTTTTTGCAAGAGGATTTGGATGAATATGTTCGTTATGCTAATGCATTTATGAGGTTAGGGGAAGGATCCTCTTTTATTATTTCATTCAAAAAATTCCTATTTATTTTGTTGTTTTTCCCCTCTTTTGAATTTTTGAAGCTAACTTGTTGCTTTTGATTTATTTTTGTCGGGAATTTTTGAAATGTTTTTGGGCCTAGGTTTTTTTGAGAGTCTTCAACTTCTTTTAATTCAATAAAAAGTTTGTTTCCCCATCTTTAGTGGAGGGTTAAACCTCATTTCTACATATGACATTACTTCAATGTTTTATAAGGAATTAGGCTTTAGTTCCCACCATCATTTCGTTAAAAATTTTATTGCACTCTTGCCCATTCTTATTAAAGGCAATGAGAATGAACTTGAGACGTTCATTATCTTTCTAGGCCCATTTGAAGTTAGTGTGGGAGTTTCTTCCCCCAATAGTAGCGACATGTGTACCCCTTTTGAATAGTTGGCATAAAAAGGAACATATCAAGTTTAGGAAAATATTTTAGAAAGATTACATGACCATTACTTTTTTAACATCATCTTTGATTTGGCTTTTAATTTGCATCAACCATGCTTGAAATCTTGTGTGGATCCAAGTGTGAATGCTTGGTTTTGTGCTTGCCCAACGATTTTTTTATATTATTGACTTCAAAGGTTTTTTTCACTATGTTGCGCATTTAGTTGGGCCTCCCTCATCCCTTAGCCCTTGGTTTATCATATTATATTTGTGGTCAACCTTTGGACCTTATGGGGATCCACTTTCTTTGATGTGCTCGTGGTGGGGAGAGGACGACTTCCTATGATGTTATGCAACATGTTTTTGCATCTATTGTGAAGGATGTGAGATTTCATGTTTTACATGAACAAACTCACATTTTTCCACCACCTACTTTTTGCTCTATGCATCAATGGGTCAACATTGTGGTTTTGGTGAATGACGTTTAGACATTGATTACCATTGTCATCATTGGGCCCACTGGAACAAATTTGATTTCACAAGCAACTTTATTTCATGGGCTTATTGTTACAATTGCAACTCAGTTCAAAGAAGCCTTTTATCATGATTAATACCCAGTAGATCAGTTTCTTCCTTTAACCATAGAGGTCTTTGGGTGTTTGCATAAATAGGGCCAACAATTTTTCCATCAATGTGTCAACATGACATAGAACACAAAAAGCTTTGGAGGCATTGCTCTTTGGATTCAATTTTGTGTTCATTTTACAAGCAAAGGGTGTGGATGGCATCACAACAAGTGTACATAACTTTCACTTTGAGGCATGATGTTAATGAAAAAGAAGGTTCTTCTAGGCTAAGTGTTTTTTTGAATGTTCCTTGCATTATCTTATATGTTCCTTGCAACTTGGGGGGTTTGAGTACTTGATTCATTCATGTTTCCATTGCAGTCTGCACCCATTGGACATTTCTTCTTTTTGCTTGGACATGAATGCTTCCATCTTGTACTGTTTTCTCACCTTTTTTTGGTGCTTTGTTTCATTGACAATTGGCAGATTTTCATTGAATAGAATCATCCCTTTAGTCTACTAATACAATATAGAAACAAATATTTATAGTCGAGAAGATCCAATATTATTTGAGACACAAGATTCCCAAGGAGTCGATGGCAAGAGTTGCTCCTCAACTACCCACAAGCCAATTGAACCACAAAGAATGCAATCACTACTGGCTCATGCAAACCAAATGTTTGCAAAGTAACTTCGTTGATATCCATGCGTATCTTGATTACCAACGTGGTAGTCTCCAAAGCTGAAAGTAATGATCCATCAATACAACCTGAGAAGAGGGTGAAGCCAAGCTGATGCAAAGAATGATTGCCAAAGCTTCAAATTCTCTTGCCTTCCAACAAACGAGAGACATTTACAAGGAGCTTATCACAATAGTCATAACTGAATTTAAAAAGGAGACACATCTGTGGTACTTATTAAAAGCCATAAGAACATGACAAACTAGTTTAAAAGTATGACACAAAAGTTTACAGTGGAAACTCATAACCACAAAACACTTTATGAACATAACATAAGAAGGGGAAATTGATAATGAAGAAAAAACTCACAAATTGAACTGTTTTGAAAGAAGTACAGAAGGACCCAGAATCACTAGAGGTTTGAGGAAAGATAACTACCAAATTTCTTAAGGACAACTCGAAACAACCCTAGAAAACCAGAAAACAAGAAAAAGAAACAAAACAAAGGAAGCATCAGAAAAGACAAAAGATGAATTTCTGTTAGAACTGCTAGAATTTCTCACAATGTAGATTTGGTCACCCACTGCACTACTGTAAACATCTTGGTTCCGGTGCCATGTCCATAGTGCATGGGTTGAATTCACCACCTGAGTTTCATATCACATCCAACCTGATGTGTCAAGAGCTCTTATAGACACATGCCAAGCACTAGCTCAAAAACTAATCACTGGGCCACATAAATCATACAGTTGACCAGTGTAACAAATCATTCCCAAATCTAGCATGGGAAGGAAACCAGTATTGCAGCAGGTAGCCCAGTAGTCCAGCACAAAGGAGAGTTGAAGTCTTTCTTACCTGCAAAATGCCATGGCCGAAGCTACTTTCCCGAAATGCACTCCACTCAGGTTGCTGGTTCCAGCAGAACTTGCCAGCAGCTGGTCCTGATGAGAAATTGAAGGGGCAAATTCCACCAATTTCAGGTTTGTTGGCATCAGGGCTGGGGCACTGGCCTACATCATCAGCATGTGAAATCTCAATCTGCTCAATATTGCCACCATCTCCCACAGTTATATATACAGGACCACTTGCATCTAGGGTGTAATTGTAGACCCGATTGCATCGCTCATATGCATGTACCTGTCATATTCAAACCATTGATCAAAAGTAGATAGATACAGCCAATTCATTTGCATCCTTCAGTTGGCGCATTACACAATCTCTTTCTTAGGATATCTGGGCACTACCATGTTAAGAGATTGCCTGAAATTTGCAAGATGTTAAGGTAACAGTACAACATCATCAGACTAATGATCTCCCTTCTTCCACAAGTCCACATGTCCCTGGAACTCATTAGTTAAATGGTGTGTTTGTGCATCTTGTATTTACTACACACTTGTAGTTTCCCTTTAATCATTCTTTTATCTTCAGACCAGATTTTCCAATGGGAACCTGGACAATAATTTATCCTTAGAACATCCTAGTTTATATGTTTCAAGTTTCTAGATACTTGTGGCAGTATCCTTTAGTTCAGTAGGTTTCTGAGCTGTTGACTGGATTAAAATCATCTGATCTTTTGATCTTTCTTTTCTTTGCTTTATTTTCTCAGTGCCTGCTGTTGCACTATGCTATAACCAAGTGAACGGAGGTAACACTTACATGACCAGAGAAAACAACATCCACTCCATATGAATACAAGAGATCCTCCATTTGCAGCCTCATGCACTCCACTTCCCGATAGTGTGAGCTATAGCTGTTGTACCATGGAGGATGCCATGTTGCAACAAGCCATGGAGTCACAGAGCGATCAACTTTGGCCAAGTCCTGTAGCAGCCAGTTGTATTGTATTCCTGCTCCCAGGATCCCAGCTCATGTTCATCATCCTCTTTCAGCCTCCAGCAAATTCCATCTCTTGTTGTCATGCAAATTACCTGATTTCTAAACAACAGCCTTGCTTCCACATGAGGCTTGCAAACATGAAATACTTTTAGTGACCATATTATGACTTGGTAGTTGCAGCATTGAAGTCTACATGCAGTTCAATACATAAAGTTATGTACAGTTTTCTGGATTTTCTGGCCTTCTTCACTACTGAAGGATCTCACAATATGGACACCTGAAATGGCTTTCCTAATATGAGTTTATTACAAACCTGGAAAATCCAAGTTTGGGGTCACCTGTCCTGTTGTAGTCAACATAGGCGCCAAGCATGATGAAGTGAATACCACCAGCAGTAAATGAGTAGTACAGATTGTTGTTTGATGCACTCTCTTCTGCAGGAACTGAAAAGCGTGACTTATACGAAACAAATGTGGCTCCTCCTACTTGAGTCTCAATCTCATGATTCCCTTCGATCACCATCATGGGCACTGTTGTTGTCAATGGCTGCATGAATCTGCATCCTTGGAGCAGAACAGCTAAGAAGTAGCTTGGAAAAAAACTTGGGATCTCTTGTGATCAAGATCCTTCACTTTGAGCAACTTATCTCCTAAGATAATAAATCTGATACTGCAGACCGACTGTTCTCAGAGTTGAAAAGCTTGAAAACAAACCTTAGCCAGAATAAAGAAATTACCTGCCCCAGTTATCCCAGTGAGGCTGGTATGTCTCATGGGTTGGTGCTGTAGGAAATGAGCATGAATAGCATGCAGCACTTTCACCAGTTGTCAAGTAATTATTGGCATAGCTCAAGTCTCCAACCAATAAAAGCAATGAAGGGTTATTGAGTATGATGTGATCAAGTGTGGTACTTGAGTTGTATGTAAGCCCTAGATCTCCTAAAATTGCAATGCTACTTGGATAGGAATCAGGACCAGGGAGAGGGAGCATTGTAAAATTGTACTCCTCACTCATCTCACCCTGGGAAGGATCTCCACATTTGTAGAAGTATTTTGTGTTGGGAGTCAGACCTGAAAATGAAAGGGTGGGAAACACAACAGAAGAGATCAGAATTCTGATATCATATTACCAAGTGATGACAAGTGCCACACTGTTATGTTCAATTGACCCTGAGTTTGGCTCATATGTCTTGACATGAGTATCTGATGTGCCCACTGAAGTTTTTTCATACCATTGGAAAGTCTGACAGAGAATTAGGTCTAAGAAGTTTTGTAAGCATATATATGGCCCACAAATTCCACCTAGAGATCATCAAAAGTAGCTTGTGCTTGCTCGCAATAATGTATTGTTCCACATAGTATCATGTCACTGAAAGCAACCTGATACTCGCCATAGCTGGATTGAGAATCAACATAATTGATTTTAACTGTCTGTTCAATAACTAAAAAGTTTGCAAGTTGGGAGGCAGCAGAACCTGTGAGATGAACATGGTGGATAATGCCAGAGGTATAATTGAGGAGCCCTGGGAAAGGATACAGCTGGTTGTATACAAGGGATGTACCCACAGCTGAAAGGCTGTAGTTTCCTGACATTGTTCCATACTGCACCACACTAGCCACAGTAGTAGGGTCCAAGGGGACAACCTGCGGGGCAAGTTGAGCATTTCCTGCCATCCAAACATCAAGCTTAATTGACTCATGCGCCTTTTTTTATCCCACATTCTCACAAGTGTGGATGTACATTTTATGTCACAGAAATCTATCCATCTTTCCCCAAAAGCACTGAAAGGAGAAGATTCTGAGGGCCCTTGGAGTGAGGCACCTAATGCCAGCTAACAGTATTTCAAAGCTGGTAGATACACCCTCTATCCTGCATGCTTTGTACAAACCCTAACCCTTTTTCCTCACCAAAATGGTCCTGAACTAGACAGCCGGTGCAATAATGCCAGAGATTCTCCTTGTAAAAAGACTCCAATGTCTTTGCGGCTTCGATGCACAAACAGAAAGGGAAGGAAAGGATAGGCAAAACATGCCTGTAATCCACGTAATCCACATAGCATCTGGCGTTGAAAGTGCCAAAGCAATCTGTTCAGGATAATTCCCCGTGACTTGCTTCACGATTCGAGAATCATTTTGCGGCAAATCGCTGCTCCCATGTCGCAAAGATGGATCAAACTGTACCGTCACAGGCTGAAACGGACCTTCCAATGTCGTAGGAATGCTTGCGACAGCGATTCCTACAGCCATTATCCAAATCAATGAAGAAAGCCACCAGCTGGATGCCATCGCTCTTCAACCTTTGCAGATTCTTCTCTAATAATCATTCCCTACACGCGCCAGCCACCCCGGATGCGTTTGTCCCCTCTCTCATTTCAAGACAATCGTTGTCTCAATAGAAAAACAACGAAAGCATATAAGAAAATCTGAGACGAACCAAAGACGACAAATACCTGCTAAGAAATTCTAGATATTACTACAACACTTGACATTATTATAATGTGCCGAGTCCGACCGTAACTTGGAGTACACTCTCCACTGCAACACTACGCAAAGTACAAACCGGTATCAATACGTGTTGGAATATACTCCAGATGCGAGGATATTCATGTGGAACATATTCCGGCGATGACAACGACAACCGCAAAGGAGCAACAAATCAATCGATCGATGGTAACAAAAACGCAATGGAAACAAATGCAAACATCGCAAGTGTCGTTAATAAAATCGAAGCTCATTTCGATGTAAAGGACTTATGCATTATCGGATCTATTCTCAATCCTGAACAAATCGATCATAACAACGCAACCAAAGCAAAGCCAAGAAAAAGCATCGGGCGTTGTCGTTTGATAGAAATCGAAGCTCGTTTCGATATATACCTCTCTAAACCTATGATGCATGAGATCCATTGGTGTTGTTATATGCACCGAAACACTTTGTTTCAGTATCGAAACAAAGAAGTTCTCCGAGTTCCATTAGAAATCAATGGTTTCAACTCGGTCCATTGAAAGCAAATCAGAGATAACTTACCGCAGCGCAGAGCGAAGAACGATGTCGAGTGCGCACTTGGCGTCTGCAGCTGACGAGAAGCTTTTGTAATCGAGTCGGAGTGGGGCGGGCTTTGCAGTCACGGCTCCTGCAGACCAGCCTTGTTTTTTTGGCCCGCTGAATATAGCCAAAACGCTTTAGTAAACTTTATAAATCCTAAATTCATGTGCTTGTTGAGGTTTTCAATAGCCGTAATTCAACCAAAATTTGAGAAAAAAAATCGCCAGATTTATATAAACAGTTCAAGTAGGTAGCCAAAAAATATAGATAGATGTTTTAAAGAATTACTTTCATATGTTTTAGCTTGTATCCAAATCTGGCTAAATCATCCTGTGAATCATCGCCACTTTGGCTATAACACAAAATAGCCTAAAAAAATGGTCCAGGCTCCATAGTCCGGAAATTGCTGCTACAGAATTCATGGGCCTCACATTAAAATTCCCCTAGTTTGTTTAATGCTGTCAGTACAAGAGTAATGCTGCAATTATTTGCCTCCAGACTGCACTTTGCCCCCATCTTTTGGCCTTGCCTATTACCAAAGCAAGGACATTGTGTTTAGATTCATTATAGAGTATTGTAAGTCTCCTAATTCTTAAGGGGAAAAAGAATACTTAAATTAATAACTTCATTTCATTGTGGCACATTTCAAGTGGTCGTAAGGTTACTTCAAACTTGGAACACCCACTAAGTCAGAGCTAAAATAAAAGCCCGACTAAAATATGGAGGAAAGAGGCATCCATCCACTCATTCATCCATTCATCCCAAGGTTGAGGAACCCTAGAAACCTTATAAGAGACGGACAGGGTTTGTAAGGGCTCTGTTGAACCCGGTTCCGGTTTTCAAAGCTTTCAGAACCAGAGAACTATGGGTTGGGGGATTTCTTTTTTAAAAAATCAGAATCCAAAAAATTATAAGACTGGATTATTTTTTTCCTATTAGAAGAAAGGATATTTTAAACCATTAATTTTTAGAAAATTTTAAAATCATCTAAAACCGTCTGTGCCTTGCAGGCACGGGTTACCACTAGTCTATTGAAAACGGATAACTCCAAAAATCGAAGGGTCCAGATTTGTTTATTGGGGAGGGTCGGCAAAGCGTGCCAACCCTGAATGGGTTCCAAAAATAGTGCCGGCCATATGTCTTGATAGTCCATACGGCACGAATCGTAA